>Ga0208813_1001155_pt1 | contig 15160 bp, 20 predicted proteins | sample MalvireepMed_904_FD_184250 | JGI IMG/M metagenome (GOLD analysis project Ga0208813, IMG submission 184250) | Marine viral communities from the Global Malaspina Expedition - Malaspina viral metaG DeepMed_904 (SPAdes) (version 2) | ecosystem: Environmental > Aquatic > Marine > Oceanic | place... | reverse complement strand
GTCAGTGGATGCGGGAGTCAACCAGTTATGGGACGTTCAACAGGCCAACGCACTCTACATCAACCTCGAACGAAGTGCCTCATCCATGAAACGAAGGCTCGGTGGAGTCAACACCGCCCTCGGCCTAGACCCTAGCCGCCCTTTAAGATTGATGAATGTCAGGGGCCGCAGCCTTCTGGACATCATCGACTCGGTACGTTTCCAGATAGAGGAACATGACATCCAGTTCATAGTAGTAGATTCCATCTCAAGAGCGGGGATGGGCTCCCTCATAGAAGACCGTCCTGCAATGAGAATCACCGATGAACTGAACAAGCTCGTAGAAGAGACAGACCGTTCATGGATAGGAATTGCCCACCGTGCATGGAGCAATGAGCACGTTTTCGGAAGCGTTCATTTCCTTGCTGCCGCTGACATCATGCTCGATATTGAGTCTGTTCATTCTGAGGTAACGAAAGAGATGGGCATCATGCTGTCTGTGAGTGGGCAGAACGATCTTCCCCCTTCGAAACCGGAGATCATTGCACTCACTTTTGATTCGATGGGCGTGACGGCCATGAGGAAGGCAAACCTCGAGGAATTCCCCGAGCTCATGGAAGCAAAAGACGAGGTGAAGGACAGGATCAAGGAGTTCTTAAAGAACAAGCCTCTCCAGAGGCCGCGGGATATCGCAAAGGGAACAGGCATCAAGGGTGATTCCATCAGGCCCATCCTGAGTAGGCTTAAATATGATCCGGATGAGAATCCCGATGGGATCTTCATTGAGCAGGGCGGAAGGTATGGCAACCGCACATACCAGTTCCAGGAGAAGGAGAAACCCTGGTGATGAAACACATATGGTCCTTCTTCAGGGCTTTGGTACACTTTTCCTATATGAGACAGTTCGAATGCGATAAATGCGGATACGACCGGTTCAGATCTGATCAAGACGGATTCGGTAACTGTCTAAGGTGCGGGTGGATAGACTACTCAAACAGGGAGAAGGTAGATATCACCACCCTGGTTGATGATTTACGTCCCTCGGTCGTAGTCCTGCCATACATAGGAATGGTAACAATCTTTAAGGATAGATCTATCCGTGTCAGGATAGATGACAAGAAGACCGCCGGGGGTAACAGCCGCCTTGCTTACCGCGCTGACTGTCCCTTTTGCCATAAACCGAAACCACTCATACAGGGATTAAGGTCGAGCCAGACCTACACCCCGATGATATGTGAGGATAACCACAGGGTGATGTTCCAGGAAGTGATGGACGGCTCACTGGTAGGCTGGAAATGATCCGCATCGAATGGGACTATATGCCCCCACCTGCATTACGCGGCAACAGCCGTGTCCACTGGAGTGTAAGGCACAAGGTGACGAAACAATTTAAGGAATCCGCATACTTCCGACTCATGGAACAAGACCCGGACCCGATGGATAAAGTCAGGGTCAAGTACATAGCGCACTGGTGTGGCAAGCCGATAGATGCAGACAACCTTGTGAAGGGAATGAAGCCGGCACTCGACGCGCTGACTGAGTACGGCCTGATAGAGGATGACAACCCTGAATTTGTGAAAGGCATCGAGGTCGAGTACCACAGGGTGAAGCATAAGAATGAGATCAAGATGATCATGGAGGTGGCTGAAGCGTGAAAGTGTTCAGGGATAACGTAAGCATATGGATGAGGTGAAAGACAATGTGGATACACGTACCCTCAATACCATCTCAATATGCAGCGGTGTCGGAGGACTGGACCTTGGAATCCGAGAAGTTGTCCCAGTTAGAACGATCCTCTACGTTGAGCGGGAAGCATATGCTTGCGGTATCCTGGCGACGCGCATGGCAGAATCAACACTGGATGAAGCGCCTATCTGGTCTGACCTCAAGACACTCGATCCTGAACCGTGGTGTAGAAAAGTGGATATGCTCATTGGGGGACCGCCGTGTCAAACCTTCAGCACTAATGGAAACCAAGATATCAATGACCCCCGAAACCTCTTCCCCGACGTTATCAGACTTGTCAAAAGACTTGGGTTACCAGAGTTCCTTTTTTTCGAGAACGTCCCCGGAATATTATCCAGACAAACCGGTTATTATTACTGGAATACCATTAGACCAGAACTGCGAAAGATGGAATATTCTATTGCACAAGGATTATTCTCTTCGGCTGAGACAGGGGGAAGCCAGCGAAGACAACGACTTTTCATATTGGCCTACCTTGACAATAGCAGAATCACACAAGATAGGGAACAGGCCGAACTACGGACAGGTAGGCTTGAGCAATCACCCGGCAATAGTAGGCTATCCCGAGCGCAAGAAGATGGCCAAGTCGAGGAAAGGCGACAAGAAGTCAACGAATCCCGACATGGACTCTATCCACCCCACCCAGGGGATAGGGATCGGTGGGAAGAAATACTTTCATCAAATCCCATACTTGAACCAACCATCTGTAAACAATCACAAGTGCAAACCAAAATGCCGAGCATTAAATCCAAACTTTTGCGATCACCTAATGGGACTTCCGATTGGTTGGACAGGATCAAGGGAGCTGGCAATGCCGTTGTACCGGCAGTGGCTGCGCTCGCTTTCCGAACTCTTGCGAGAGAACTGAAAATAGAAGGGTTGCTATATGAGCAAGCTTGAGCAGATCGGTGAATATACAGATGAGCCTAATTTTAAAGGAGAATAAAATGAAGACTAACAGTAAAAACGAGGCACTAGGATACTGGGAATTTAATTATAACCGTGAGTTCCGAAGGGAGTTAATAGATCGGTGGGATGAAATTGAAGAGACACTTATCCAACCCGAAAATATAGATGCTAATCTTGAGCTGCGAAAAACTGTAGCATTGGAAAAAATAGCCGATTACTTAGAACAAATCTCTGAGAACGGTCTTTTGACCTACGAGGGTAAAAAATATTATAACTCTAAAAAAGACGAGACGACTCAGGACATAGGACAGTCTATTTAAAACGCTCTACGGGGCGCACAGAGGGGCGCTAGGCAGTAGCAGTAGGTTCGTTGTAGGCGTAACGCTTTCTCATTGGTGGGGTTTCAGTGAGGAGTTGGTCTAATGCCATCAATACAGCCCCCTCAAGATTCGGATAACTTTCCCCAGTGTCCCATCTTTGAACAGTATACCAACTACATCCAATTCGATCTGAAATAGCAGCGAGTGTCCATTTCTTCTTTTTTAATTTTCCCAGTCGTGATTGCACATCATTCATAGGCACAGTATATCACGTGTCGAGATATTTGATATTTGACAAGTCTCACATGGTGTGATAGACTGTACCTAAATTACCTAAAGAGGAGGGCTAAATGCCTAAGAAAGGAACTCTCGGAAGTGACCACTTCCAATCAAAATTTAATGTCACGGTTGAAGATTTCGGAATGAAAACCAAGTCAGATGACGGAAGGCCCGTCCATGACGTGGACAGTTCAAATTGGTACGACACGACAATCTATAACGGCGTGATGGATCGAAGGGATGGTCGATTCCAATTACAGATGCAATGGGTTGACTTAGACAATAACGGTCATCGAATTGTCCTTCCCCATCAAGTCGTCGAAGCAATCGCAAGATGTCACAAAACAATTATCAAAGACTCTAAATCTGAAGGCGCTAGAAAGGCCGCAGAGACCCGAGCGGAAAAAGGGATCATTCCTTTCGAGGGAACTGCTGTCTAATAAAACTACCGGTTTGTGTCTAGGCAGCTTTCTTAGAAGTGGAGCTCGTCTTTTTCTTAGGATCTTGAATGACCCTGACGAGCTCCCAGAATTTGCTCATCAACTTCGATCTTTCCTTCTGGCTGATTGAGCCGTCATCTCTCATCGCCTTATGGATTTCTTCAACGAGCTCTAATGCCACAGGGATAGCTTTCCCATATTTAAAACTGGCCATAAGTGCATTGAACATATCTACTCTCCTATTCCGATTCGAGTACCTTCATGGGCGAGCTCCAAAGTACAGCAATCTTCCCTGGTGATGTATTCCCCAGCATCTTTCAGTCTGTTCCGGTATATGACCGGCGTGAATAGTGCTTGGGTCGATTGCTTCTGTAGGACAGTCTTCAGGATATGGATCATAATCCTTCACCCAGAAAAGTCTTCGATCCCAGTAAGAAAGTCCGGGATACTTGTAATCTGGCTCGGCATCTGATTTCAGTACTGCATATCCGAGCCGTAGCCATCCATGATTGACTCCAATCGGACGAGAACGGCTATTGCACATAACCAGTGACTGTCGAACGTAATCCAGATCAGAGACATCGACATCCCAGATAATTTTAAGTTCCTCGTCAAGGTCCTGCGGGCTTAGATTATTCATTCTCCAGCACCTTCAAACTTACGCCTGCGAGAAAGCCCACGTAAGATCCCACTACTGCGGTGATTATCTCAACGGCACCCATCTGCATCCCAACGATCAGAGCAACAACAGAAAACAACGTGGCGCAGATGATCGCAACGAAAATCTGCGGGCGAAGCGTTCCCCAGTTCATACGTCCCTCTGTCCGTGATGGTACGTCTGGAGGTGGTTCGCCTTGGCTTTCGTAAGGGCTATGGCCTCCATAGCTTGTCGGGATTTGTTCTTGAGTTGTTCTGCTTGCATCTCTAACCATTTACACGTCTTACATTCTTTTGGACTCGTCACCTTATGAATACCGGCTCTTCCTTCACGCCATCGTTCATCGTATTTATATCAACCGAACTGTTCACGACTAAATCAGCCGAGTCTATATCGCCGTCGTCACCTATCCTGACATTAATAAGTGTCAGTGTACCAATTTCAAAATTGTCGGCGTTGAAAGCCCCCGTCCATGCATTCACGTTCTTGAGGTGGAGCTTCTTTATAAGGACGTCACCGCCAGTTGTCGATTGGCGGATTATGATTCGGTCAACCGTCATGTCCTTGGCATCATAGCTTACCGCTCCTCTGGTCGATGACATGCTGACATCATTGGTACTCGATGCCATTGTCGGAGAGAAAGTGTGACCTGCTGCCACCACACTACTCGTTGCGTTAAACGTGTAAACATAACCGTTAGCCCAGTCCATCGTCGGAAATTCCGAGTCCTCAATGATGACCTCTTCTATGGTCAGCATATCAGTAGTGCTGGTGCCTGTTAGCTGGAAGGCATCGGTAAGTCCACCCTTACCCAGGGAGATATTCTCAAAGCTAATTAAGTCCAGCCTTGTTCCCTGCGGAATGTTAAGCTGCAAAGTCTGGCTTCTCTGTGCGGGAAACTCAGCATCCACTATGGTATGTCCCACCATAGAAGGAGCTTCGTAACTAGCTCCAAGCATAGGGAAGGTAATCTGCTGGTCACCAGAACTTATAAGCAAAAAGAGGCCGGCTATAAAACCAAGTGCAATCGTGGAGAATGAGGCGATGATAAATTTACCACCACCCATATAGAATCCACCGAAAAGGGGTATACGGAAGTTCCAGAATCTAGGTAGCTTGGCAGTCAGGTTAGGAATGCCAAATCGAACTGTCGGAGTATTAAATTTTTTATCCTTCATCCTTCCCACTTATCTTTGCCTTTATTTCATCACTCATTAAACCCACTATAGATGCTGCTGCCGATGTGACCGGCAGTGAAAAGATGCTCAGGGCTAAAAGTATGACATCGCGCCCTCAAAGGTGTGGAGCGACTTCAGCCGGTTTGCTGGTCACCTTCCACACGATTAGCACCCCCAGTGTTACAAACGCTAAAAATAACGGGCCGACCAACACAATTGTTAGAAATTGTGTTCCCGTAAGCGTAGTCTTCGTACTTGCCTCGAGCTCAACAATTCTTGCTTTAGCTTCTAGCAATTCCTCCTCTGTATTTTGCTCAGCCATCTACCACCACCCACCGTCATAAAGCACCCACAGGACAAACCCCCCTATGGCCACTCCCGCAGTGCCGAGGACAACTCCTGTCCACGCTACCGCCTTGCTGTTATCCAGTGTCTTTTCCATTCGTTCTATCTTTGGTATCTGCAATCTTCTTATGTCGTCGATCAGGTTTAATATCCGCCTCTTGTCGTGATCATCATTCAAGTCTTTGTCCCAGGTGCTGATGTGTTGCCGGCAAGGTAGGCATTTACCTTCCTTCCGGGAGGTAGCATCTGGCCCGATTCCGAGGATTGCCGCGCAGCCATCTGCTGCGATATGTTCCATGCATCCTTGAGGAATCCCGGTATCTGCTCGTTATGGAATTCCGCAAAGGTATGGCTTCTGTGAACGCCCTTGTCTCCCCACTTCTTCACCCACTCGGCAATCCTTCCCATGATTATCGTCTGCACATCTTCAGGAAAGTCGTGCCTGACAAGCATCTCGTCAAGGATACCGTCGAGGCGCACCAACGCATCCTGCTTTTCCAACGGTAACAACTGGTGTAGGGGGATCTCCCCTTCTGGCATAACCATTACTTATTCCTCCTGGCCTGACTTGCCTTGATCGCCCGTTCCTGTTTCTGTGCAGCCTTCTTTGACCTGTGCGTTCCAAGTGTCCTCCCTGAAGAGGATTTGAGCACGTACTTATTACCCTGTTTTCTCACCGTCACGACGCCACCTTCTCAATCAGTGTGAGGCTTGCTGTCCCCGTCCTGTTGGCGAGGGCATTCGGAGCCCCTGAAGATTCCCATGAGTTGATTCCGTATGAGAAGGAAGACCTCTCCCTGTCCACCGCCACGTTCTTCGAAACCTGCCCGAACTTGAATGTGACCTGGGTCACCGTGGATATGAGAGTCTCGAGATTCGATATGACTGTCTCCACGGCTTGTCCCGTGTCAATCGCAGTCTGCTCGAGGTCGATAGTCAGGGTATGCTCATAGGCAGTTGACGGTACAACGTAGCCCTCTATGACAATATCTTTTAATTCCGGAGTATTAGTAGCAGTGCCGTCAGCCCTGTTTAGCTTTAACCTAAGACCAATATTTTTTGCCGAGACACCTACGTCAGAAGCAAAAGTAACCTTGGTAGTACTGGATGTGAAGTTGCCAAGGTCTGTCGTGGTAGCAGCCCCATCAAGCCCGTATTCAACTTCTATATATTCGTTGCTGTCATCCGTGAGAGAGTCAGCATTAATGTGAACAGCACTGAACATCTTTGATTCTGACGGCAACCCAAAATCCAATCTTGGAAGTTCGATATGTCCATCATTTTGAACAGTCGCAGAAGCTTCACTGAAATCATCACGTTTAATAGTTGCGCCTGATCTGGGATTTACCAGTGGATTGCCAAGAAAATGAGCAGTTGCGACACTGGTTCCCGTTCTGATTCCATAATGAAGTCTTGCACTACCGTCATCCCCGGTGCCTAGATCAATCCATTCAATTGGTTGGTTTGCAGTAGCATTCTTAGTCATTGAGTGCCATCCAAAAGAATTCCAGCAAACCAGTCGTGAAAAACGGGCTGCTTTACCACCTCCCACGGACGCAAAAAGAAAGTCTCCTGCACTGATCATGGAGAGGATAGAGCCGTGTAAATTTTCTGGTACTCCATCACCATAGGAAAGACCGTACCCACTCTCTATGACCCGCGAGTCACCCTGTACGGTTAACCTGTAGACAGGAGCAGGAGAGTCATCATCTACACCCTGTGCAAACCATAACGCACCCTGATGAACTGTCATTCCCCTGCCATTGTGGTTTCTCTCGTCTGTGTCAACAATTCCCGGCATTGAAAATATGAGATCCGACGTCCAAGTTGAGGGAGCGGTATCGATGATGTAAACGCCTTCTCGTGTAGATAAATAGAGCTTATTGGCTCCATCTATATCAGGATATATGGCAAGCCCAATTGGACCGTTAGAAGAAGCTATCTCCATAGTTTCATCAGCCCATGCCACACCAGCATTGGTCGATGAAAAGAAGGTGATAGTCCCTGAATCCTCATCCCATATTGCAGCACATAGCTCTCCCCCGATGGTAGCCATCAGCCCTGCATCTATGTCTTCACTGGTAGTCACGGCATCAACCATTAACCCAGCCGTTATCTGTGTGGTAGCAGCAGTCCATGTGGCACCGTCGGTTGATGTGTAAACCAGATGGTCCACATCACTGACAGTCAGGGCTACGAGATTTCCCTTGTGTTGAACTATATCGCAAGCAACAGCAACATTTATATTGATAGGAAGAGCGGCAATAGCCCACGTTTCTGTAGCTGCGGTAGACCAAGCCATTGCTGTACTGCTGCCCGTTGATCTCTCTATGCTAGTCGCACCCTTATGATTGCCTCCCCCTGTATCATTTGATATCTGGGTTTGATTCGACCCTACGGTTACCGTGACATTATCTTCAACAACAACGGAGTCGAAAACATAATTTCCAGCAGATGTACTGGTAGCCGTTACTGCCTGAGCAGTTCCAGAACCAGATGCTGTAAAAGCAGAACCTACAGGACTATCTTGATCTACACCAGTAAAGCTCTGCGCTCCTAAATGTATGGCGTTAGCATTCATTGGCATACTAACAACTATATTATTAGCCCCTAAAGCAGGTGCTTTTAAATGCCATATAGAAGCATTAACATCACTACTGGTAACCTCTCCTGCCTTAGTCATACCAACACCACCATAGGTTACAGTATCAGGATCAGCGATACTTCCATCTTGAATTGTAACTCCCACCACAAGTAATCTTTGTACTCCTGTACAGGTATGTGCAACTGTTTTGCTGGTGACATTGGTTCCTGTTCCAGAACTGGTCGCATCAAGATGATCATCTATAGCACCACCGTTTTCCCATGTAGTAGACCCACCGGTATACTGGCGATTGATAACATCCTTGGAACTATTAGCTTCCCACAGGGAATTGTGCTCTCCCTTAAAAGAAACTGATGATCTGACTACCTCATCACCGGTTGTTTTCGTGGAAGCCTCACTCTGTATGGGCAGATAAATAGAATCCATCCAACGGGTATCGCAGGTAGAATCAAAAAACCTTCGATACTCTTTAGGATCAAAGGCAACATCGGAATTTATTCTGGCACGACCAAAACCATATGCCAGATTTGGAAAAATAAAGGATTCGTAAGGAGCGATATCTTCAGGGCGAGTGCGCCCTGTCTGCCTGATAGGCTGGATAAACTGCTGTACGGGGCGTGTAGACACCTTGGTGCCGTCTCTGTCTTCTATAAGGGAATATGCCTTTGCGTTGATTTCAACATCTAAAGACATCAGAACACCATACGCGGAATCGCCACCGGGGGAGCTTTTACCTTGACCAGGTTGCCTTCCACCGCCCGCACGTAACTCTCCTCGTACTGTCGGGCCATCTCGATCCAGTTGGAATTCGGGCTGATATTCCCCGAAGCCATGCGGAGAGCCACCAACTGGCGCACCTTGTCATATAAAGCTTGCGCTAAGTCGCCGTCCACTTCTACCGTTGAATCCTCAGCGGATACAGCCGAGAGCATATCCCTGCCCACAACCCGAATCCGGTGCTTGCTTGGCAACATCTCCTGAAAGTATAGAATGCCTCCGTTAGAGGCCCCTGCAACAGGAGGAACATGGTCCCAGTTGCGGAGCTCACTGTATGGAACATCCGTGATCTCACTCTGCCCGATGGTCATCCATATCTCATCGATATAGGCGGCAACACTTGATGCTGTTACATGAACTCCCACCACCGCTGTTGTGGCATTGTGGGCAAGCGTTGCACTTGCCTTCATCAGTTCCCACCCTGTCCCGCCATGAAAGCTGCCAACCGCTGTCTCGATATAGAGTTTTACCCTATCTGCCGTATTGCAATATACCCATGCGGACAGATTTACTTCCTGACCTTCAGTTGGCAATGTTGTATACGACGATGACGCAGGGGTAAATGTCTGAACCAGTGTTGTGTTAGTACCTGCTACAGCAAGCCTACCAGAATTGTCTCCATGAAGAACCAGATAATTTTCCGGGTTGTTTGTCTGTGCTTCCTTGTTAAAAGTAGCCCCAGATCCCGCGAGGGTCCAGTTGTTCTGTGAACCTGGAGTGAGCTGATCTGCGTCCCAGTCCTCGAAGTCACCATTCAAAAGTAAATTATCCCCTGAGTTCGCATCTCTCCTGTTCCCTATGTAAACGCGATCCACCCTTCGGATCGTGCTCGGCAGGGTGTAGGTATGCTGCCTGTCTCCCGTCACGATGGTTTCTACATCACGTACCATCGAGATGTCAGGATAGATAATTTCCCTTGCCTCGTTGTAGAGGTTCAATACTTCCGTGGGATCGAATGGTGTCAGTTCAAAAGAGGGTGAATCCCCGCCGGCCCAAGCTGTTCCAATAAATTCCAAAGTTCCACTGGATTGTATGTAATTCGTGATACGCCTGATCTTGCCTGTATCATTACCTGAAGTTATATGCACAAACCACTGGTTGTTGAAGTAATCGTCTACAGGAAACCTGTCTCTTAACTTTGTATCGACGACAGTGTTAGCGCCAGAAGAAAGCGCAGCCGTAGTCGTGGTGCTTGTAAGAAGCCCCATAGGACGCAGGATGTCCTGCCTCATGGTTGACCACGTTGAGGTCGGCATCAGACAGCCTTCACCTTTTTCTTCTCAGCACCCTTTGTTCTGAACTCTTCCAGGAGTAGCTTGCTGTTTTTGTCCTCAAGCTCTTCTATCTTGGCCTGCTGCTCACGAAGGGTGCGTTCCTGAACGATGATGGTAATTTCCTTGTACGCCACAGGCATTCTGCGGAATAGCTCTGCGAAATCCTCATCGGTCACGGGTATCTGTGGAGCCTGTTGTTCCTGTGTCATTATGTTGCCGCCTTAATCAATTGCTTCTCCGCATCCTTCTATTCTTCTGATTCTACGGAACCATCCCAACCGTTACAGGTAGAACAATTACTTGCGTGTTGCAGTGCTGACGGCACAGTAGTTACCGTTGCCAGTAACGCTGCCTTCGCATCATTGGTCATCTCACCGTTCATGCTGCCATAACGGTTCACGTTATTGATAGCCGTGTTAACCGCAGTTCTGATAGTTTCCAGATGTGCAATCGTTGCCTGATTAGTTGCCATACCTACACTCCCAGAGCTTGCTCAATCTTGGCAAGCCTCTTACCTATTTCATCGTACTGACTGTCCATACGGTCACGGTTCTGGTAGATACCGCCAGCGAGTAATGCTGCCATTCTCTGTTCGTTGTATCCAATAAAACCATCGTCATATTCTTTGAGGATACCCATGTCTATAAGTTCCTGTTTACGCTGGGTTAAATTAAATCTTCCCTCACGATAGGGGCTTAGAACGGCTGCGTCATCATAAGCATCAAATACATTTGTGTCCCATGTAGTATTGGCATCAATCGTTAACTGTCCATCAGGAACACGCCAGATGTCTGCGCCAGTAGAAGACCCATCAGTATTTTCTGAACGCATTCGTAAGTAGCCGGGGTCGGAAACATAGGAAATCTTAAACATCTGGTTGTCATCATCCCCATTACCAGATCCCTGAATAAACCGTACTTCGGGATAGCCAGTACCGCTAGCGGGAATTTTCAAATCAAGACGCACATTGGCACTTGAGCCTGTGGTAACGACAGACATAGTTTGGGCTGCAGACCCTCCGGCTAGCGTCAGCGCATTCTGTGTCCAGTCATTCCCCGATGCGCCTACGTTGGTAATACCAAGGGCGTTGCTCTTGAAGTCGAACTGTCCATCTCCCCCGATTTCCAATCTCTCAACCATCGCTGATGCGCCGGGACCGGGATTCGTGAAGATTGCCATACCCACATCATCATCATCTGCACCGTCCTGTTTGGCGACAATAGCCAGCTTGCGCCGTTGACTGTCACTGACTCTAGCCCACGCAATCGACGGACCGTAAACACCATCTCCTTGAGTAACATTTGACTTCAGGAAGATATTATCGACATCGGTTGCAGCTGCAGCAGTCGAGAATGCATTGGACCCACGCTGTATTTCCAACACACCAGTGGAAGGGGCTACACCAATCCCCACATTCCCAATAACAATCAGGTCGTCCTCACTCTCATCCCAGAGCATATAGGAGCCAGAGGCATTCCCAAAGAACTTAACATCGTAACCGTCTGTATTAGCACCTACGAGAATATTTTCATTAACCTGTAGGTCACCCGACCCACCAGTGTTAAGAACAATACCGTCATCACCATCTATGGTTAATATCCCTGCCGCTGTAGACCATGTGGCAGCAGCAGCGGATGTGATGGTTAGTGCGCCAGCAGATGAAGACCAAGTAGCTGCTCCTCCCGATGTAATGGTGATGGGATTACCAGCAAGAGTTGCCCCAGTTGTACCGTCATGAGTAATAGTGAAGTCATTGCCAGCACCCATGTTGAAAACAGCACTGTCAGTATTAAGAGTCAGGTCATCAGTGACAACAGCGTCCCCCGTTACGGTAAGGGTAGAGCCGTCAAACGTGAGGTTAGCCTCGCCCTGAATGGTCTCAGAATCCACGGCGGTCATGACATAGTTGTCAGTACCACCACCGGAGACCTTGACGTTAGAGGTAGTTAATCCTGGTGGGAGAAATGTACCTGCTGGCATGGCTAGTTAGGAGCCCTGTTGTAGAACTGCCAGTCGATAGCGGCATCCGTGGATGTCTTCTCTATCGCGCTGAAGTTCACTATCTCGTAACGGCTCCTGAGAAGGACTATGTCCCCGTCGTCCCATTCCGTGCCCGCTGTGGCGGTCGGAGCGGTGCCGTCCCGAGTCTCAACAATACTCGCTGTCCTGACATATCCTTCGGCGTATCGTGCGCCAGAAGGAATGTTTCCAGATCCTATCCCACCGGCAGTGTCTGTCACAGCCTGTGTGACTAATGTGCCTGCAAGTGGTGAAAAACTAAAGCTAGGCATTTTTTCCACCTTTTTCGTTGGCCTGTGCCATATTTCTAATCGTTTCAGTAAGGGCTATCCGCTCGAGCCTTTCAGCATCACGCTCTTCCCTTGTTCTTTCATTCTCGAGAGTTGCGTATGCCCTGGGATGCCTTCTTCTCAAGTGATTTTCCCTGTCCATCTCATTTAAGAAGTCAGACTTGATGCACCGGATAAGGCCCATCTTGTCGTATTTCTCCCTGTTGGGATCATCCTCATGCAGAAAACATTTTATGGTTCCTACAAGGGGCTCTATCCCCTCGGGCTTCCTCGTGGAGAAAGCAAAAGAACCGTCCACACGGCGTTTCTCCAACTGCTGCTGGAGCATATTACGGTTGACTACAGAACGATCTGCTGTCCTCGTGTCGTAGACATAGACATAGCCTGCCGACTGGAGCTCTGCGGTGCTCATGGTCATGTCAGCAGTTGCACTGATGACCGCACCGGCCTTCATGTCTCCCGGCTCATCAGCCATTTCCGCGTCCCTCATCATCTCTTCAATTGCAGGCTCGTTATTTGTCGTCATGTGTTCCTCTGCTTTTTATACTCCGGTCCGAATACACTCGCACCGCGCTTCCACTTTTCCTTCTCTTCTACGTTGTCCCAGAAGATCTTGTTCCAGTCCCTGGGTTTCAACTCTGGCCTCGGTGGCGGGGCTATGTTCATCTGCCTTGCCATCCCGAGTGCCTCTTCTACCGTGTATAAAGCCTCACCACCACCCTTGCCGTCAGGCACACCGCATATAAGCTGGAACTCGTCCCCGAAGAGTTGTGCGTCCCCGAGATCACGTGTCAGCTTAACTCTCCGGTCATTTCGAATAACCGTTATAGCCTGTATGCGCCTGACAGTCTTGGAATCAGGAGCCGGCTGGTTAATCTCAGAAAGATACCAGCACGGCTCATGACCCCATATTTCTGTCGTGGCTAACTCAATGAGTGATGCCACTAATTATTCCTAGACAGTCCAGTCTCTATTAGCCTCTACGAGTATGTAGTCACAGTCGAAGATGTTAAGTTGAGTAGTGTTAGCGCCTGCGGCCAAAACAACAGCATAGTCTGTACTCGTCGATACTGCGCCTGCCACGGTCTTCTTTAACTCGCCGTCAATGTACCAGTAGGTTTTGCCATCAGGGGCTACCTCCAAACGAAGTACCTGCCATTCACCAGCTACCGCGTCATCTTCTAAGTTAACGGCAGTAGTAGTTGTTGAGGCAGCAGCACTTCCGCCATTGTGAATGGCGTGCCAGTCCTCATCGTCACTGAGTTCGTCACTCAAGTAAAACCCGGCAAGGTCTGCTGGCATAGTAATGGTGCTGGACGATGCGTTTATCACAATGTCCTCGAGCTGCTCATCAACCGAAAGGATGCTCGTTAACCCAAAGAATATCTCCTTGGTATCGAGGTCTGGCACTTGCACCCTGGTCTCCAATATAATCGGTCCCATCAGGGCAACGTCAAATGCAATATGCGTTCCGATGAAGGTCGTGTCTGCGTCGGTGTTGCCAGATGTAATCGTAACAACACCAGAAAGAGCATCTTTCCCTGCAATCCCAGCGTCGGCATCTTCGAAACCTTCACCACCGGCGTAGAAGTCTCCCAATTCGGCGGTGTCAGCCGTCAAAGCTAAGGTGTCGCCCACCCCGAAAAAGTCGTTAAACAGCCGTATTTTTCCTGATCCACTTTGTACTGTCGCCATATCTATTTTTCCTCCTGAAGCTGTAGCTCCAGTTTTCTTATACGCTTCCTGTAGGGAGCGACTACTTCACTTATATTCGATGTCTTGCGAGGAATACAGGCCAGGTTCTCCAGCCTGTTATCCTCCATATCGCCGTTCATGTTATGAACCACCCAGCCTTTCGGTATGGGGCCGTGTTTAGCAGCCCATGCCTCACGACGAGCGTTCAAATCTATCCAGCGGGTGCGGTTGCATCCGTATGGACTTCAATTACCCAGTTGCCCGAAGATCTCTCGCCAAATGAGTACTCATCATAGTGAAAAAGTGCAGTTGCGCCACCGCCAAGTTCAGGCATTCGCTTCGTCTCAACATAAGGTGATCTGCCCTCTACGAGGATAATCCCCTGCTGGCTGAAAACTCCGCCCTTTGCACTTGGTGTGGAGGAAATCGTCAGGTTGCCGTCCTCAAAAATTCTGGCTCCCGCGATGTTTCCCCTGTACCGGTTCTGGAAAGCCTCGGCTGCGATACCACTTGTTAGAGGGGCACCGGCCTGAGCCTCGAAGTCTGCAATTGCCGTGATACCAGGAGTGGTCAACTGGAAGTCGATGTCAGCAAGCTGGAAGCCGTGGAACACAGCGTTTATCGGGGCGCTTGCAGGAGCAGGTTC
>Ga0208813_1001131_pt1 | contig 15404 bp, 17 predicted proteins | sample MalvireepMed_904_FD_184250 | JGI IMG/M metagenome (GOLD analysis project Ga0208813, IMG submission 184250) | Marine viral communities from the Global Malaspina Expedition - Malaspina viral metaG DeepMed_904 (SPAdes) (version 2) | ecosystem: Environmental > Aquatic > Marine > Oceanic | place... | reverse complement strand
GCGCTGGTCGCACCCGGTGCAGAACTGGAATCTGACACTGTCTCAGCTAACCATCCACTTTGAAGGTCGACTGGATGGCCACATAGATTTATGAAAACTTGGCTGACACAGAATATTGAACACTCTCGTGTCAATTGCATCAATAAGTTTAAGGCGGAAACGGTTAGGGGATTTAGCTTTCCTCATCCTTTCCACAAGATTCTCTAAAACGGATAGTTTATAAGTCAATTGAGCACCACAGAGCCCGTGTGCTAACAACTTTTCATCGTGTGTATCCTCAATCAGCTTAATAAAGCTTTTAAGTGGTTGATTAACTTTAAGCTCATTCCATGCTTGCTCCCCAACAGTTCTCAGATCAACGTATGGGCGTATCACCGGCCAAACTTCTTCACTTTCCTGCAGGTAACAGGTGTCCAACCAACGGTAAACACTTTTTATGAAACTAATTAGTTTGAGCTTATCTTCGCTTTCGATCTCTGGCATCTAGTTTCCTCTACGTTTAACGCCCTGCTCTGAGACAATGGAGCAGGGACGAAAATTTGTCGGGCAGCAGCATCTGTATAGCGAGCCATTACTCAGCCATTACTTTTGCCCACTTATATGAACAATAACCGCAAATATTATCATCAGATATTTCTTCGGGAGGAATGTTACATCCACACCTTGCACACTCATGCGTTGCGGAATCACCACAGGATACACAAATACCTTCGTGAAAAATGTAAGTCCCAGAAAAGCAGAATGGGCAGTCAATCACCGGCGTATCACCGCCATCCTTGTGAGCAGAATAAGCCTCATCTGCGTAAAACTCGTTAACTGCACCATTAACTATTTCTTCATAGTGCGACTCTTTCCCACACGCTCTACATTTGAATGATGCTTCTATAGCCTTGTCTAAATCTTTTGTTTCGGTTAACTCGGAGCCACACTCATCACATCTGTGTGCTTGCAATGCATAAAGGATTTCATTGCTAAAGTAATCAAGTTTCTCTAGCGAAGAATCACATTTCTGCTTTTCTCTGACATAGACCTCATTTACATCGACTAATATTTTCCAACAATCTTCACCAAGTAATGATTTTGGGTCTTCTCCCAGCTCATCAACGATGAAGTCCCGTATTATTAGAAATGAGTCAGAAATTAGCTGCTGGACTGACTCGTTATTTAAGGTGCTGTAATAATGTTCTATATCATTACGGTACTTATTTATTCGTTCCAGCCTCTTCCAATCTACCGATATGTTGAGTGACTCTAATCGGTCTTTGATATTTTGGACATCAACGGTTTTTTTACCTTTACCAATCCAACTAACAGTGCCGGTTGCGTCAACTTCTGGTAAAACTCTTTGCTTTATTAGAGCCTCATCGGAATCTATGGGGCTAAGCTCGCGTAACTTATGTTTGAACAGCAAAAGAATTCCGGCAAAGATATTCCGTGTAGCTGAGATTATTCTTCTCTCATCAGTAGACTCAAAGTCTTCTAATCCAATAGCTATCGAATCTAGTGCATTTTTCAGAATGCTCATAATCTATCCTTGTGTTTCCCACCAGCAATGGGTGTGCGATATCAGGTAGAACCCCCTACCTACAATAGTTATAAGCTATCTATGACGTTAGGACAATGCTCATCCAAAAACTTGAGGAGGCGGCTAAAACCAATGTCTACGGCCTCAACGAAAGCGTTAACTTCAATGCCTCTAAACATTTCAATATACAAAGCACCGCAATTCCCTTCTTTGAGGGAGAAATTTATAGCCCCGAAATGAGCTAAATAGTCTCGTACATCTTTGAGAAGCGTAAACCACTCCATCTCATCGCTTAGAAATTTTACTAGAACTGGATCTTTTATCTGACATTTACCACTAAGGATGTGTTTTATTAAACCATTAAAGCTAATATGTTGACCAATTTTAGGGCCATAAATTGTTGGGAAAATACTTGAAATCGTGTCGAGCGTGGCGCGTGAACGGAAAAAATATAAGTCGTTAGATTTGCTCTTAGTTGATATATCTCTTTATCAAATGATAACTTCGCTTGTCCGTTAGGTAATATCTCCTTTCGAGTGTAATAAATATCTTCAATTGCTGCTTGGTAATTTTGAACTTCTCCTTTCGCTAGCCTAATAGTATGAACATTATTGCGCATCATTCGGAAGGCTATTTTGTAGTATTCACCTGCGGGGTAGTGCAGGTGAAGATAACCACCATTGCTTTGTATTTTGTAGTAGCGCCCTTTGAGAGCTCTTAGAGATACCCCAGCGTAAATTGCAGATTGAAGCCTGGACAATGGTGCCTGGTATAGAGGCTGGTGGTAACAAACTGTGGAACCTTCAATTGCTTTAAAGTCAAAACGTTCAATTCTGGCTTTAGGTGGTTTAGCTGCTTTCTCTTTGTTACTAATCAACTCGAATATCATCTGCCGCAATCCTTATGACGATTGTAATGTTTCTATATTTTTGTGTGCATTTCGGAATGTGCTCAATTGGACTTCCCTGTTGTCACTAGAATGCCTGTAGCTCCTCGCACTTGCTTGTAGTGAAATGAAGTATTCAATGTATGTCACGGAAGCTCGATACTTCAAATTGGATGTTATTTATAAGGGGCTTGCAAGCTGTATGAGTGTTGAAGTAACATTGAATTGATAGTCAGTAAATAACCCCTACGCTGAGAGTCTCGGAGATTTTTATGCATTCAAACCAAACTCGTAAAGTCTCTGAAAGGAAAGCTGCTGGTTTGCAGATGCTTCACGCCGCTATTGCTAAAGCTAAGCAAGAAGGCAGAGTCCGCACAAAAACTCGTGCATCACTGAAATAATGCCCTATCAGTTTCGCGTAAAGCCAGCACAATGTCGGTTTTTGCATCTGACGTAAACTCACAAGTTTATTACCTCAGTAACGAAAAAGATTCTGGAAAATCGGCTTTGTAACCTGTTGGAAGTGTACCGGGAGCCATAGACCGTTCCTGCGCGTTCCTCGCACTGGGTAGATTTATAAAAAGTGTCTTAAGCGCTTCGACCGTTAGATGCCTGCATACTCTTTACCTTATTCATTAACTCTTTGAAGCACCTTTCACATAAATCAAAATGGAATGAATCACCGTCCTGATTTGAGCCATAACCATACGACGCACGCAGTATTCCATACTCGCAAAAGTCGTTAAGGTTATCGCGGTGTTCTTTTTGAAAAGTGGGAACAACGCTAGTACCGCAGGCATCACAAAGAATATCAGTAATAGCTTCTACCGATTGATTTGCCGTTTTTTTCATAGCAGCTTCCTTAATAACAGTGTTCAAATCCAATATAGACCATCAATCGAATGCTGGCTTTCATGGATATTAAGTAGCCCTGGGCTAAGACCAATTGTGGTACCAAGCTAGCATTTTGAATTCACAATCACCTTAGTGCGACTACGGACAGCTTCAGGAAATTCGTACTTCAATAGCACACGATAAAACCTTGTCACGTACTGGCAATGGAATTTTTCATTAGGGGGCAGCCAGCTATTGGGTCCCTGGGCTCCCTTACTGCGGTTTAAACTCGCGCTTACCGCGAAAAGGTTGATAGGGTCGTTGGCGAACCTGTCTCTTTCTAATTCTGACCATGAGGAAGCGCCATTTCGCCAGGCCCAAGCTAGAGGTACCAGATGGTCAATGTCCATTTTAGAAGAATCAAAAAAGACAGAGCCCGAATATGGGTCGTTCCATCTGCCTCTTACTACACGACAACCGTCACTAGACTTTGTTGTTGGTCCCGTTGAAAGCTCCAATAAAAGTTCGTGGCGTGTATTGAGGCAATCCCCGTCTTCATCTATCCAACCGGCAAAAGCACTCCTGGAATACTCGCTGGATGAGCTGAACTCAGAAGAACCTGTTACGCTTGGCGCTATCTGCCCTTTAGGCAGCCGGCCTCCGGCATCAAGGCATGCGTTAATTGAATCGTACGCTTTGAAGTTCTTGGTACGCTCATAGTAAGGGCTGGAAGCGTCGTGACATATTTTGCTGCTACTCATTTTAACCGGCGGCGTTTGAGCGTTAACCGTTACCGGTGTAATAGAAAGAAGTAAGGCAGCCGATACGATAACGGCGGTAATGAGAGGTGTGTGGGCTCTTGTTATCAAGTGTGTGATGCGTTGCACTTTTTCATATCCCTTTGAATTGCATTACAGCTACTATATCAGCGCTGCCCAGTTAAGACTATGTTGTGATGGCGGGCAGGTTAGATGGTTTAATATCCGTTGCAGGCGCACCCAGGGCCTTTAGTACACGTTTTGCTCTTAGCCATGCAGGAGTCCCCACAAGCTTTACCTTTCTTTCAGACTTTGCAGTATCTTTTGGCATCAGCCATCAAACTATCAGCTGATGAACTTCCATCAGGCGAGGCGCAGTTTGCTTGGTCATCGATTGTCGCCGAAGCTTCTATGTTGGGAGCTGCGTCATTCTTGTCAGGATTACTATCTGCATGAGCAAAGCCAAAAGTTATTAAAAGGGTTAATAGTAAAAGTAAATGTTTCATGAGCTGCCTCGCTTGTTATTAGTTTAAGCAGTATTGGCGGTCTCTTGGTTTTTGGCAAGTTTCAGGCATAGGCTGAGCTACTTTTCACAGAGTCGGGGCGCCTTAGGTTACTTTTCGTAGGTGTTTTAAGCCCTGCATCAGCTCGAGCAAGGCGCTCTCCATTTCTGCAGAGCCGTCCCATAATTCAAGTAATTGTTCAGTTATGTTCTGGAAAGAACCTGTTTTCACATTATCTTTTATTGGTATTTGTGCATATTTGCATATTTTAATAACGTTAGAGTTCACTATTGAAAATTCGCCATTCAGTATTCGGCTAACAGAGCTTTGCCCTATTCTTGCCTCTTTAGCTATATTATTAATAGCGCCATGGGGGAGTTTCCTTCTGAATTCGAGGAGCTCTCTTTTTATTATGCTGATATCTCGTTGCATAGCAGTCTTGGTTAATAATTTGCATATTTGCATATATTATGCAAGGATAAGGTCTGTGCGTCAAATTCATGTTAGGATTGAAAGCAAAAACGGTATGACTAAGCAAAAAAGACTCGGGCAATATTTTACACCGTCGGAAATCGCGCATACTTTGGTAAGCCAGCTTCAAAGTCCGGTGACAAAGGTCATTGAACTTGGAGCCGGCCAAGGAGCTCTTGCTAGAGCTATCAGTGAACGCTTCCCTGGTTCTGATTATGTGGGGGTAGAAATCGATGATAGCGCACGCTCGGATTTTCATGCACCAGTTACAGCAAGCCAGAATATAATCGCCGCTGATGTTTTTAATGAGAGGCAGCTAAGTTCATTTCCAGAGCTTGCAGAGGCGGATACAGTGGTTGGTAATCCGCCCTTTATTTCTTCGGCTTCCACGACCCAGGCGCAAGATATAATTAATAATGCATTTCCAAGTCTTGATTACTCTCAAACCAAGTCCTTGCGAGCGGAAGTTTACTTCCTCGCTGCATCTATAAATCGCTTAGCTAACAATGGACAGGCGAGTTTTATTTTGCCTATTAGCTTTTTTACGTCGCCAACGTACAGCCAATTAAGATATGACCTAGCTTCTCAGTATTCGGATATTGCGGTTATTCAGTTGCCAGCAAAAGTATTTGCTAATGCGGAAGTTGAGTCTTGCATTTTGAAGTTCAAAAAAACAAAAGAAAAGTCTCAAACTATTACAGTTGCACAAGCTAATTTACTTGGTGAGGTAACTGATAAGTTGGAAGTACCGAAAAAGGACGCAATCAAACGAATGGATTATACGTTCAATAAGGTTGCACAAATGTTTCAGGCGAAGGCAGCTGGTGAGAAGGATACATTTGGATCTTTGGGCGGTGAAATTAGTAGAGGAAGCGCCAGTAGAGCAAACTTGGAGAAGTCTCAATTAACATACTTCCACACAACCAGCTTTCCTGAAAAGGAGCATGCAGTTAATCTTGGCTTTAACGAAGTAAACCGATTTCGGCATGCGCGGACAGGGGATATTCTTGTTCCCAGAGTCGGAAGCCGCTGCCTCGACCGTCAAGTTCATGTTGCTGAGGGACAGCAGATATACACAGATTGTGTGTATAAGCTTAGCGTAGCTGATGAGCTCATGGATAGAGTGATGAAAACGCTCTCGAGTGATTTTGGTAGAGCTTGGCGTCTAAGTCATGCAAATGGTAAATGTGCGAAGTTTATAACTAACTCGACGTTATTAGAGATGCCTTTACTCGACTAGAGCGGAAAATAGATAGGTGTTTTTGACACCATCAGTACGGTTACTTTTCTTAGTTGGGAAGTCGAATATGACACTCACATTCTCATTCTCGGCGGCAATCATCGCTACTGCTATCGTGCATGGCTTATTCCCCAGGGGGGCTATAACTATATCGTTATCAGCCTTCTCGTAAATATTAATAGCCTTTCTTAGCAACTTTAAAGCGTTATATGGATGGTTGCTTGGAACGAAGTGACATTGATGGTTGCTGATCTTCTCAAGGACTCTGGAATTTTCATCAAAACAGACTTTCTCAAAGCCCGGTTGATAAGGTGGAACTGCAAATACAGGGTTGATACTTTCATACGTCTCGCCATCATCAGGATCAACCATTCTGGTAAAGCGTCTCGCCTCAAACCCTAGAAAGGCAAATAAGCGCTTAGGTTTTTTCCTGTTAAAAGTAAAAAACGATGGGATAAATTGAGGCTCTTCTATATTATCAGATAATTCGTAACGGCTTGCTGCATCTGTATAAACCGCTTTAGTATACTTCTCAGGCTCACAATAAATAAAAGAAACTGTTTTTACGTTTGAGTTAGTATGAATTAGGCGCAAGAGAATTGCTATCTCCGGAAACGCTAAGTTGGTCGCGTCAATTAAAACTGATTCAGCAGCATCAAACGGCTTCGACTTCATATAGTCTATCAGGGGATGCTCTACGCCATCAATTTGAATGCTGTAATTGCTCTGCTGGTATTCAATTTTATGAATTTGTGCTGCCTTGTTTTTCACTATTGCAATAGAGCTCCTTCCTCTTATATCTAGAGGAGAGCCAATAAATCCTATATCAAAGGTTTCTTTGATATCTCCTGCGCCGTCTATTATTTGACGTGTTTCAGTATACGAAAACATCAGAATAAGTCCCTTTGCTGGTCGAGCTCCGACGGTATTTCCCATTTCTTTTCGAAAGAACTCCAGAGCTTATCAAACTCCGTTTCATCTGCTTCCACAATAGTAAGAAAATCTCTTGCCGTGAGTGTTAGCTTTCGTTTCTTGCGATAAGAAATGCCAAAGTAAGGCATGAAAATCGGGTTGGGGAAGTAGTCTGATAGCTCGCCGGTTGATGGTCCCTTCGTCTTTGTATCCTTGCTTTCATAAAAGACAGACCAAGTGATAGCTCGTTGTAAAAGTTCATCTATTTTTTCCTGCTTATCCGCCGGGAAATTTCCAGTAATAGAAAAGTGAGTTATTTCTGGCTCGGACTGTGAAGGCCTCTTATGGGCTAATTGAAAAATTTTACCTAACCGCCTTACGACGTGATAAAGATCTGCTCCGAAGTCTCCAACGGTTGTTAACATCTTTCCGCTTGTTATTTTGGCCGCTTCAGCCTGGATTTCTTGTGATACTACGACTTTCTCAATCTCAGGAAGCGCGCTGAAGTTATTACTTTCATATATCGATAATGACTGATGACATAACTCTTGAAAATACCGGAGGTTACTTCGAGCAATTTGGCAGAAACGATCAAAACCAGCATATAATAAGCATGGTCGTTTAGGCAGGCCAACATATAGGTAAAAAAGGACTCCGACTAAGTTGCCGCTTACCCATTCCCCTTCACTTCCTAATTTAGAAGGTTTTCCGTCAGCAGCATCCTGAAGTTCCTTATGTAGCATTAATTCGCTAAGACGGCTTCTATTTAATAAACTTGCGCATACGATAGTTGCTTCTGGGGCTTTGGAATTAAAGAAATCCTGTCGGGTCAGCTTTGACTCTGGGTGTTTTGTCTTTAGCCCTTTATCTATTAACTTATTGAGACGGTTTGTTAATGCACTATCATCGAATACATTTTTTGCGATTTCCGCATAAGTTAAAGACGGAAACATTTTATTAGCTAAGCGTCTGACTTCAGATTGGTAGGCAGAGCTTTTTCGTTCAGCCAAATTATCAAGGGACATTAAGCTTTCCGGACTTGGAGCTCCTTCAATTTTATGGCCTGCACGGGCTAACCGCATTAAAAGTACTTCTGAGGCTAACAATGCGAACGGCTTTTTACCGTTTTGCTCCAGAAATTCTTGCTCCAAATCGACTTTGCGGTAGTCATGTGTTTCGACTACGCGTTCGAATCCGCTTGTTTCTGAGTAGATCTTCGCATTTCTTCGGGTCGCGATATTGAGACAAAAGTGTTTACCTGGATGCTTAATATGGTCATTCAGTAGCTTTTGTTGGCTTTTATCTAAGTTTTCAAACTCATCTATAAAGACTCTGTAAAAGATATTTTTAAGTCTGGGCGATGCTTTTGATAGTCCCGCGCACAACTTTTCAAGAATTGTACTAAAAGTAAGAAATGTTGGTTTAGCCCGCTCTGGGTTATGCATCCACATATCCATTTCTACGAGCTTACTTTCGATGTATTCGGCTAATTCGCCGTATACATTTACCTCGTTGCCAAAGTAACTTTTTACTGCAGTTGGTAGCTCTATGCATTTTACCTTGATAGAACCATTCTCTAAAGAAGCACTTTCAATAGACTCTAATGATTGACAGAAGTCGTTCAGAATTTCTAACGCAGCTAAATGCTGAAATGCACGGTCTTTCAGATCATCTTCGATCCAGCCGGGACGAGCGATAAACTTGCAAATTTTAACGTCAGGCTTCCAGTATATGCCTATGTGTCCAAGGGTTGAGTCCGGTATCTGTCCCCTATGTTCACTGAAAAGGGTCGCATGGCAGTAATACCTAATGAACATGGTCTTCCCGCACCCACGGCCTCCGGCAATCAATACGGACTTCACATCATCACCAATATCAATTTTTTCGAAGTGGGTGGGTAAAACAAAATGCAGCCAGACGTCATCTGGAAGTTGCTCTGCGCGATTGTTTACAAAAACGCTTCTTAGAGATTTCGCTGTCATAGTTCTATCGCTTTAAAAGTGGCGTCCATTTATCTGTATTTTTTGTTGTGTAATAAGTATGGAGTCCATTGTTATGAGTGCTCTCACTAGAGAATAAAGTAAGTCCTAAATCGCCAAATCCAAAAGGTGATTTAATTGATATGCCATAGCGAGCTAGAAGTGATTCGTAAAACTTTTTAACGGCTCTCACAGTATTTGATTGATCTAAAGCCCAAAGAGGGTCAACTCCAGAATTAGGCTCTTCTCTGAAAAAGTTATGTTTCTTCGTCAATGTTTCTACAGGGAGAACAGTTACGTCAGGGCAGCTTTGAGACAGTTCCTTTAATCCATCCTCGTGGGCGAATAGTGGGATGTACGCTTTCTTAGCATTGATTTCGCTTAACTTATAATTCTCATAGAAAGACTTGAATTGACTTCCCGTTCCGCACATATCGTCCAGGAAAATTAAGTGCTCTACATTACGTTTCCTATTATCCCACTGGTCAACTCGGATGGTCGTATTGTGTGGTATCTCGACTTCTTTTAAGAACATTCTGAGAATTGAGTCACCACTTTTTCCTACCTGTTTTTCTGGCTCCCTGTCATTGTCCTTAGGAGTCTTTGTGGCCTCAACCGGTGAGAATAGAACTTTTAATGGGTTGCCTCTGTTGCGTAGGTCATTAATAAACTTTTGGATCGGAATACTGCTTGGCTTGTTAAGTAGTTTAGGCAAAATAAAGGATGCTATTTGCTGACAGCTCATTTTGAGCATCGGGTTACTTCTAAATATTAGAGCTCTCAATAAATGCGCTGCCAAATATTGCTCTTCAGGAGTTGAAAAGTTACTAAGCCACCCATCTAAATCCAGTTTATCTATTCCAGTAAGAACATTTCGGTCAATCAGAACTACAGTATCGTGTCTTACTTCTTCGAAGAAGCGTTCCCAACCGTCGGGGACGTGAAATTCCATTTAACAACTCCTAGTAGAAAGACTTTAATTATTAATTGACATTAAAGCTATGGGGTCATTTTTAGCACGATAACTGCGTGAAGAAAACCCGAAATGTCTTATTCGAATGGTGCGTAAAAAAATAGTTACAATGTTACGAAGCGCAAGGAAAGTATATGGCCCGCAGGTTACAAACTGTTGGGCCATATAGGACTAAATAACTATTTAATTCCTAAAGCTGAATTAACTAAAGTGTCCAACTGCTGTTGCTCACTTTCTGAAATCTCCCCTCCGGCATGGGTAACAGATTGGGCGATGTTACTGATCGCAATATGATCTTTATTCGAGTTATCAAACTCGGGAATTTTAAGGTATTCGGCGACACTAGAGCCTAAGCTAAGTAGTGAACCATAAGCCATAACGGCTTGTGCGACATAGCTGGAATTCAGGAAGCCAGTAAGAAACGCAGCCTGTTCTTCTGTCTTCGCCGGGATGAAGTAAAGCTTATGGTCAGGAATGACTACTTTACTTCCCAATACCGGGTCTTGAACCGGACCTATGTATGCGGCGAAAAAATTTCTGCTGTTCATTTCCCGCCATAACACCTTATATGGTGAGAAAGTATATTCACCTGTACTCCAAAGTGAATAATAAGGTTTATTTTTTTGGAACCTCTTTAAGCTGGAACGAACCTCAAGTTCTGGTTTGAATTGCTCCAGATATTGATGGGTATTTGGTGCATTAAATGGTAGCTCCGGGTCACCATGCATACCCCGTTGAGGGACTAGAGAATAGAACGGAGACGGCGTTGCTTTGAATTTCTTTACGTCTTTTCCTCGTAGCATTGGAAAGACATGATCGGCTTCTACAATTCCGGTAATTTCCGGTATACCCTTTGTACGGCCTTCACTAACTCTGTTTTTTATCCTGATATTGCCATTGGTCACAGTCTCATCCAGGACATCAACCCAAAAGATTGCATTCCTATCGGTGGTAATGCCTTTACGGGCTACATAGTGAGTCTGGCCGTTATTAAAGACATGCTTAAATACGGTGTGCTGCTTTTTGGTAGCGATTAGCCATGGGCGGGAATCGTTCTTCCCTCCGGGAGTGGGTTTTGCAAATAGCCGTTCAAATTTAGCTTTCTTGCGAAAGTCTTCTGCATCTGCAAACTGTCGGCCGTCTTTATTTTTTCTATCCAAAATATCCCAACGATTATATGCAACGGGATACTGTGTGTTACTACCTCTCTCGACGACTAATAGTGTTGGGAAGTTACTCACTCCATCGAACGGCTTAACAGCGTTATAATCCTCGATTAATTTTACTGCACAATTGATGCTTCCATTGTCGATTTTAAATCGTCTAAAGCCTTCACTAGATTCATTTGAAAAAATGGTACCGGTAATAAAGAATCCAAGTTTTCCGCCGTCTTTAAGGTACTTACGGATTGATTCAAAAGTGATAACAGTTGAGATATCAGACTCGATACCACCAACCCACTTATCCGAACTAAACACCCCCATAGCTCGACATTTATCGTTTACTGCAGCGACATAAGATCTCGGTAAATGGCTCCACTTAACCCACGGCGGATTTCCGCAAATGTACTGAACAGGACTTATTGACCCTGCACGGAATCTCTCAGCAAGAATAGAGCACCAAATTCCGTCCCATCCAGCTATATGAAGCTCTACAAGCGTATTAACGGCATTAGTCAATGCCTCCTTCTCAGCCTCATTGAGTTCAAGGTGTTCAACTTCCTTCAGGAGATGTTTTGCTATCGCACTGGCCGGTAAGTCGGCCATTATCCACTGTTTAAGTTGCTGGAACACAGGGTAAAATGTTTCGTGTACGATAAGCTTTTCGGGGATCCTAAATAACTTCTCTCCCTTGTCGGTTAATAATTTGTATTCATAGCAGCCGTCCGGCTGGATGTTTGCGGTGTTAATCGCGTCAGCCATATATACAGGGATAGTGACCGGGCTATGGGGATCTAGATAAGGCGCAATGAATGTGACAATAGAGCCCTTGGCAGCAAGAACAGCAAGTGGATTGAGGTCAATACCATATATGCCATTTAAGAGTTCTTGAGCAGTAGCTGACGGGTTGGCTACTCTTCTGCGCCTGATGGCTTCAAGTAAAAAGGTCCCTGACCCACAGGTAGGATCGAGCAGGTCTGCATTGATGTCCCAATCAAGAACATCTAAGCCGTGCTCTGCAAGCCAGTCAGGTGTGTAAAATTCTCCGAGAGCGTGTCTGAGCTCACGGGGGACGAAGCCTTCATAAATGCCCTTGAATAAATCTCTGGTGCTTTCAGGTCTCTTTTTGCTAATTTCAAAATCAACAATTGATAGCTCAACAAGCAGGCTATCGATGACTTTTGAAAACTCAGGCCATTTTTTATCAACGAGGTACCATGAGAAAAAGTCGCCGGCATGCATGTTGGAGATACCAGCTTGCTTAAATGTAACCCCAGACTCCATCAATTCTATCCGTTTTTGCACATCGACCGTCGTATCCAAAATATTTTGGCCTGAGTTGGGTAATGAGCATGCGGCAACAATTTTTGCGAGCAGAGCAATGTAGGTATTAAGAGCGAACAAGTAGGCGGATACATTTTTTGAGTAATCCACCCCATGATGATTACTTTGCCTTTCTAATAACGCTCTCATCCCATCAGGTTGGATACCAACGACTTGACCAAAAAGACGTTTCCACTCGGTGTAAAGCAGTTTTTCCTTAGAGGTTTCACCAGAATCCGCATCTATAATCGCTTTGAAGAACATCGGAATCAGGGTTCTGCCGTAGGTTGAGTCAGGGCCAACCACTTCTTTCAGGAGAAGAGCTGAAACTAGGGGAGTACCATTGTTTAAAAGCTCCTGGACAAGTCGGTTCGCAGCCTTTTTGTCAAATTGTTGTACCGTTTCCCACGAAGGGTTTCCATCTGAGTCATATGTGCCAAACGTAATGCTTTCTCCGTCCCAGGCTACCATCGTATAATCCGTAAGCTCACGGCCTTCATCGCGATGGAGGAGAAGTGCATAATCTTCCGCCTGAGTTTTGGCATGCTTGCACTTCGCGTTGTTCTTATTTTTGAAGCTCTTTGGAGGCTCATATTCGATAACTACAGCACCATGAGCTGAATCTACCCATTGGTAGCGGCCAGGACTCTTTTCCACTCGTCTTTGGATAGGACAAGGTTTCCAAGCGCTATTTAAATTCTGACTAAGGCTTTTTAAGGATTGCTCAATTTTAAGCTGCAATTGAGCTTCATTCTGGCTGCCGTTAGTTGCCTCAGCAGTCTCTTCAACTAATTGTTCTATGTGTTTTTCCATTGCATTTAACCTTTTCTGGTACCGCTGAAAGGCGTGTTCTTTGAACCGCCGCGTGGCTTTTGAGGAGTCAGATTTAGTCGAGCTAGAATAGTTTTGAAATCCAGGCCGTTATCAGCCATTTCTCCCATCAATGCGACTATAACTGCAAGGTGATCGGGCACTTCACCCTTCGCCTTGTAATTAGAAAAAGAGTTTGGGTGGTGCCTTAGCAGCTTTGCGAGTTCTTTGATGGATAATCCCGCCTTACCAAGATGACGTTTGAATTCACCATAAACCATGCTGTGCATGCCCAGTTACACTTTACGTTAAACCAATAGTACATAAATTTATTTGGTTAATAAATAAATATATTTGTATTGTTTTTTAGTGGATAAAATGGGGGATTGATAAACGTATAAATATTGACCAGTATATTTATTGAAAAAAAAGTTGGATGCTGTTGTTGGGTGCGAATTTAAATATTCCCTAGGAGAAAGACATGGATGCTCAAGTATTGGCCGACAAGTTAAAGGAAATGTACGTAGGCTCACGAAAAGGTGAAATTGCGGTATCGATTCATTTATTTGGAATTAAGTACGCTTCGGAAATAACTCAATGCGGGTCAACTCCGCGACAGTTAGCGAAGATGGCCGGAGTGCCGGAGACTTATGGTACCGAGATCAATAAAGGCCGTAAATTAGCTCGGTTTGTAAATCTTAAATAACTTGTTACTTTTCCAGGAGCTATAAAAAATGAGGAGAAGACTATGAAGTTTGATTCTAAAGGATATCCGAATATAAAGCAGGCTGTATTAGATAAACAAGACATTCAATTTGAAATTGATAAAAATCATACTCATTTTGAAGGTGGCAATAACCTTCCTGGTAACTGGACTGAATACCCACCCGCCTATCTTTCTGAAGATGATATAAAGCTCTTATTTGCTCATTTGGCATTAGACGGTAGCACGAGAGCAACGTTTTTTACTATCGAACAGTCTGTATGGTTGTCAGATGGAAAAGTAGAATACAAGAAGTTTGATGATGATACTGTGACCGTCAAATTTTCCTGGTAAAGGGATACTCTTTAAATCTTATTTCAAAATCTAGCGACGCATGGGGCTGTAAGTGATTATTGACGGAGAAATATTTGGTCCCTATCAAGCTTTTTATATTGAAAGCATGCTTTTTAACTGTAACTCAGCGGTGAGATCGGTGCATCGTGTGAATGCAGTATTTTCTCAGTACCATGAGGGAGTGACAGAGCAGGAATGGGACTCTTTTCCAACCCATGCGATATTAAACGAGCTTCAGAACGTTGTGTTGCAAGGGGCGGCCTTATCGCGCTACTTCTGGCCGGTAAGAAATCGTCACGCAGAAAGAGGTGCCTTTCTTAGAAACAAGTTAAACATCGAAGACAGTAACCCCTTGAAGGCTAGGGACTTAAGAAACGCAATAGAGCACTTTGATGAAAGGTTAGATAAATATTTGTCGGATGAGCTTGTGGGCAACATACTCCCGGAGTACGTAGGAACTCGCCCCAGTGACTCGGGTGTACCTGGGCATTTCTTTCGAGCATACTTTTCTGACAGCAGGGTGTTTAGACTTCTGGACGGTGAGTACGAAATGGATCCGCTCATTACTGAAATATCCAGGCTTACTGATGCGTTGCAACTTGCAGCAGATAACGGAGGAGTGTTTAAGGGGCAAGCTCCTGGCACTTATTGACTAACGTTTTTTGGACTCGGAGAGTAAGAATATTGTGGGACAAAATTAAGAAAGCTTTATTGTTTGATGCTTTTCCTCTTCTTTGCAGGTTAACCGGAAGCGCTTTGTTACTCTTGGCTCTCTATGGTCTAGGCTTTCCACCAAAGGATAATATTGGCTCGTCTCAAATTGTACTTTTTATCCTCGGCACGTTTTGCGTATTTCGGTCTATCCGGACAGCGATTCCGGCATCATTCGGACAAGCGTTCCGGTGTCGTCCGGACAAGTTAATTCTCACCTCGCATGATTTTCTTTTTACGTGATTTAGGCGTCACCTGCTAG
>Ga0208813_1001129_pt1 | contig 15450 bp, 14 predicted proteins | sample MalvireepMed_904_FD_184250 | JGI IMG/M metagenome (GOLD analysis project Ga0208813, IMG submission 184250) | Marine viral communities from the Global Malaspina Expedition - Malaspina viral metaG DeepMed_904 (SPAdes) (version 2) | ecosystem: Environmental > Aquatic > Marine > Oceanic | place... | reverse complement strand
TAAAATAAAGCATGGTGCCGCCCACTAGTAGCGGCACTTTGTCACGTGCCAATATATCTTCGATACATTGCCGGGCATCGTGCTGAAATTCAGCAGCTGAATAACTCTCGGCAGGGTCTCGAATGTCAATTAAGTGATGTGGTACCTGCGCTTGCTCTTGCTGACTTGGCTTGGCGGTACCAATATCCATACCTTTATAAATTAGTGCGGAATCCACAGACACAATCTCGCAGGGTAGCTGTTGAGCTAGCTCTAACGCCAGCGCTGTTTTTCCTGCGGCAGTGGGGCCATAAAGGCAAATGACGAAGGGCGGTTTATTCATTAGCGGGTGATTCACTTTCAGTTTGCGGCGGCTTTACATTATAGCGCATTGCGTTATCTTCCTGCAGTTGCTGTTGCCACTGCTGCAACCAGTGCTCTGCCTGCACTAAGGAGTAATCACTATTGAGTGCTTTAGTAGCAAGCCAACCAGCCACTTCGGTCCAGCTATCGTGCTGAAGTACCTGTCGAATAAGACCCATCGCGTGATGGGCAACATTACCCTGACGCAACATCGACGGCATGGTATCTATTACTAATCGCGACCCGTTAACCCTAAAGTTCATCCCACATTGGTTCAAGCGCGGACTTTGTTGCATTAACTCAGCCGGACTTATAGCAAACTGTTTTAAGTCGCAGCTGACTTCAACTAACAGTGGTTGCCCCGCTAAGCCATGCTGTAGTTGACTTTCTAATTGCTTACCCATGATCGAACGCTGTACCGCGCACAAGTCAAGCCAGGCTACGCTTTCCTCTCTACGCATCAACAGCCATTTTTGTTGCACCACAGTCAAGGCGCGCCAGCTGATATTTTTACCAGGCAGACTTTGTGTATTAACTGCATTAGGCAGAATACTCGCACCGGCCCGATAGCCCGTCATCGACTCATTCAACTGAGGTGTCGACTGACTGTAACTATGGCTCTTATGTCCCTGAGTTTGGCTCGGTGTCGCCGGCTCATCAACCGTCGGTGCTTCAGCAAGCTGTGGTGTGCTAGTCTCTTGCTCCGCTAGTGCATGCTGCTGTCGCAATGCATCGGTCACTGCTTGTAAAATAAAGTCATGCACCTGGCGTTGTTGGTGAAAACGCACCTCGTGTTTGGCCGGATGAACATTAACGTCAACCTGTTGTGACGGCAGCCAAAAATACAGCACATAAGTCGGCACTCGCTCTGGCAGTAAATAGCGCTCATAGGCTTGCCGGATAGCATGGTTTAATAATTTGTCACGCATCATGCGACCATTAACAAAGCAATACTGAATGTCAGCCTGGTGACGACACGCTTGTGCTGGAGCGATCCAACCAGTCACGCTATAGGGCGCTGCTTCACGTTCGATGTAAAGAGCCTGCTCAGCAAATTGTTCACCACATACTTTAGCCACCCGACGCCTTTGCTGCGCTTCGCTCAGGTCACGTAAACGCGGGTAATGGCGAACCCTTTTACCTTGATGATTAAGGGTCACGGCAACATCAAAACGACTCAAGGCGATACGTTTTACCGTCTCGTCAATATGGGCAAATTCAGTCTTCTCGGTACGCAGGAATTTACGCCGCGCCGGCGTATTAAAAAATATATCCTGAATATCGATGCTGGTGCCATCGGGGTGAGCTGCGGGCTCAATTCTGACGCCCATATCGCGCCCTTCCGTCCAAGCTTGCCAGGCTTCGCTTTGTGACGCTGGTTTAGACGTTAATCGTAACCGCGAAACTGAACTTATACTGGCAAGCGCCTCACCTCTGAATCCTAAACTTTGTATTGCTTCCAGATCATCCAGGGTTGCGATTTTGCTGGTTGCATGACGCGTCAGCGCTAGCGCCAGTTCATCTTTTGCGATACCACAACCGTTGTCACGGATACGAATGCGTTTGATACCGCCGTTCTCGATGTCAATACTTAGTTCATCAGCACCCGCATCAAGTGCATTTTCTACCAACTCTTTAACCACTGACGCAGGGCGTTCAACCACTTCTCCGGCAGCAATCTGGTTTGCTAATTCTATGGGTAATTGGCGAATAGGCATTAGCGCGGTATCGTCAGTTTTTGACCAATGCGTAACATCGAACTGGTTAAGTTATTTTCGCGCTTGATGGCATTTACTGTGGTGCCATAACGTTCAGCCAGCACAGATAAAGAGTCACCAGACTTAACAACGTACTCAATACTCTCCTGATTAGCCAACAGCGTATTATCCAACGGATTATTAATAAAATACTGCCGCACGCCATTATAAATCGCTCGTGCTAGTTTTTGCTGATGCCCGTTGCTGTTTAAAAGCCTTTCCTCGTCAGGGTTTGAGATAAAACCTGTCTCGACTAAAATTGACGGTTTGTCGGGAGATTTCAGTACCGCAAAACTGGCTGCTTGCGGTTCAGTCTTGTGCATTTTGGTAATGCGAGACATCTCGCTGATGATATGCCGCGACGCTGAATATGCGCCAGCGATAGAGCTATCCATCGACATATCTAGCAGGGTTTGTGCTAAAAAGGGCTCATGCCCGGTGTCTCGAATAATACTCTCGGCACCACCGAGTAACGCAGACTTACGCTCAGTTCCCTCCAGCCAACGACCCACTTCTGAGTCGGCACGGCGCTTTGACAAAACCCATACCGAGCCGCCGCGGGGTTGTGGCGTTCGAAACGCATCGGCATGAATAGAAACAAAAAAATCAGCTTTCGCTTGCCATGCCTTTTGTGGCCGCTCATTCAAATCGACATAATAGTCGCCGGAGCGTATTAAATAAGCCTGCATTCCAGGGTCATCATTAATCATGCTGGCCAGTGCTCGGGCTATTTTAAGCACTACATTTTTCTCGTATGTACCACGAGGCCCAATCGACCCGGGGTCATCACCGCCGTGACCGGCATCAATCGCTATGGTGACTTTGCGGTCTTTTAGTTCAGCTATCGATTTAGCCGGCCCGCTGCGTTCCACTGACTTACCTGGTAAGTCGACAACTAAGCGATCCGGATAGGACTCATTTGCCGGAAGCGTGAATATTTGTGGGTCACTTTTTTCTGCAAGCTCGATGACAATACGGGTATCACCCGCTTTTTTGGGGGAGCTGGTGCGCACTAGATTAACCAATAAAGACGCGTCCCCCAGTTCGCTGAGATTCGCATTAAGAGCGGTATTGTTAAAGTCTATAACCAGCCGTAACGGATCACTCCCATACAACGTAAAGTAGCTATAGTCGGCTTGCTGACCTAAGTCGAAAACAATTCGGGTTTTATCGGGAGACGGCCATGCCCGCACGCTTTCAATACTATTTTGCGCAGCCGCTACCGTCGACGTCAGCCATAGCAAACCGCCGGTGAGTATCGCTAGCCACCTACTTGACCCCGATGTATTCATAATGATTTTATTAGCGCCTGTGCTGTTGTTGTTTTTGCTTTTAATTCGATCATTCTACCCTCATCCTGATAGCTTAATGTTATATCAAGATCGGCCGCGGGCAACCAACCCTCGCCTCGTTCAGGCCACTCTATTAAGTTCAGGGTATCCGCGGCAAAGTAATCTCTGATTCCCATATATTCAAGTTCTTCCGGGTCGGCAAGTCGATACAAATCAAAGTGATGAATGCGCCAGCCCTTCAATTGGTATGGTTCAACTAAGGTATAAGTGGGGCTTTTGACCGCTCCCTGATGACCGAGGGCCGTGATAATGCCACGGCAAAATGCTGTTTTGCCGGCACCGAGTTCGCCGTGTAAATAAATCACCAACGGCGTGGATAGTTTAGCAGCCAGGCGTGTCGCCATCGCCAGGGTTGCTGATTCGTTCTCTAAAAACTCGCTGCGCACGCTCAACGCTGTTTGATTTTCTGTCATTTTTACTGCTCATTCACTCAATAGGTAAACCATTTACCAGGCGTCGTATCGGCACCAATAAATCCGAAGCTAAGGTGCCTCGCTCGCCGCTTTTTGCACAATGTTCGCCTGCTACGGCATGCCAGAAAGATGCCGCGATCAATGCTTGCGCCGGCGCTAGCTGTTGCCCCAGCAAGCCACCGATTAACCCTGCCAGACAATCCCCCATGCCCCCACTAGCAAGTGCTGGACTGCCTCGACCGATGACAAAATTACCACGATCAGAGGCAATCAGGCTACCCGCACCTTTCAGCAGCGCCTGGCCACCAAAGCGCTGGCGCAATAATTTGACCGCAGCAAAACGATCCTGTTCCACTTCATTGCCAGAACACTGTAATAGCCGAGCTGCCTCACCGGGGTGCGGCGTTATAATAAACCGATCTGACTTATCAGGCTGTTTTGCCATTAAATTAAGTCCATCAGCGTCAATCACAGTAATGCGTGCCGTTTTTTTCATCACCTGGTTGAACAATTGCAATGACCAGTCGGTTTGCCCCAACCCCGGTCCCAGCACAATAATCGATGCTTGCTCCAGTAACGGCTCAAGTTCTTCAGCGTGCTGTATTCCATGCACCATGGCCTCGGGTTGCGCGACAGCAATAATCGGTGCCGATTGTGGGTGACAGGCAACGGATACCTTACCCGCACCACTGCGAAGCGCAGCCTGCATAGCTAACGTTGCTGCACCCGACATACCAGCATTACCACCGATAACCAATACATGACCAAAGTCGCCTTTATGGGCATCTCTTCGCCTTGCGCCCAGCCATGGATAGTAAACATCCTTATCAAGTAGCTGCCATGATGACGCATTCGCCTGGCTAAAGGCGTCCCCAACGCCTAAATCAGCTAATATGATATCACCACAAAGTGCGGGACCTTTTGCGCTATATAAACCGCGTTTCCTGGCCACCATGGTTACGGTATTAGTCGCCATTATTGTGGCCCCCAGCTGCTTGCCTGTATCGGCGTCTAAGCCGGACGGCACATCCACCGCAAGCACCGGCAACTGGCTTTGGTTAACGCATTGAACCCAACGCTCCAACTTCCCTTCCAACGGTCTGTTTAAGCCAATACCAAAAACAGCATCGACGATCAGATCGAATCTATCTGCAGTAAAGTCATCAAATTCCTGCTCAGTTCCACCTAGTTCACGCCATGCCTGGCGCGCATGCTCAGCATCATTATCGTCGCTATGTTGCAGCGACTTACCCGGGTTCAGGGCGTATACGGTCACTCGGTAACCCTGTTGCGACGCCAGCCGCGCTATTACATAACCATCCCCGCCGTTGTTTCCCTCGCCACAGAATACTGCAACGCTGGCACCACTCGGTACCATTTGCTGGAGCTGTTCAAACACAGCTCGTCCTGCCGCGGCCATCAGCGCCCTCATGCTCAGGCCTGATTTTTCGGCGGCTTGTTGTTCGCCGCTACGAACCTGTTCTGCACGATACAAACTTTGTGATAAGCTTTTTTTATTCGATTCTTCAGTAGATTCTGACATCATCGCCTCAACTCGGGTTTTTATCATGCCGGACACACCATTAAGCGAGCCACAATTACAACAGCTAGCCAGCGATATTAAGCGCTGGGGGCATGAACTTGGCTTTCAAAAAGTTGGCATCGCCGACCTTGATCTCAGCCGTCATGAAGCTAGCTTACAAGAGTGGTTAGATAAAGGCTATCACGGCGAAATGGGTTTTATGGAACGTCATGGCATGTTGCGTGCGCGCCCCGCTGAACTGCACCCTGGCTCTGTCCGCGCAATATCAGTGCGAATGAACTACTTACCGGTTGAAGCCGGTTTTGCAAAAACGCTAAATGATTCCAATAAAGCATTTATTTCACGTTATGCGCTCGGCCGTGACTATCATAAGTTACTGCGGAAGCGGCTTAAACAGCTCGGCGATAAAATAAAAGCCCAGTTTGACGACACTGACTTTCGCCCGTTCGTGGATTCGGCCCCGATAATGGAGCGACCTTTAGCAGAAAAAGCAGGCTTAGGCTGGACCGGTAAACACACGTTGATACTGGACCGGGACAGTGGCTCCTGGTTTTTCCTTGGCGAACTACTGATCAACCTGCCATTGCCGGTTGATCAGCCGGTCGAAGAGGGCTGTGGCAGTTGTACCGCCTGTATGACGATTTGTCCAACTCAGGCCATTGTTGGCCCTTACGAACTTGATGCACGGCGCTGCATTTCCTATTTAACTATCGAGCTGCGGGGCTCTATACCGGAAGAATTGCGCCCACTGATGGGTAACCGCATTTACGGCTGCGACGACTGTCAGCTTATCTGTCCGTGGAACCGTTACGCGCAGCTAACCGACGAGGCGGATTTTAATCCCCGCCAGTACCTGCATAGCCCTCAATTACTTGCGTTATGGCAGTGGGATGAGGAAACCTTTAAAACCCGTTTAGAAGGGTCACCCATTCGCCGTATCGGTTTTGAATGTTGGTTGCGCAACCTTGCCGTCGCGCTGGGTAATGCAGATGCAGATGCGGAAATCATTGCAGCACTCGAGTGGCGTAGTGGTGAGGTTTCTGACATGGTGCAAGAGCATATAGATTGGGCATTAGAACGGCAACGTTCCGGAGCCGCCAAAGTCACCCAACAACTTAAGCGTCTGGTGCGCGTGGTCGAAAAAGGCCTGCCCCGGGATGCCTAGCCTTGCTGCATTGAGTTACTCGGGTTTAAACACCCCGATTACCTGATCGAATTCGCGTTCACTGCCGCCACCCTGTGATTTAGGCTCACTAAACCGATGCTTACAAGCAACGCATTCTACCTGCTCGATATCATTTTCAAAAAACAACATCAGCGTATCCATGTCGCCACACTTGGGGCAGGTTGCCCCGGCTATAAAACGCTTTTTCTGTTTGGCCACAATCACTCCTGTGCCTGACAACGGCTAAAATGGTAGACTTTCACTATTGTAACTTAACGGCAGGCAGCGATAAACAGACCATGATCACAGCCGAAAAACTTGCCCTACTACGCGGCGGACAAACATTATTTGATGACAGTAACTTCCAGGTTTTCCCTCAACACCGGGTCGGACTGGTGGGTAAAAACGGCTGTGGTAAGTCGTCACTGTTCTCGTTATGCCGCAACGAATTACAAGCGGACGAAGGGCAACTCAACATTCCCGCCAAATGGCGCATTGCCAGCGTTGCGCAGGATACGCCGGCATTAGAGCAAAGCGCGTTAAACTATGTCATTGACGGCGATAAGCCCTACCGCCAACTGCAGTCGGAGCTTGACCAGGCTGAATCAGCAAACGACGGCCATCGCATAGCAGAAATCCACGACCAGCTTGCCGCTATTGGTTCATTTGATATTGAAGCGCGCGCCAGCGCTATGCTGGCCGGACTCGGATTTGAACAATCACAACTGGGGAATCCGGTAAAATCATTTTCCGGCGGTTGGCGTATGCGCCTGAACCTTGCCCAGGCGCTGATGGCTCGTGCCGATTTATTGTTGCTCGATGAACCAACTAACCACCTGGATGTTGATGCGATTTTCTGGCTGGAGGATTACCTGAGGCAGTTTGACGGCACCCTGATTTTAATTTCTCACGATCGTGATTTTCTGGATTCGGTTTGTACCGATATTTTGCATATCGAACACCAACGGATCACACAGTATCGCGGCAATTACAGTCAGTTTGAAGCGCAGCGCGCCGAGCAAATTGCGCAACAACAAAGCCAATACGAAAAAGCGCAGGTTATGCGTGAACACCTGCAAAAATACGTCGACCGTTTTCGCTATAAGGCGAGTAAAGCGAAGCAGGCACAAAGCCGGTTAAAGGCCATTGAAAAATTACCGACTCAGGCTCCGCTGCGCGCGCAGGCAGATATTCGGTTTAGTTTTTTAACCCCACCGCAACTGCCTAATCCGCTAATGACGTTGCGTGACACGCGCGCGGGGTACGGTGATACCACCATACTCCGGCACATTAAGCTGAACCTGGTGCCCGGAACGCGGTTAGGGCTGTTGGGCCGCAATGGCGCGGGTAAATCAACCTTAATTAAATTATTGGCAGGTGAGTTGCCACCGTTAGATGGCGAACGCACGGTATCCCCCGGCTTGCGCATCGGTTATTTTGCTCAGCATCAATTGGAAACTCTCGATTTACAGGCTTCTGCCCTGCTACACCTGCAACGACTGGATCCACAAGCCAGCGAACAGGCATTAAGGGATTTTCTGGGCAGTTTCGGCTTTTCGGGCGATCAGGCAACACGTTCGGTTGAACCAATGTCTGGTGGCGAGAAAGCGCGCCTGGCACTGGCAATTATTATTTATCAAAAGCCGAATCTACTGCTACTGGATGAGCCGACCAACCATTTAGACTTGAGCTTACGCGACACGCTGGTTGACGCTCTGCAGGAGTACGAGGGCGCACTCATTGTCGTCGCGCACGATAGACACTTGCTACGTACAACGGTTGATGAGTTTTGTTTAGTTGCCAATGGCGAGGTTAATCCGTTTGACGGTGATTTGGATGATTACCACCGTTGGTTGCAAGATCAGGCTGCCGCGCAGCGCAGTGAAGCCAAGCAAACCGATAACAGCGATGATAAAAAACGCGACCGCAAAGAACAGAAACGTCTTGAAGCTACATTCCGTCAGCAAGTTGCACCGCTCAAAAAGCGTATTCAACAACGCGAAACCGAAATCAGTAAGCTCGAACAACAGCTGTCCGACCTGCACGCTCAACTCAGTGACAGTTCACTGTACGACGATAGCAACAAAGACAAACTACAGCAGCTACTGACAACTCAAACCGAATTAAAACAGTCGCTCGAACTAGCTGAGAGCGATTGGATGGAAGCCGAAGAGGAACTCAGCCAGCACCAGCAAGAATTTGAGCAGGCGAATAACGCATGAATATAGCTAACTTCATTCCACCATTGGGATTAAGCAACCCGCATTTGCAAACACTCTGGCCCCGTGCGGTTTTGCCTAAACGGCCCTGGTCAGGTGATTGGCAAATGTTCGAGTTAGCGGACGGAGACTTCGTCGACTTGTGCTGGCGAAAGCGTCCCGAAAAGGGGTCGAAACGGCCTCTACTGGTGATTTTCCACGGGCTGGAGGGTTCTGTTGACTCTCCCTATGTATGGCAGACCATGGAGCAGGCACATGCGTTAGGTTGGACTACCGTGGTAATGCATTTTCGCGGTTGCGGAATAAGTGGTATTAATCGACTACCGCGCGCTTATCATTCCGGCGACACCACTGATGCAACCGAGTTCTTAACCTGGCTACAGCAGACCTACCCGGACGCGCCGTTATATCTGGCTGGCTTTAGTCTTGGTGGTAACATGCTCGCACAATTATTAACAACCGCAGCAGGCAAAGCCGCCAAGGCCGCTGCTATCGCCTGTGCGCCGCTTGATCTGCACTCATGTTCTGAGCGAATCGACCAAGGCTTCTCGAAGCTTTACAGACGTTACCTGCTGACCCCGTTAAAGCAAAAATTTGAGCAAAAACGTGAGCAAGGCATCCTCGACGAGCAACATCCTCTGGCCACGTTGGATGTTAAGCCCATGCGTAGCTTTTTTGAGTTTGACGATAAAGTGACCGCGCCCTTACACGGTTTTACTGGTGTAGACGATTACTATCAGCGCGCCAGCGGTAAACAATTTTTAGCCGATATTAGCGTACCAACACTTATTATTCATGCTGAGGACGATCCCTTTATGGGGGCTGCGGTGGTGCCTGACAAAATGCAGCTATCGGCTTTCATTCGCTATGAATTAAGCCCGCACGGGGGCCACATGGGCTTTATCCAACGCCGCAGCAACCAATGGCATAGCTGGTTACCGGAGCGGCTTTTACAGCACCTGGCAAGCTATCAAAGCAATACACTGCATTACCATGACCACAAAGGAGCGTGTTAATGAGAATTCCCTGGCAAGAACTCGATGCAGAAACGCTGAACAATTTGTTAGAGTCAGTTGTGCTGCGCGAAGGCACCGATTATGGCGAGCAAGAACTCAGCTTTAATGCAAAAGTTGAACAGCTGCGCGAAAGACTTAAACGTGGCGACGCCGTTATCGTTTATTCCGAGCTACATGAAAGCGTTGATATTGTTGCACCAGACCAGGTAAGTGCTAGCGAAAGCGCGGCGGACGAGCAATAAAAACTTGCTCCCAGTCAACGCGGGGATCACCTAACACCATAAAGTTAGGGTTTAGCAAGCTCACGGTTTTATTGTAAGTGATGGGTTCGAAGTTTTCGTTTACTAACGAACCGCCCGCTTCACTGACAATAACTTCAGCGGCGGCGGTGTCCCATTCCCCGGTCGGGCCTAAACGCAAGAAGCAGTCGGCTTTACCCTCGGCGATAAAGCACGCTTTGAGTGAGCAGCTACCGGCTGGCAGTGGTTGTAATTCGCGCTGTGTTTGAATTCGTTTTAACACCGGACCACGGGTCTGACGGCGACTGATGGCAATAACAATGGGGTCATTTTGCGGGTCACTCATGGCCCTGACGCGAATTGGTTCGCTGCCGCTAGCCGTTGTTTTGGATGCGCCCTCGCCCTTTCGGGCTGCATACAGACTATTACCGGCTGGCCAGAAAATCACCCCCAGAGTCGGCTGATTGTGTTCAACTAAAGCAATGTTGACAGCAAAATCACCGGATCGTGATATAAACTCCTGCGTGCCATCGATAGGATCAATTAGAAAATAACGCTGCCATTGACGGCGTTGTTGAAAGTTTTCGTGTTCGCTCTCTTCCGACAGTACCGGGATATCCGGAAACTCCTGACGTAGCCGTTCAATAATGAGTTCACTGGCGGCAATGTCGGCGCTGGTTACCGGCGACTCGTCCGGCTTTTCATAAGTTGAGTAGTCGCGGCGTTCATAAAGCCGCATGATTTGCTCTCCCGCTTCGCGGGCAATACTGGCAACAATATCCAGCATGGTTTTAACGTCCTTTGTTTCGCAACATCAACAGCAGCGCCGTCAAGCTTCGGGCTTCGCTAAAGTCCGGTTGCTCCAGCAACGCATCAACGTCGTCAAGCTTCCAGGTCACTTTTTCTAATGGCTCTGGTTCATCGCCGGGTAGCTCTTCCGGGTACAACTGCTCGGCTACAAACAACGTCATTTTCGCCTGGAAAAATTGCGGCGCCATGGTCACTTCGGTTAACCGTGTTAGGGTGTGGCAACCATAACCAATTTCTTCTTTTAGCTCCCGCTGTGCTGCCTCTTCAGGGGTTTCACCAGGATCAATTAAGCCTTTTGGAAAGCCCAGCTGATACTCGTGCAGACCCGCTGCGTATTCACGTACTAAAATCATGGTGTCGGCATCGATAAACGGCACCACCATCACCGCTCCACGTCCACTCCCCTGCATGCGCTCGAACTGACGTTGCTCACCATTGCTAAAGCGTAAATCAACCGCTTCGATCTTTAACAAACGACTTTGTGCAACAACTTTTCGCGCCAATACTTTGGGAATTTGTCGAGAAGCCATAACCCTTTACTACCTTTAAGAAAGTCTGCCTCTACTATAACGCGTCAGCGCTCAGAAACCAGCATCAATTGGAGGAGGGTTAGACAAAAGTCGAGCCATGAATGACGTTGCCAGCCAGCAATGCTAATCTATAGGCAACTAGTTTTAACAGAGTCTGGAGAATCGTAGTGGTTAAAAACGCGGGTAAAAAACCATCGACTGAAACCAATTTTGACGCCGTGGTTATTGGCACCGGGCCCGGTGGCGAGGGCGCCGCGATGCAGCTGGCAAAAAGTGGTAAAAAAGTTGCAGTGGTAGAGCGCCACCAGTCCATCGGCGGTGGTTGCACACACTGGGGTACGATTCCCTCTAAAGCATTACGTCATGCGGTTAGCCGCTTAATTGAGTACAACAATAATCCGCTGTTTACCGGCACGGGCTGGCAAAGTGGCATGACTTTTTCGCAGATCCTGCATTATGCCTCGGGCGTCATACGTAAACAGGTGAAATTGCGTAGCTCTTTCTACCAGCGTAATAATGTCACCGTTATCCATGGCGCAGCTTCGTTTGTTGATGCCAACCGCATCAAGGTAACTAAAAACGATGGTTCGTTTGACTATCTCAATGTTAAACAGGTTGTTATCGCCACTGGATCACGTCCCTACCGCCCCAAAGACATCGACTTTGGACATGCACGCATCTACGATTCAGACACCGTTTTGTCGTTAGACAAAGACCCGCGCAATATTTTGATTTATGGTGCCGGTGTTATCGGCAGTGAATATGCCAGCATTTTCCGTGGCATGGGCGTTAAAGTCGACTTAATTAACCAACGCGACCGCTTACTGTCTTTCCTCGACGCAGAAATTTCGGACGCACTCAGTTATCACTTGCGGAACAACGGCGTGGTTATTCGTCATAACGAGGAATACGAGAGTATTACCGGTCACGATGACGGTGTTACCTTAAAAACTAAGTCAGGCAAAGTCATGAAGGCCGACTGCCTGCTATTTGCTAACGGGCGCTCTGGTAATATTGAAGCCTTAAACGTGGACGCGGTAGGTCTTAAGCCGAATTACCGCGGGCAACTGGAAGTTGACGAAAATTACCAAACACAAGTCGACAATATCTATGCCGTCGGCGACATTATTGGCTATCCCAGTTTAGCCAGTGCGGCCTACGATCAAGGCCGGATTTGTGCCACCGCCATGCTCAACGGTAGTGCCGACGAATCGCTTATTAGCGATATCCCAACGGGTATTTATACCATCCCGGAAATCAGCTCAGTAGGTAAAACCGAAGAAGAGTTAACGGCCGCTAAAGTACCTTATGAAGTTGGCCGGGCTCAATTTAAACACCTGGCTCGTGCGCAGATTTCCGGCAATAACGTGGGTTGCTTAAAACTACTATTCCACCGCGAAACGCGCGAACTACTGGGGCTTCATTGCTTTGGTGAGCGGGCTTCAGAGATTGTCCACATTGGTCAGGCGATCATGGAACAAAAAGGCGAAGGCAATACGATTGATTACTTCGTTAATACCACCTTTAATTATCCGACCATGGCCGAAGCCTATCGTGTAGCAGCGCTGAACGGCATAAACCGGCTTTAGCGAAGCGGCAGTTCGACGGTAACGCGCAAGCCGGCGTTAGCCATGTTTTGCATATTAATGCGGCCATCATGACGATCAACGATACGTTTAATGATGGCCAGGCCAAGACCTGAGCCAACGCCGCCACGCGCTTTATCGCCTTGGGTAAAAGGCTGAAACAGCTGTTGTTGTTGCTCTTCGGGAATACCCGGCCCATCATCAGTAACCGAAAACCAAACCCGACGCTGCTTTTTATTATAGCCGGAGGCAAGCCAGACATTTTGCTTGCCGTAACGCTCGGCATTTTCCAGTAAGTTGATAAGCACTCGTTTAATCGACAGAGGTCGTAAACTTAAACGTGGGCAGTCACCCAGTGCTAAATGAAACTGTTTCTGCCAGGAGTCCGGTACATTGGCTACCGTTTGCTCCAGTAACTCGTTCAACGATTCCTTGCTGGCGTTTTCCTGCTGATCCAGACGTACGTAATCAATAAACTGGTCGATGATATCGTTCATATCATCAATATCTTCGGCAATGCCCTGTGCCAGATAATCTTCGGATTCGGGCATCATTTCGGCAGCAAGCCGAATACGCGTCAACGGCGTTCTTAAATCATGAGAAACGCCGGCCATTAATAAGTTACGATCGTTTTCGAGCTCGTGAATACCACGCGACATCTGGTTAAAAGCCCGCGTTACCGCGACAATTTCACTGGCGCCTTTTTCGGGTAGTTGTGGTGGAAATTCTCCGCGACCAACCAGACGAGCCGACTCTTCAAGCGCTTTAAGCGGCCGGTTAAGCCAATTGGCAAATAGGATACCGCCGAATACACTCAACAAACCAATGACCAATAAATAAACCACCAATGGTGAGAACTGCCCGGAGCTAAGACTATTTAACGGCACTCGAATCCAATAGTCCGGCGCCTGCGGCGGTTTAACCCAGACAAAAAATTGTTCGCCCTGAGCAATCCGAACCTGCGCCTCACCATCCAGTTCTTGCGACATGATTTCGGATAAGTAACCGTAGTAGGTGGTAAGCTGAAGGCCTTCTTCCAACGCTTTTTCATTGTCAAAAACACGAATTCCGGTCGCGTCATAAAAGGCAATGGCCAGCGACTGATCGTTTTGACGTTCAGCCAAACTGCTTTCGCGGATAAACATGGTTTTTATCTGCTTTGCCACCAGTTGTGTAATTTGTTCAACTGACGGTTTAACCACATAGTTACTCACCATCAGGTACGAAACCACCTGATTAAGTAACAGCACCAGTGCTAATAATCCCACGGTGCGGGCAAATGCAGATTTAGGAAATAGGGTCATCTAATTTTTTAATTTACCATCAGGTACAAATACATAACCTAATCCCCATACCGTCTGAATGTAGCGCGGCTTAGCCGGATCAACCTCTAACATACGACGTAAGCGTGATACCTGCACGTCAATTGAACGTTCTAATGCGCTGTAGTCGCGTCCTCGCGCCAGGTTCATAAGTTTATCGCGCGACAGCGGTTCGCGGGCATGTGTTACCAGCGCTTTAAGCACGGCAAATTCACCACTGGTCAGTGGCATCGGCTCATCACCATCAAACATCTCGCGTGTGCCTAGGTTGAGACGATAGGTACCAAAGGTCACCTCTTCATCCTCATGACTCGGCGCACCCGGCGCCTCCGTGCCGCGACGCCGTAACACAGCCCGGATCCGCGCCAGCAACTCACGCGGATTAAAGGGTTTTGCCAAATAGTCATCAGCGCCCAGCTCCAGGCCAATAATACGGTCAACTTCGTCGCCTTTGGCGGTCAGCATAATCACCGGGATATTATTGTTGTTTTGACGCAATCGCTTACAAATAGACAAGCCGTCTTCACCCGGCAACATTAAATCCAGTACCATCAGGTGAAAGTTCTCTCGCGTCAGCAGGCGATCCATTTGTTCAGCATCCTGCGCTACGCGAACCTGAAAACTTTGTTCCTGCAGGTAGCGCTCAAGCAAGCTACGCAGGCGAGCATCATCGTCTACTACCAAAACCTTTAGGGTTTCTTGTGTCATGGTGTTATCTCGGTCGTGGTATTTTTAATTAATAACATACACCGCTGGTGTGCAATTAAGAAGCCCTTGAGTGTTAACAAATGTTTCTTGTTAAGGCTTATAAATCAGTCCAGTAGCGGGTCATTCTTACGTACAGAAAGGAGGCTGTCCAGGTAATTAGCACGAGTCCGGTCAGGCTCTCAATACCGGTCAGAAAACGCAGTTCTCCGTGCGGGAAAATGTCACCGAAGCCAACCGTAGTATAGACCGTATAAGAAAAATACAAGCTATCCAGATAGCTTCCGTCGAACGCACCATGAAGTGAGCCAAAATATGGGGAATGATGCATCCAATAATAAGCAAGTGCGAAGATCGCCACCTCGATACTATGAGCAACCAGGCTTAACAGCACAGCCAGACCAATCCGGAACTGCGCCAGCACTTTAAACTTTTGAAAAAATATACCAAT
>Ga0208813_1001128_pt1 | contig 15458 bp, 11 predicted proteins | sample MalvireepMed_904_FD_184250 | JGI IMG/M metagenome (GOLD analysis project Ga0208813, IMG submission 184250) | Marine viral communities from the Global Malaspina Expedition - Malaspina viral metaG DeepMed_904 (SPAdes) (version 2) | ecosystem: Environmental > Aquatic > Marine > Oceanic | place... | reverse complement strand
GCCGGGAAACCAATGTTGCGGGATCCCTGTGCCAGGTGAACGTAGTTCTGCAGGAAGATGGACATGCCGATGGCGGAGATCAGCGGGATCAGGCGGTGACGCCCCCGCACTGGCCGGTAAGCCACCCGTTCCACTGCCCAGCCCATGGAGCTGGAAACGATCATGGCACACAGCAGGGCGACGATCAGTATCAGCGGCAGCCAGGCAAGGCCGAGGGCGGTGAGGCCGGTAATGGCAATCAGCGCCGTGTAGGCACCGATCATGTAGATTTCACCATGGGCAAAGTTGATCATGCCAATGATGCCGTAAACCATCGTGTAGCCGATGGCGATCAGGGCATAGGTGCTCCCGATCGTCAGCCCGTTAATGAGCTGCTGAGAAAAATACAGGAGGTCTTGCATTGTTATGGGACTCCGAAAGCCTGCCCCCTCCACGACCACACCCCGTGCCCGGGATATCCGGGCAGGAGGTGGGGAGGATCAACAGGAGCCTAGAAAAACACCTTCTCCCGGATCGCGGTGAGAAGGTGCTCTCATGATTACCGTTTGTTAACGATTTTGGCTCAGTTTACCGGAGTTTTGCTTCCATCTGAATGCCATTCGTACACAACAAACTCGAACGACTTCATGTCGCCGGACTTGTCGTACTCAACGGTGCCGATCGGAGTCTGGAAGGTGCCTTCGCGCAGGGCGGCAGCAACGTCGAACGGATCGGTGGAGCCGGCGGCTTCAATGCCTTCGGCAACCAGCTGGACAGCGGTGTAGGAGGTCAGAACGAACGGACCGGAGGGATCCTCACCTTTCTCTTCGAACGCTTCAACCAGCGCCTGGTTTTCGGCTTTCTGGTCGAATGCCGGTGGCAGGGTTACCAGCAGGCCTTCAGCGGCTTCGCCGGCGATGGTGTTGATGTCCTTGTTACCCACGCCCTCGGGGCCCATGAAGCGGGCGTCCAGGCCAGCGGAGTCAGCCTGGCGCAGGATCAGACCCAGTTCCGGGTGGTAACCGCCGTAGTAGACGTAGTCCACATCAGCCTGTTTGAGTTTGGTTACCAGCGATGAGAAGTCCTTGTCGCCGGCCGTGATGCCTTCAAACATGGCAATTTCAACGCCGGCGTCTTTCAGGGTGTCACGAACCGCAGTCGCAATGCCTTCACCGTACTGCTGCTTGTCGTGAACAATAGCGACGCGCTCGGGATTCTGGGAAGCAATGTAGTTGGCTGCAACCGGGCCCTGCATGCTGTCGAGGCCGATGGTACGGAACACCAGTTCATAGCCACGCTCGGTGATTTCCGGGCTGGTAGAAGCCGGGGTCACCATCAGGATGCCTTCGTCTTCGTAGATGTCAGAAGCGGGCTGGGTGGAGCTGGAACACAGGTGACCGATAACGAAGCGTACGCCATCGTTGACCAGGCTGTTGGCAACGGTTACCGCCTGCTTCGGGTCACACACGTCGTCGTACTCGACGGCAACAAGTTCTTCACCCATGACACCGCCATTGGCGTTGATCTGTTCGATCGCCATGCGGGCACCGGAGAATTGCATGTCACCATACTGGGCAACGGGGCCAGTCATGGGTCCGGCGATACCGATCTGGATTTCAGCAGCGGCATGGCCGGCGCCCATCAGGGCTACGGAAGTGCTAACAGCAGTTACGAGTTTTTTTACTGAAGTTCTCATTGAGTCTGTCCTGTTTTATTTCAGGGTTATTCTTGTGTTCTCAGAGAGTTAAAAAAACACCACACCTCACTGCTTGTCAAGCAGATGGCTCTGGAGTTTGCTCCGGAACACGGGCCAGTCTGCAAAGGCAAAACCCGTGCCGCTCTGAACGTTGTCACGCGTCCCTGCCGTCTTCTTCATCCTCTGAGACCAGCACCCGGAAGCTCTCATGTTCGCGGAGCTGATCAAAACTCACGTCTACGGAAGCATCGTCGCGGTATGCCTCGGAAATTTCAATAGCTTTCTTCAAGGTGCTTACTGCGTCCTCCCAGCGGCCGATTTCCGCATAGGCGCATGCCAGCTGATAGTGCGCGTGGCCATTATCCGGTGCAAGCTTCAGCGCGCGTTGGCAGAGACTGATGGCCCACAACGGTTCCTGCATTTCCAGGACAGCGTCGGCCTTGTAACTCAGAGCTTCCACATCATCCGGGCGAAGATCCAGAATCTGGTCGTAGGCGGAAATCTTGTTCTGCTGTGAGGTTTCCTGGCTGGCTTTCAGCCACAGGGAATGCACTTCGTTGGTGCGCTCGATCTCGGCCTGGTTCTGGTGAATGATGTCGGATTTCTGCTTGAGCTGGTCCTCGATGAACTCGAGCCGTTGCTCATACTCGATCACCAGCTCGTTGACCCGTTTTTCGGCCAGACTGGTCAGCTGATTGCGCATGTCCCGGATGGAGTTCCAGCCGATCACCACGAGAATGGAGGTGGCGCCGGCGATCAAGTAAAAGAAGTAGGTAACGGTATCGGTGGCATAGGACATGGTTTTGTCGGCAACGGACAGTTCCTTGTCTACCACCTTTTCGATCAGTTCTGCGCGGGTGTTCTGCATTTCTTTGCGCAACGCTTTGCTCTCTTCTAACAGGTAAAGCTCGATGAAAGGGGTATACATCGGCTTTTCCAGCGTCTTGATGCTCTCTCTCAGGTCTTCTGAGGTGAGTTCTCCCTCTGGCCCCAGTTTATCCTGGGCGAAGAGGGTACCGGCGAACGTCGTCATCAAAAGAAAAGGCAGGAAATACTTGATCATCGGGCGCATTCCGTCCGTCTGTCGTAAGTGGAACAAGTGGGAAACCTTAGCATAGTGGAAGGCCGAAGAAATGCCGGGAATCTCCCTGACTTGCAATCATGGGTGCAAAGACCTCTAATAGTTAGGGGTATAAAGAAATTCCCATGACCGAATCGGAGTATTGCTGTGAACAGTTATGAAGATGTACTGGTAGCTCTCAGGCGGGTTATCCGGGCGACGGACCTTCATTCGAAGCGTCTCAGCAAGCATGCCGGGCTCACGGGGCCCCAGCTGCTGATCATGAGAACGATTCGGGATCTGGGCGAGGTGACTATCGGCACCATTGCGGAAAAGGTCAGTCTCAGCCAGGCGACGGTAACCACCATCCTGGATCGCCTCGAGCATCGGAAACTGGTTTATCGGGTACGCAGCACCCAGGACAAACGTAAGGTTCACGCGCACCTGACCGAGGAAGGTGCAGATCTTCTGGCCCGGGCGCCCAATCCGTTGCAGGAGGATTTCATCCAGAAATTCCAGAGCCTGGCAGAATGGGAGCAAACGATGATCCTGGCTTCGCTTCAGCGGGTGGCCAACATGATGGATGCGGATGATATTGATGCATCACCGGTGCTAACCGTTGGGTCGGTTCTGAAGGATGACGGGTGGAAGGAGAAAGCCTGACCTCAATGAGCCAGGCTTTCTCCTGCCATTAGTGCACCGAAGACCCTTTCCTCGGCTTATTGGCGAAGCACACCTGGAAAACATCGCTGTAATGCTTGGCAAAGTTCACCGCCAGGCCTTCCTTCAGGTACTGCGGCAGCTCCTCATAATCCCCCCGATTGGCTTCCGGCAGGATCAGGTTACTGATTTTCTGCCGACGCGCCGCAATGACCTTCTCTCGAATGCCGCCTACCGGCAGCACCTGTCCGGTCAGGGTGAGCTCTCCGGTCATGGCGATGTTTTGTTGTGGCGCCTCTCCGCGTGCGATCGACAGCAGGGCGGTGGCCATCGTGACACCGGCGCTGGGGCCATCCTTCGGCGTGGCGCCTTCGGGCACGTGCAAGTGCACGAAGGACTTGTCGAAGAACGTCGGGTCGCCTTTGAAGCGCTTGAGGTTTGAGGACACATAGCTGTAGGCGATTTCTGCGGACTCTTTCATGACATCACCCAGCTGGCCCGTCAGTTTAAAGCCGCGTTGTGCGCTGTGAATCCTGGAGGCCTCGATGCTCAGGGTGGCTCCGCCCATGGCGGTCCAGGCCAGGCCAGTGACAACGCCGGTGCCTTTCAGGGATTTCTCTTTCTTGAACGAAGGCCGCCCCAGATAACTCTGCAGATCCGACACGCCCACCTTGACCGGCTGGTCCGGGTTTTCCAGCAGCTTCACGATCCCCTTGCGGAGTATCTTGTGCAGGAGTTTTTCCAGGCTCCGCACGCCGGCCTCTCGCGCATAGCCCTCAATAACCTGCTTGATCGCTGCGTCCGTGATGTTGAGCTGCTTTTTCAGCAGCCCAGCCCGCTTCAGCAGTCTGGGAAGCAGGAAGTGCTTGGCGATGGCCAGTTTCTCTTCCGCGATATAGCCGGACAGACGAATGACATCCATGCGGTCCAGCAGCGGCCGCGGAATCGTGTCCAGCTGGTTCGCGGTGCAGATGAACAGAACCTTTGAGAGGTCCATGCGGACATCCAGATAGTGGTCCAGGAAGTCGCGGTTCTGTTCAGGGTCCAGTGTCTCCAGCAGGGCAGAGGCCGGGTCGCCCTGGAAGGACGCACCGATCTTGTCGATTTCATCCAACATGATGACCGGGTTCGCCACTTTTGAATCTTTCAGTGCCTGGACAAACTTGCCTGGCATGGCGCCGATATAAGTGCGGCGATGGCCTTTGATTTCAGCTTCGTCCCGCATGCCGCCAACGCTGAAGCGATAGAACTTCCGCCCCAGTGCATCCGCCACGGAATGGCCGATCGATGTCTTGCCAACGCCCGGTGGGCCTACCAGCAAGAGGATCGAACCGCTGACCTCGCCCTTGATCGTTCCTTCCGCCAGAAATTCGATGATTCGGTCTTTCACATCGTCGAGGCCGTCGTGATCGCGGTCGAGTATTCGCCTTGCTTCGGCCAGATCGAAGTGATCTTCCGAGTGAACGCCCCAGGGAACCTGGGTCAGCCAGTCCAGATAGTTACGGGTAACGCCATATTCCGGGGAGCCCTGTTCCAGCACCTGCAGTTTTTCGAGTTCATCCCGGAAACGCTCCTGCACAGCCTCGGGCGGTTGCAGCTCTGCCATGCGCTGCTCGAAACGCTCCACGTCTGCGGTCTTGTCGTCCTTGGCCATGCCCAGCTCACGCTGGATGACCTTGAGTTGTTCCTTCAGGAAGAACTCGCGCTGGTGCTTCTGCACCTTGGCGTTAACCTCCTCGCTGATTTCCGACTGCAGCCGAGCGACTTCCTGTTCCTTGCGCATCAGGAGCAGGACCTTTTCCATGCGGCGGAGCAGGGGAACGGTGTCCAGCACATCCTGCAATTCGTTACCCGGAGCGCTGGTCATCGAGGCGCCAAAGTCGGCAAGCGGAGAACTGTCATCCGGCCCGAACCGGGACAGGTACTGTTTTACCTCCTCGCCGTACAGCGGATTGGTGCGCAGCAGCTCCTTGATCGCGCTGATAATGGCCAGGGTGTAGGCCTTGAGTTCGTCTGCCTCTTCTTCCGGTTCTGCCGGATATTCCACTTCAACCAGGTAAGGCGGTTTGCGGCGCAACCACTGGACAATCCGAAAGCGTTGAAGCCCCTGGGCGATGAATTGAACCTTGCCGCTTTCATTCTGGGCATGATGTACGCGCACGGCGCAGCCGACGGTCTCCAGCTGTTCGCTGGCAGGAACGCCTGCCTCCGCATCCTCTTCTTCCACAAAACAGATACCCATGACCTTGTGGTCGGTTTCGCCGACCCGCTTCAGGGTTTCCTGCCACGGATTCTGGTTGACCACCACAGGCTGCACCTGGGCCGGGAAAAACGGACGGTTCGAAACCGGCAGCACGTACATGCGCCGGGGCATCATCTGCTGGGGCAGGGCAAGGCTCTTGCTGTGCTCGTCCTTGCCGATATATTCGGTCACGTCCTCTTCGAATTCCTCTAGTGAATCGTTTTGCGTCTCATCATTCATGCCGCGAGTATCCATCCGGAAAGGTTGTGAATCTGCCCGGGACGGGCTGCTGCGTCGTTGCCCCGGGGCGTTGCTTATTAGCTATGTAACGGCAGATACGGTGATTTCAAGGAGTTGGGTTGGCGCTGTTGGCGCTTGAATTTCCGGGAGTTGGCCCCATGTCTCTGGCAGTTTCCGATGATTCATACGACTTTTCAGGTGCCTTGCATGAGCAACTCTCCGTATATTTTTGACGCTACCATGGAAAACTTTCAGCAGAAGGTGATGGAAGCCTCTGCCAGCACACCCGTTCTGGTCGATGTCTGGGCTGAGTGGTGCGCTCCGTGCAAGCAGTTGATGCCCTTGCTGGAAAAGCTCGCTGAGGATTACCAGGGCGCGTTCATGCTCGCCAAGGTGAACGCGGACGAGCAAGAGCAGCTTACCTCCAGCCTTGGTGTGCGCAGTCTGCCAACGGTCATTCTGGTCAAGAATGGCCAGGCGGTGGATGGATTTAACGGTGCGCTGCCGGAAAACGAAATCCGCAAGGTTCTGGACAAGCATGTTGAAGCGCCAAAGGAGGATCCGTATGACAAGGCCCATCGGATCTGGGAAGAGGGCGATGTTGAGGGAGCGCTGGCCATCCTGTCGCAGATGAACCAGGAGGATCCCGAGAACCTGAAGGTACTGATTGATCTTGCCCAGCTGAAAGCGGAGATGGGTGATCTTGAGACGGCTGAACAGGTACTGGAAAGCCTTCCGCCGGAGGAGAAGATGCAGCACCAGGCAAAGCAGTTGGCGGCCCGCCTGAAGTTTCTCCGGCAGTCTGCCGAGCTGCCACCGATCAAGGATCTCGAAATGGCGCTGGAGCAGGATCCCAAAGACCCGAACGCTCTGCATCAGTTGGCGCTCCACCACGTATTACAGGAGAACAACGCCGAGGCCATGGATCTTCTGATCCGTTTGATGCAGGTGGACAGTAAATACAAGGACGAAGTGGCCAAGACAACGCTGATCGAGCTGTTCGACAAGCTGGGTAACAATAACCCGGATGTGCGGACCTATCGGCGAAAGCTCTATACCCTGATGCACTGATTAGGTTGCTCGGGGAGATCAGAACCCGAGGTTGAATCCGGGGCCGGGTGAATGTCTTCATCCGGCCCTCGTTCAAGCAAACACAATGCTCAAGCTCCCACCCCAGCCAGACAATTGCGAACTCTGCGAACGCCCGGTTGCCAGGCTCACCCGGCACCACCTTATCCCCAAGCACCTGCATCGGAAGAAGCGCTTCCAGAAACTGTTCACCAAAGAAGATCTGATCACCCGAACCCTGTGGGTGTGCAGGCCGTGTCATAACGCCATTCATAAAGCTCGCTCGGAATACGAACTGGGTCTGTACTTCAACACCCGGGAAAAGCTGCTGCAGCTGGAGGAGTTGCGGACGTTTGTTGAGTGGCTCAGGGACAAGCCAGAGGGGTTTGTGCCCAAGTTTGTGAGGCAAAAATAACGAACCTGATCCAATGACTAATAGATGCAGTATTCATAGGCTCATTTATTGGGAGAGGTCATTATGCGTAGTCGAAAAGATGATCGTCGAATTCAGCGATTTCTGGCTTTGAGCGCCCTTATTCTTCTCACTCCATGGATCCTCATTGCCGGCTTGCTGGCGATGGAGAACGTCCAGGATGGGGTTCTGGGTAATGGTGGTCTGCAGGTAGCGTTGATTGGCATTATCGGGGCTGTGTTCGGAGCCCTGGTCTTTTGGGTTATTCCCAACTGGAAAGCGCGTCGTTCCAATCGCTGAAAAGCAAAGCGGCCCCGTCACTGGGGCCGCTTTTTATCACGCCAGGGCCGGCCTTTAGCCGTTGCCCCTCTTCATGGCTTCATACTCATCTTCAAAGAAGAACTTCTCTTCGCCAAAGGCCGGTTCCAGCTCGTGTAGCCAGGTGGCCGTCTCGCTGTACTTGGCGAAGAACGGGCGCTGAACCCAGTCCGGATTACGACCCTGCAGGAAGCGCAGGACGAACACCTTCTCGCCGTTGATTTCAGTTATACCCTGAATCTCCACCTTGCCGGGGCCGGCGCTCATGGAGGGGCCGCGGGCGGTCCGGGCCAGGCCGCTGACCTTTTTCATGGCTTCCCGATAGATGTGGAAGGCTTCGGCGAGAGGTACTTCAAAGTAGTTTTTGGCACCGGTGTCCCGCTCTACAAACATGTAGTAGGGGATGATGCCCAGCTGCACTTCCTTCTTCCACAGTTTTGCCCAGGCGTCGGCATCGTCGTTGACGTGCTTGATCAGCGGGCCCTGGGCTCGGATCTCGGCGCCGGTGGCGCGGATACGTCGGATGGCCTCTTCGGCGATCTCGGTGGTGATTTCCTGCCAGTGGTTGTAGTGGGCCATGATGGCCACGTGCTTGCCGGCGTCCACGAGACGAGCGAACAGATCGATCAGCTCATCCGCATCCTTGTCGGTCACAAAGCGGTAGGGCCAGAAGGTGAGGGCCTTGGTGCCGATGCGGATGGTCTGGATGTGGTCGAACTCGGGCTGCAGCAGTGGCTCGAGATACTGCACCAGGTTCTTGGTTTTCATGACCATTGGATCACCACCGGTCACCAACAGGTCGGTTACCTCGGTGTGCTCCTGCAGGTAGCCGTGGAGCTTCTCGGCTTCGGTGCTGGCCATTTTCAGGTCCTTGTCACCGACAAACTGTGCCCAGCGGAAACAGAAGGTGCAGTAAGAGTGGCAGGTCTGACCCTGGGCCGGGAAAAACAGCACTGTCTCGCGGTACTTGTGCTGAACACCGTCGAGCACCTCACCGTCCAGCTCGGGCATGTTCATTTCCATCTGGCCTGCCGGGTGCGGGTTCAGTTCATCCCGGATTTCCTTGGCAACCGCCTGGATCTCTTTTTTGTCGGCACCTTCACGGTGCATTGTTGCCATGCGCTCGTAATGCTCTTCTTTCAACATGCCTTTCTGGGGGAAGACAAGCTGATAGATCGGGTCGTTGGGAACCTTGTCCCAGTTGATCAGTTCATTGATCACATATTCGTTGACCCGGAACGGTAGCACGCTGGCTACCACCTTCATTTCAAACAGCGTCTCCTCAGGGAGATTCTGAATAACTTCAATCTTGTCGAGCTGGCGGTCTGTGTAGACCTTGAAACGCCGTTCCTCGAACTCGGTAGTGGGAATCCGGTTCGGAAAGGTGACGATGGAGTTCATAGATCGCCCTCTGTTGGTGCCAATGACGGAAAAAGTGGTCCGACCACTTTTCGGTGGTTAAAAATCAGGCAGGCGAGTATACATAAACGGGGGATTATTTTCAGGTCTAATTAAAAAGTTCCGGTAAATTAGATGGGTAGAAGAGTTGAAGGCTCAGAATATTCAACAAAAATCGCTAACGGCGGCGAATGTGTAGCGAATTGCGGCGAGGATATCGTTTAGCGTGGTAATCAATTTTCCGGTTGATAAGAATGCTACGACATTGGTCGCAGTCTGGTTGTCTGATGGTCCAAAAACGGTCATTCTTCCGTAAGTAACCGCAAAGAGCGCCCCTGAAATGGATTTGGATAGGGTGTAAATTGAATTTAGCGTTAAAAATGTAGTAAAAAGACGACAAAATGGGTTGGCTGATCCGCGCGCTTCATCGGCATACCGATCATTCGTGGGGCCAAAAGCCCGTAAATCGGGTGCGATCGGGCAGGAAAAGTGTGAAAGCTGTTCTATGCTTTGTACAGGTTCTGTGTACTGGGAGCCGGTACACCTGTCAGGCTGACATACCCACAACAAAACACTGCATTTCATCGCAGCTTATCGACACCGCAACGCGCCCGGCTGCTGATCGTGGCGGCGCTGCACTTTTTGATGCCAAGGGGAGGGTTTGATGTACCAGGACGATGATCCCATTGAAACCAGTGAATGGCTGGACGCGCTGGAATCTCTGATCGAGAACGAAGGCGTAGACCGGGCCAAATACATTCTTGAGAGGCTCTCTGAACGGGCGAGCCGTGACGGAACCGAACTGCCATATTCCATTACCACGCCATTCCGGAACAGTATTCCTGTGTCCCAGCAGGCGCCGATGCCCGGCGACCTCTTCATGGAGCGCCGTATTCGCTCCCTGATCCGCTGGAATGCCATGGCCATGGTTATGCGCGCCAACCAGCGTCCCGGAGATCTTGGCGGCCATGTCTCCTCGTTCTCGTCGGCTGCGACCCTCTACGATGTTGGCTTTAACTACTTCTTCCATGGTGGCGACGAAAAGCGCGAATCCGATCTGGTTTATTTCCAGGGGCACTCATCTCCGGGCATCTATGCACGTTCCTATCTTGAAGGCCGGTTCGATGAAAAAGATCTCGACAAGTACCGCGAAGAGGTAGATGGCACCGGCCTTTCGTCTTACCCGCACCCCTGGTTGATGCCGGATTACTGGCAGTTCCCCACGGTTTCCATGGGTCTGGGCCCGATTCAGGCCATTTATCAGGCCCACGTAATGAAGTACCTGGACAGCCGGGAGCTCATCGAGATGGGCGATCGCAAGGTCTGGTGCTTTGTCGGTGACGGCGAGTGTGACGAGCCGGAAACCCTGGGGTCTATCTCCATGGCCGGCCGGGAAAACCTCAGCAACCTGATCTTTGTGGTTAACTGCAACCTTCAGCGTCTGGACGGCCCAGTCCGTGGTAATGGCAAGATTATCCAGGAACTTGAGGGTGTCTTCCGCGGTGCCGGCTGGAACGTGTTGAAGGTCGTTTGGGGTCGCCACTGGGATCCCCTGTTCGAGAGGGACAAAGAAGGGAAGATGCAGCGCGTCATGGACGAGGTCTGTGACGGCGACCTTCAGAACTTCAAGAGTAATGGCCCGGCCTATACCCGTAAGAATTTCTTCGGCAAGTACCCCGAAACAGCCAAGCTCGTTGAGGACCTGTCGGATGAGGAGATCAACAAGCTCAACCGGGGTGGCCATGATCCTTACAAGATCTATGCAGCCTTCCATCATGCCATCAATAAGAACGGTGGGCGTCCGACCGTCATACTGGCTCATACCATCAAAGGCTATGGCTTTGGTGAGGCCGGCGAGGCGCAGAATACCGCTCACTCTCTTAAGAAGCTCGATATCGAGCAGCTTAAATCGTTCCGCGACCGCTTTGCAGTGCCGCTGAAGGATGAGGAGCTCAAGGACGTTCCCTACTACCGGCCAGCGCCGGATAGCCCGGAAATCGTCTACATGAAGAAGCGCCGGCAGGAATTGGGTGGTTTCTATCCCAAGCGCCGCAAGGATTGCCAGCCGCTGCAGATTCCTGATCTGGACATCTTCAAAGCGGTACTGGAGGGCTCCGGCGACCGGAAGATCTCCACCACCATGGCCTTCGTCCGTATCCTGACAGCTCTGACCAAGGACAAGCGCATCGGCAAGCGTGTGGTACCCATCGTGCCCGACGAAGCCCGTACCTTCGGTATGGAAGGCATGTTCCGTCAGCTCGGCATCTACACCGCCGAGGGCCAGAAGTATGTGCCGGAAGACCGTGACCAGATCATGTACTACCGGGAAGACAAGAAAGGCCAGATTCTTGAGGAAGGCATCAACGAAGACGGCTCCATGGCAGCGTGGATGGCGGCAGCGACCTCCTACAGCACCAACAACTTCCCGTTGATTCCGTTCTACATCTTCTATTCCATGTTCGGTTTCCAGCGGGTTGGCGATCTGGCGTGGGCATCCGGTGACATCCAGGCCCGTGGTTTCCTGATCGGCGGTACCGCCGGCCGGACCACCCTGAACGGCGAAGGCCTGCAGCACCAGGACGGCCACAGTCACGTGCTGGCCAACACCATTCCGAACTGTAAAGCCTACGATCCGGCTTATGGTTATGAAATGGCGGTCGTGCTCCGCAAGGGTATGAAGGAGATGTTCGAGGACAACCAGAACGTCTTCTACTACCTGACCATCGAAAACGAGAACTACGAACAGCCTGCCATGCCCAAGGATTGCGAAGACGGCATTATCAAGGGCATGTACAAGTTCGAGTCTGTTGAAACCAAGGGCAACAAGAAGACGCCTCGGGTTCAGTTGCTTGGTGCGGGCGCTATCCTCAACGAGGTGCGCGCTGCCGCCCAGATGCTGAAAGACGACTGGGGTGTTGCCTCCGATGTGTGGAGTGTTACCAGCTTCAACGAGCTCGCCCGTGAGGGCCTGCACGTAGAGCGCTGGAACCGCCTGCACCCGGATGACAAGCCGAAGAAGGCGTATGTTACCCAGTGTCTGGAGAAGCAGACCGGGCCAGTGGTTTCTTCCACCGATTACATCAAGCTGCACTCCGAGCAGCTCCGGGCGTTCATCCCGAAAACCTTCCTGACCCTGGGCACCGACGGCTTTGGCCGCAGCGACACCCGGGAAAAGCTGCGCAGCTTCTTTGAAGTCGACCGTTACTACGTAACAGTCACGGCGCTGTCAGCTCTGGCCAAGGACGGTGAGGTGAAGAACGATGTGGTTCTCGAAGCCATGCGCAAGTACGGAATCGATCGCAACAAAACGAACCCGGTGCTGAGCTAAGGAGACCGCCATGAGTGAACAGGAAATCAAGGTTCCGGATCTCGGCGGTGCGGATGAGGTCGAGGTTATCGAAATCACCGTCAGCGCAGGGGATTCGGTTGAAGCAGAAGATCCGATTCTGACCGTAGAGTCAGACAAGGCCTCCGTGGAGCTGCCGTCGCCCGGAGCCGGCAAGATTACCAAGATCACCGTTAAGGTGGGCGACAAGGTCAAGGAAGGCGACGTCGTAGGGATGATGGAAGCCAGTGCCGATGGTGGTGGCTCTGACGATTCCAAGAAAGAGCCGGAAGGAAAAGCTGAGGAAAAGAGCGAAGCCAAGGAGCAGGAGAAATCCGAAGAGAGCAAGCCGGCGCCGAAGAAGGCTTCCGGTGGCTCACGCAAGGAGACCGTGAAGGTTCCTGCGCTGGATGGCTTCGACAATGTTCCGGTAATCGAAATCAATGTCGCCGAAGGCGATACCATCGAGGCTGACGATCCGCTGGTTACCGTGGAATCGGACAAGGCCACCATGGAGATTCCCTCGCCGTACTCGGGCAAAGTGGGCAAGATCCTGGTGTCCGAGGGTGACAAGCTCTCCGAGGGCCATGAGCTGCTGGAGATGACCGTTCAGGAAGAGGGCGGCGAATCGGAAGACGACTCCGAGCCGGCGTCTGAAGAACCGGCGAAGGAAGCGAAGTCGGAGCCCGAGTCCGAAGAGAAGCCAAAGCAGCAAGTAGAGTCTGCCCCTGAACCTCAGGGTGCAACCTATGAGCCGCCCACGCCTGGCGCGAAGGTCCATGCTGGCCCTGCTGTTCGCAAGCTGGCCCGTGAGCTGGGTGCCGATCTGGCCCGCATCAAGGGCTCTGGCCCGAAGAGCCGGATTATCAAGGACGATGTCCACGCCTATGTGAAGAGCCAGCTGAAGCAGGCTCAGCAGGGTAGCGGTGTTGCCACCGGCTCCGGTATCCCCGGGGTCAAGCTGCCAGACTTCAGCCAGTTTGGTGAAGTGAAGCGTGAGGCCATGTCGCGGATGATGTTCGCTACGGCCAACAACATGCAGCGCAGCTGGCTGAACGTGCCTCACGTCACCCAGTTCGAGGATGCGGACATCACCGACATGGAGGATTTCCGCAAGGCCCAGAAGGCAGCCGGCGAGAAGAAGGGCGTGAAAATGACGCCGTTGCCGTTCCTGCTGAAGGCCTGTGCCACGGCGCTGGCAGAACTGCCCCAGTTCAACGTGTCCCTGGACATGGAGCGCAAGGAGGTGGTTCGCAAGAAGTACATTCACATCGGGATTGCGGTGGATACGCCCAACGGGCTGATGGTGCCGGTTATCAAGGATGTGGACAAGAAGGGCTTGTGGGAGCTTGCTGCCGAGAGCGCCGAGCTTGCCCAGAAAGCCCGGGACAAGCAGTTGAAGCCGGCAGAGATGCAGGGTGCCTGTTTTACCATCACCAGTCTGGGTGGTATTGGCGGCACGGCATTTACGCCGATCGTGAATACGCCGGAGGTGGCGATACTTGGGGTTTCCAAGGCGGCGATGAAGCCGGTTTGGGATGGCAAGGAGTTCCAGCCCCGGTTAATGCTGCCGTTGTCGCTGTCTTACGATCACCGGGCGGTGAATGGGGCCGATGCGGCCCGGTTTACTTCGGTGCTTAGTCAGCTTCTTGGGGACATTCGTACCCTGCTGCTTTAATTCTTAAGCCATGTGCCGCCCAGTCTGAGGGTTGGGTGGCGCGACGAAGGCCGGTACGGCTTTTCAGAACACGCTACAAGCACATCCATGTGCGCTTGTTTCGGGCCATCCCTGGCCCTCTACAGTTCTGAAAAGCCGCACCGGCCTTCGTCGTTCTGGCTCCTTACTGGTCGCGTTTCCGCATGCACATCTCTCCGTCTGGCCTGCCAATGGTCTTGAGGCATTGTTGGTCAATAGCTGCTCAAGACTGAAGCATTCAGAGGGGGCTGCATAAATTCCGGACAAACAAAAACCCCGGCCGGAGCCGGGGTTTCTGCTGAGTTAACTAACTTCTAACGGAAGAATTAGAAGTTGTACTGCGCTATGTACATGAGACGATTTGCGTCGCCATCGGCTCCGCCTTGGCTTTCAGTTTCCAAGTTCTCGAACTGCACGCCCATGGTAACGCTATCAACCGGACTCCACATGTAGTTGATATACATAGAGGTGTTCTGTTCTGTCGCGGTAGCTGCAACTGCTCCGCTTTGAACGGCGTCATCCAAGTCTAGCATTGCTGTGCCGTAGCCTACGTTCACCGAGCGGCCATTGCCGAGGCCAAAGCTAGCACCCAGTGCTCCGCCAACTGCTTCAATGGTCTCTACATCGCCGTTAGCGTCCAGATATGCATCTGGTCCACCAAAGTTGGCTCCCGGACGATATACATAAGCATTGGCGCCGTCTGCGAAGTTGATAGCGCCTTGGATGGAGATCATGTCGGTAATGGCAACCTTACCGGCCAGGAATGCAGCGTAACCGATAGATGAATCGTCAGCTGTGCCTGTGTCGTAACCTGTTTGCTTCGCCATGACAGCTGCCGCGTAAGAAAATCCACCCTGTGAATCCTCAAACTTTGCAGTCAGTGCAGGAGAGCTTGTGATTTCATCGGAGGTGCCTTCGATTCCGCCATAATCAATAGGATTCTCAAGAGAGAAGGAAAGCGGGCCGCTCATATAGGTAATTTGCTCGGTACGGTCTTGTGCACCAGCAGTACCCGGAACGCCATCGAAGTCTACGTTGGCAGTGTTGCCGACCCAAGAGTTATAGTTGGACCAGTACCGGCCAATCCTGACATTGTTGTATTCGCCATAAGCGTGGCGCAGGCGCGGATCAAGGCTGGCGCTGTTATCGAAGTCGAATTCGACAACAACTTTTACACCTTCCGGATTCACTACAGAAAGACCAACACGGCAGGTATTTGCGTCCATGCCGAAATGGCCGTCGGCTGTGTCAGCGTTGCCTTTTGTGATTTTGGCAAAGTTACCGGCGCGACCGCCGTTAGAAATTTCTTCGTCGATTTGTCAATCTCAGTTTGTTGCTTTGCATCGTTGTTGTCTCTACACATT
>Ga0208813_1001127_pt1 | contig 15460 bp, 18 predicted proteins | sample MalvireepMed_904_FD_184250 | JGI IMG/M metagenome (GOLD analysis project Ga0208813, IMG submission 184250) | Marine viral communities from the Global Malaspina Expedition - Malaspina viral metaG DeepMed_904 (SPAdes) (version 2) | ecosystem: Environmental > Aquatic > Marine > Oceanic | place... | reverse complement strand
GTTTCAACGGTTCTACCGTAGGCGGTGGTGGAATAACGTGGGATGGTTCTACTGCAAACGGTGTGGCTACGTATAAAGACGCAGATGAGGCAACCGTAGAATCCAACCTCACATTTGACGGCAGTACGTTGACTGTAACTGGCGATTTGAGTTTAACTGGTTCCCTAACCAGCGCTGGTGAATTTCCGTTTGTATCGGGAGTGGCAGCCTATGCTTCTGGAAACACAGCTAATATTGATTTCGGTTCAAATGTTCAAGGTGATATATTATATCATAATGGAACTAGTTTTATAAGACTTGCTAAGGGTACGGATAATTACGTCTTGACTATGGATGGCAGTAATCCGGTTTGGGAGGCCGCTGGTGGTGGTTCGGCGGCAGGCTCTGATACACAGGTTCAATTTAATGACGGTGGAAGCGCCTTTGGTGGTGATGCCGATTTCACATGGAACAAAACCACTAATGTTATGACCGTGAATGGCCACATTGCGGCCTCAACTAAATCTTTCCTAATCGACCACCCAACGAAGCCCGACAAGAAGCTCCAGTACGCTTGTTTGGAAGGCCCTGAAAATGGTGTTTATGTAAGGGGGCACACAAATGATAATCTTATTGATCTGCCTAATTATTGGACTGCTTTAGTCGATCCTGAATCTATTACGGTTCAGCTAACAGCTAAAGATGCTCCACAGCCATTCCTATATGTAAGTGGTGTTTTGAATAATCAAGTTCACCTCATATCTGATCGTGAGATCAGCGCTTACTATGTAGTTAATGCAACACGTAAGGATGTAGAACCTCTATTAGTAGAACCAAACAATTATTCTAATTGAGTCATGTTATGGGAACAGTATATAATACTAATGTAGTTTCTGATGGTCTTGTGGCCTGTTGGGATGCGGGAAACCGGGCAAGTTATCCGGGTACGGGGACCTCGTGGACTGCTCTTGGTGCAGGGAGTGCTGGCACTTTAGTGAATACCCCTTCTTTTGTAGATGGAAAGATGGGATATTTTACTTTTGATGGTACTGATGAGTATGCTGAATTTGAACTTGATGAGATGACTTTCAGTGATCCGGGAACTATATTTTTGTGGATTCGGTGGGGCGACGGGACCTCGACTGGAAATATATTTTCAGCTAGACAGGTTGGAGGAGACAGCGCGAATGATGGTTTCCGTTATCCGTGTTGGGGATTTTTCAATAATTCGGATGATGAGCTTAAATTTCGGACCGGGGTTGGTAATTCTCAGTACTTTGACACGGGATTAGTAGATGATGAATGGGCACAAATTGCTGTTACTTTTTATAGAAGCAGTTTCAGTCCTAACTACTACACTACGCCCGTAACTTTATGGGTTAATGGAGTTGAGCAATCCGTTGCTGGCGGCTCAACCCCGAGCGCTTACTATCTCAATTACGGAAAGTTTCGCATTGGTATTGGTGACGGAGGTCATACCGATCCATGTTGGAGTGGTGGTTTTGGTCTAATACATGTTTATAATCGGCGATTATCTGCTGCTGAAATCAAACAAAATTATAATGCAACAAAAGGGAGGTTCACATAATGGCCGCTATTGTTGCTCCTAATATAGTTACTGATGGTCTTGTGGCCTGTTGGGATGCAGGTAATCGCAGGAGTTACCCTGCGACGGGGACTACGTGGACTGATGTTGTTGGTGGGAATAATGGCACACTAAATAATAATAGCTCTGGTCTTACTTTTGACTCTTCCAAGTTGGGATGCTTAGATTTTGACGGTACTGACGATTACGTAGAAATTGCTAATGAGTCAAATTTTGATATTGCAACCTCTTGCTCTATAATAGCTTGGGTTTATCTTGAGGGGTTGGGGGAAAGTAATTTTGGAAGAATAATAGATAAGGGGTCGGCAGTTAACAGTACCACTTTGGATGGATTTCAATTTCACCTTGATACGGGCACCACTTTTGGTGCCGCAGTCGGGTTCAGCACTACCAATGCGTGGGTTAAAGCTTCCAATAGCACACTATCCGAGGATGAATGGGTCTTTATTGCTATGACTTTTAATGAAGATAGTGACAATGTGATAAAGTTATATAAAAATGGCGATAGAATAACAAGCTTAAAGCAGGATCAGGCAGGAGTAGGGACGATTGATAATTCTAGTGTTAACCCCAGAATAGGAAATTATGCGGGAGATACTACAAGAACCTTTGACGGGAAAATCGCTGTAGTGAGTTTTTATAATCGCGCCCTTAGTGCTGACGAAGTCAGCCAAAACTACAACGCAACCAAAAACAGATTTGCATAAAGGAGATTTATTATGCCACATAATCGTTGGGACAACAGACACTGGGTAATCATTCCAGTAACAGAATTAGACAATGTAGATTTTTCTCAGGTTTGTGAAACATCTATTGATACCGTTAGAAAATCAGTAGATGAGACACAGACATTTGTTAAATGGGATGGGCCTGAGATGCCCGCTACCGTAACGGCGCTCCAGAATAAGAGTGAAACGTATACGCATGAAGAGATTTTGGCCATCCTTTCAACAGAAGCGTGGACACATCCATATCCAGAATAGGTGAGTTATGAGTGTTATACATCATCCAAATGTAGTTAATGATGGGTTAATAGCCTGCTGGGATGCCGCGAACCGGGTAAGTTATCCGGGTACGGGGACTACGTGGTATGAAGCTATTAGCCACTCTCCAAGCACTCGTTTCGCTTCGGAAATAAACTTTAGCACTGCCAACGCTGGCGTAATGGTCTTTGATGGAACTGACGATGGGGTTGTTACAAGCATTAATTCTCCCACGGGAGATTTTGCAATTGAATGTTGGATTTATCAAGAGACGCAACTTTATGATCATCAATTTGTAGCTAATTATGTTATAGGAGCTTTTTCACTGGGTTGCTTGAGTAGCACAGCTAAGCTAAAGTTGGACTTAAAAGAAGATGATGGAGGCAGTGCGGGAGATCAGACTAATGTTTTTGATAATGTGGATATAAGCTCTTATATATCTGTGGACACATGGCACCATTATGTCGCTACACGCACGGGGTCTGCGGTTACAGGGTATATAGATGGGGTAGTAGTTACCACTGCTACTTATGCTCCGACTCTTTTTCCGGGAGTTCTTAGTCTTGGAATTCAACAATCGGCATCTAGTCCGGGGGTAGGTTATAATCACGGATTAGAAGGAAAAATGGGGCCGGTTCGTATTTATGAAAAGGGGCTAACCGCCGCTGAAGTCCTCCAAAATTATAACGCAACCAAAGGGAGATTTACATAATGGTTCAAGATATTAAAATCACACCTTCTGGTGCTGGCGATAAGATCCCCCAGATGTTATTTACGGGGTCTGGTGCAACAGCTATAAATATGGAGCTGAATGTACAGCCAGATTCCCGCCTCTCTTATGAGAGTAATGAGGGAGAGGTGTTTTCAATATCAAAGGGCCTTCAGTCGGGCGTTATTTTTGCAGTTAAAGATATTTCGGGACTTGATCAAATCTCTGTAAATGCCAGCGGCGATATGCATCTGGCGCCTTATTATGGCGCTATTCGGGTAGGCGCTACTGGTATTGATCCTGCTTATAAATTAGATGTTTTTGGGGCTGATGGAAATTCTTGGGTTAGAACAAGTGGTATATCGGTTGGTACGTCTGGGGTGGTGTTAGCCGATGGTACTCCCGGTAATACCACAAATGCCCTGTATAATGTCGGTGGTACGTTAACATTTGATGGTTCTACCGTAGGCGGTGGTGGAATAACGTGGGATGGTTCTACTGCAAACGGTGTTGCTACGTATAAAGACGCAGATGAGGCAACCGTAGAATCCAACCTCACATTTGACGGCAATACCTTAACGGTTGCTACTAGCTCGTCTTCCGCTAGTCCGACTGTGGTAAAAGCAGCCGCGTCACAAACCGCCGACCTTACGAGCTGGCAGAACTCAGCTGGTGTGAGTGTTGCCGCGATGACATCTTCAGGCATCCTGAATGTTAACAATATTAGGATGAGTGGTGTGGAATCCATAGTGCTTGGGCCTGCCACGACCGTAGGCAGCGTTAATCAATCTATTCAAATCGGGCGTAACACAACAACAGGTGCCAACGGAGACATAGCAATTGGTCACAGCGCTGTTGCTATTGGCAGACTATCTGGTGGAGATCAAAAGGCTGTTGCTATAGGGCATAGTGCAGACGCAACTAATAAAAGGGACGTAGCTATCGGCTCAGATGCTAGTGCCACAGGAAGTGAAAGTGTCGCTCTTGGAGATAGCTCTTCCGCTGTAAGTAAAGGGAGTATAGCAATAGGGTTCAATGTTACGAGCACAGGACAGAATTCACTAGCTATAGGTAGACGTGTTACGGCAGATGGACATGGCGCAATCGCACTTGGTGCTGGTGAGGATCAAGCTGTTGACAATACTAATGCCACTGGAGAACGCGCCCTAGCCATCGGCGCAGGGGCGAAAGCTACTCAGGGAACGTATGTTATTGCTTCTGGTAATACGGCAGCAGCGGTTGCTATTTCTGGCGTGTATGGTTCGTATATGGCACTGCCTAACAATCAGAAGCTGGCAGTAGGTAGCGATGTTCCGGCATATCCTATTGATGTTGTTCAACACAGTGGTGTTATTCGCGCCTCCGGTGTTAAGGGGGCTATTAGTATTAATCCTGATGCTGCCACTATTACGTTTGACTTAAATCAAGCAACTACTCATGGTGTTACACTGAGTGATGACAGAACTTTGGCTCTTGCTAACGCAACTGTGGGCGATAAGTTCCTTCTCAGGCTACAACAAGATGGTACCGGAAGTAGAACGGTCACATGGTTTAGTCATATTAAATGGGCGGAAGGTGGCACGGCCCCCACATTAACTACAACTGCTCACAAAGCAGATCTTTTAGGTTTTCTAGCCGCTAGTGGTGACGGCGGATCTAACATATGGTACGATGGACTTGTAGTAGGCCAAAACATATAGGAGAAAAATATGAATCCTATTGAAACAGTACGGGTTGAATTGGAGACCGATCCTCTTCAGCGTGGATATGCGGCAATGGATAATCAACAAGTAGCAGATTCCTTAAATGAAAAAAATCGTCCAGCCCCTCATCATTCTATAAGTTCTGGTGATCTTTTAGGATGGAGTGCTAGTGGGGCCAGTACTGCCGGATTACCTTCGGAAAAGGCTCGCAATCATCGCATTGCTAATGCTGCGTCTCAAACAGGAGCCTATGCAGGTGTTTCCGATGCGGTTGCTGGAGTGGCTAGTGCTGCTCAAGTATTACTGAATCGTGAGTCGTCAACGCTTGATATTGACGAATATAGTGCCTTAATTGACGCCCTTGTCGATGCTCTAGTTTTAGCAACTACAGAACGCGATGAATTAATCGCAATGGCTTCCTCTCCTGATATTAGTCGAGCACGCGAATTAGGTATTGGAGAGGTTGGTATCGGATGGGTTATTAATGCTAGGAGGAATATATAATGGCTGATCAAAAAATCGCTTATGGATCATCTGCTGCTTTAACAATTACATTAGCTTCACTTGCGTCCGATACCAATTTATTGGCTGGGCGCGAAAGTACCGCAATAGATAATACTTCAAATTTATATTTAGATTATTTACTATCAGGCAAAGTCACTACTGGTACTAGTCCGACGACGGGAAAAAGTATAAATATTTATGTTTATGCATTAATGGAAGATAGTACTTATCCTGATGTTTTAACTGGTACAGATTCTAATAAAACCATAACAAATGCGCAAGTTCGAGACTCATCTTTGGTATTAGCTATTTCCATGGCTACTATCGCTACTTCAGATATCTCTTATTATTTTGCCCCTGTCTCTATTGCGGCTTTATATGGAGGATCTCTTCCTAAGAAATTTGGTGTTTTTGTAGTACATGACACAGCTGTAAATCTTAATTCAACAGGGTCTGATCAGGCTATTTATGTTACTCCAGTATATGGGACTTCAGGCTAATGTTAGCTTATTCTCCAACAACTCCTCCTCTTAAATCTACTACTACGATTCGCATGAATTATGGCAGTATGTTCGCTCGTGGTCTTGTGGGATGGTGGCCGGCGGCGAATCGTGTTGCCACATGGGGGCAACCGCGCTGGAGGGATGCGAGTGGAAACGGTACTGATTTAGGATACATCGGAACAAGTTCTTTCGATGCTAGTGCGTGGCGCGGCAACGGCGAGCGACTCGGGTGGAAAAATGGCGAAATCGGCAACGATGATTGTTTCAAGGGGGACGCCGGAAATAACTTCGATTTCAACGGCGTCTCGCAATTGACGTTTTCGCAATGGCTATTTTTTCGGGACACATCAGCGGCCGACCACGAAAATCCGTTTTCGAAACTGTCCGACGAAACTTATCCCGCATTCGGCACCCAGCGACGCATCGGGGCAGGAAACTGGGTTTTCCTAATGGTCACCGATCCCGGCGGAAATCCGGGCAAGCGCGAATTGGATAGCGGCGTGGACATTGCTGGCGTCAACGTGCAGCGGTGGGTGATGGCAACATGCACCTACGATTCAGGCACAGCCAAAACATATTTTGACGGCGTGCTAACTGCAACTGCAACGGGATGGGGCAGCAACGTGGTCGAGGATAATTATCCGCTAATTCTCGGCGCGAATCCCGACGGCCATTCGGCGCAAAGGCACTATGCGCAGGCGGATATCGACGACACGCGTGTTTGGAAGCGGGCGCTCAGTGCGCCGGAGATCGCGCAACTTTATCAAGAGACACGCGGCGGCGGGTACGGCTCGCTTGCATTGCCTACACGACACCTTTGGAGACCAGCGGTAGCGGCGGCAGCTAAAACTGGCAAGTCGTTTTTACTTTTTATGGACTAGCAACGTTTTTATGTGTATTAAGTTATGATGACAGTTTTATATAGGGTACAAATATGGTCTACATAGAAGAAGCACATCTAAACGATATTGGTACTGTCTTTAGAATTACCGTGTATGATACGGATTCTGCGGGTACTTCTTCTGTTTTAGACATAAGTGCCGCAACTACTATTCAGATTATATTTCGCAAGTCCGATGGTGATTTATTAACCAAAACAGCAACATTTACTACAGATGGTTCTGATGGACAAATGCAATATACAACGGTAGATGGCGATTTGAATGTGGGGGGAACTTGGAATATACAGTCCAAAATAGTTAGTGGAGATGGCACTTGGAAAACTGATGTAGGATCTTTTAAAGTATATGAAAATCTATAAGGGAGATTCACATGCCGTGGCCAGTAGATTTAACTCTCATGGTAAGGTCCCTCATAGGAGATCTAGATAAATCCAAGTATACTGATGAAAGAATTAAACAAATTCTCGTTGTAGGGGCTTATCACGTTAATAACGATGCTGATTTTGCTAATGATTATACCGTAGATGTGGCGGCTAATTCTATCAGTCCTGATCCAATCGGAAAAAAAGATACTGATTTTGCTGTGTTAACAGTTTATAAAACATCTTGTATTATGATTGGTAGCGAAGTTAAGACAGAATCCGCAAATGCGATTTCTATTAAAGATGGGCCTTCCGCTATAGATTTAAGGGGAGTTAGTGCAAGTTTAAATACCCTATACAAAGATCTATGCGCTAAATACGAGGAACTCATCAATCTATACAGAGTTAATAATACCCTTGTAGGCCAAGCGGTTCTTAGTCCTTATAGCCCCGGAAGTATGGTGGTGCGGGGTAATTGGTCTGGATACCGTTATGGTTTATTCGAATAAAAGGAGATAATAATGGCAGTTGTACAAAAAATTATAGGTGGCAATGCTCAACCTAATGGCGCTCAGGGAATTGTTAGTATAGCTGGCGCACGCGGTCTCACCGCCGCTAATAAAATTAGTTATACTCTTAGTCCCTTTCCGCCCCTTACACCTTCTCAGTTTGATCAAACTATTGCTGTAACTAATGCAAAAAATGATAGCCGGTTTACTCTTGTAAACGCCTACTGGCCCAACTCTCCTTCGGGGGTTGCTGTTAATCCGTAGAAAGGTGACTAATGGCCATTAATATACCAGCTTCTGTGTTTAAGACATACAATGAGGCGGTTTTGCTATTTACCAGAACTGCCACATTAGTATATCCAGAAAAGCGAGAACAATGCCCAAACTGTTATATGGACACGATGGGCACTCGTAATAGGTCTATAAGTAGATATAGGACTGGTGGCCCCTATCCCTTTGAAAGAGGTATGCCGTGCCCCTATTGTAATGGTAAGGGGTATAAGGTAATAGAGGCTACTGAAGATATTACATTAAGAATATATTGGAATAGAAAAGGGTGGGTAGATATTGGTATTCCGCTTGATATTCCCGAAGGGTCTATTCAAACGATTGCCTATATGGACGATTTGGCTAAAATAGAAAAGGCCAAGTATTTGATGCCCAACTATGATACGATGGAAAGTTATCACAGTTTGAAATACGAAAGAGATGGGATGTCATATCCACAAGGATTTAAGCAAAACACTACCAAATATGTTGTTACTTTTTGGACCAGAACAGATGGTTAGTAATGTTACTATAAATATACTTGAAAGTGATTCTCAAATAGAGAAGATGATATTGCACGCCTTGGTAAAAGAAGCAAATAAAATTTTGAATAGCGTAAAGAACAATATAGTTAACAATGTTAAACCGGTAGTTAGAAAAGCGTTAAACGCTAGTCGGACAATAGAATCATTACGTCAGGGTGTTTTGAAAGCTGATTTTGGTTTAACTAGAGATCCAACGCCCGCTATTATTGATACTATTGTAAACTCAGTTGAAGTAAGAACTACTCGTTTGAGCGCAGTAGGAAGCTCTATTAAGGGTGGATTGATGTTAACAGTACAACCAACTGATTACTCTCTTTTAACAACAAGTCCTGCGATTGGGGGCCAAGTAATTAAAGGTGGCATAATGCCATGGTTGGATTGGTTGCTTGTTTCAGGAGATGCAATTATCATTGCTAATTTTGGTGTAGAATATGGACCTTATGGTAGAAGCGGCGGTGGAAGAATGGTGGAGGAAAAAAGACCGTTTAAAGTTAATACTAACCATTCAGGAACACTGGATAACAATTTTATTACCAGAGCTGTTGATGAATATAAATTACTAATAATCGATGCCATAGAGAAGAGTTTCTAATGCCAGACGACGCTTTTAAACACTTACGAGGGATTTTTAATACACAGGATGCTACATTATCTAACATCCTGCTAGAAAATTTCCTTACCTTTTATGACTGGGGTTTCCTAGATAAGGGGGCCTTTTATAATATCAATATACCTTCTTCAGGTTTGTATGGGGGTATAAAAAGTAATTTGAGATTGGTGGATGATCCTAACTATACTAAGGGTCAGGTGTGGGAAGGATATAGACAGAATTGGGTATGGGAAACGGGTATAAGCGCAACTACTGAACAACCCATACGTATTTCGGGCGTTTTTATAGATAGTACTTATCGGGCAACGGGGAATATAGAACAGCCCTTTTTTGTGGATTATCCAAATGGTAGAGTTGTTTTTGATACTGCCGTTTCTAGTGCAAGTACGGTTCAGCTAGAATATAGCCATAAATGGGTACAAACTATTCCTGCTGAAGGTGTGCCATGGTTTCACGAAATACAACAGGGATCTTTTAGATTAGATAATGGAACATTTTCTCAGTTTGGCTCTGGAGATTGGGCTCAGTTGGGACAGACGCGAGTACAGCTACCCGCTTTAGCTGTAGAAGTTATACCACCCAGAAGTTTTGAAGGATATCAATTAGGGGGTGGCCAGTGGGTTAATAATGAAGTGTTATTTTATGTCGTTACCAAAAACCACTGGGAATGCGCTAATATTGTAGACCAAATTGGCTACCAAAACGATAGAACTCTTTGGTTATTTGACACCAACAAGGTGGCTATGTCGGGAGTTTATCCATTTAATTATCGTAATGAGTTAAATGAGAACGCTCTTCCTAGTGGGCTATATCCCCAATTGGTGGATAACCATAGATATAGGAGGTGTTGGATATCAAATACAGCCGCTCAAGGGATTACTCAGTTGTCTCCAGATTTATATGTAGGGACTATCAAATGTGGGACACAAGTTAAAGCAATATAATGAAAATTTTGTGTATATAAAAGTGCCTAAACCAGATAGGATATTTATTCCTAAATAAAGGAGAACATAAATGGCTCAATCCTCAAAAAACGACAGGATATTTTATGCCTGTCAAGCAGTAGCGATTGCTCCTACCGGTACCACCACTCTAACGACAGCAATGGTTGCTAAGGGTGTTCAAAGTGTGGGTATGACTAGTAGTTTCAATCTAGAACAAGTGTTTGAATTTGGTCAAATTCAGATTTATGAGAATATTGAAGGTGTTGTGGATGTTGAAGTTACCGTCGAGAAGGTTATCGACGGCGAAAAACTTCTTTATCTCATGGGTAGTAATGACGTTGGAAAGACCGATCTCGTGGGTGCTACCAAGGAAAGAACAGATGTTTATTTGGCCATCTATAGTGATGCTGCATCTCAAGTAGCTTCTACTAACAAACAAAGTGTGGTCATGAACTCTGGTATGTATGTTAACTCTGTAAGTTATACATATCCCGTGGATGGTTCAGCTACTGAATCTGTTAGTTTCGCTGGAAATGATAGATTTTGGAATGCGGTAACGGGTGGAACTACCATTGGTAGTGCTGCTAGTACTAACTGGCCAGACGGCTTGGTTACAGGTATTACTGGAAGTGATACGCCAGTTTCTGGTGTTGTGCGACGGGTGAATGTGGATATTAAAAATTCCACTCTTCCTGCGATTGTTGAAAGTCAGGGTTATGATCCCGCTCTTCCCGGTGCTGTCTTATCGGAAGGCCGTCATATTCAAAGTGTTACAGTTAGTACTGATTTTGGTACTGAGAATATTTCAGAATTAGGTCGATTTGGACCATATGCTAAGTATGCCTCTTTCCCAGTCGAAGTAACTTGTGAATTTGAAGTGATGTCAACTTCTGGTGACTTAGTTAGTGTGTCTGGTACGGCTGAAAACCTATCTAGTGAAACTATTATTATTCTTGATCAAGCTGGTACTGTATTGAATCTGGGTACAGCTAATAAGCTTTCTTCTGTTTCCTATACTGGTGGCGATACTGGTGGTGGAAACGCAACAGTCACTTATGCATACTCTAACTTTAATGATTTTACTGTGCAGGGTGGACCGTAATAGATCCCGATAGCACGGTGGTGGTTAATCTATTTGCGTTAGCTAGTTAATTGGGACCATATTCTAGCAAGTGAGTAGCCATATAGGATAAAGGATGGATATATTTTTTCAAAAAACACTATATCGTATATTACGAGGTCGTCTGCGCTTTCGGCGTGACGATCTCGTTTTATTTATTAAGGAGCCTTCTCAAGAGTTGTTATATGATTCTTTTGAGATATACGATGAAGCCTATCAACACGCTTATTTTAGGGGGGTGTATGTTAAGGATGAAATTAAACAGGTATTAATGGAGCAACGATTATGGAGCCCCTTTGATGACCGTGAAGGTGACGATTTAGAAACACAAATAGAAGATTTAAAAGTAATGGCTTTTAGAAGTTTCTATAGAAAGAAAGAGCTGGTTGGAATTAAAAGATATATTAAAACGATAGAAAAAAAGTTAGCTGTTGCAAGAAGTAAAAAACACATTCTTGACTATGTTTCCTGTGATGGAGTTGGTAATTATACTAGGTGGAACTGGATAATATCTAAGTCTGTGTTTTATGAGGATGGGGAGCCATATGATTGGAAAGATCTTTCTATTGCTCATTTGGTTAAACACTATGAAGATAATGTAATATCTTCTGAAACATATAGAAAGATAGCAAGAAATGACCCTTGGAGATCTATGTGGGCGAACGGTAAGAAACAGTCAGATGTTTTTGGTAGACCCGCTGTAGAACTAACTAAAGACCAATTGGCACTTTGTTCTTATAGTGGTATGTATGATAGCGCTTATGAAAGTCACGAGTCTCCAGATGAAAAAATAATTGATGATGATGACTGTTTAGATGGTTGGTTTATTGTACAAAGACGTAAATATGACCGAGATAAAAAGGAGCGAGAAGTGGACGATTTAATTAAAAATCCAAAGATAGCTGCCTCGCAGGAAATTTACCTTATGGCTGGGTCTCAAGAAGAAGCAGATAATATTACGGGTCTCAATTCAGCTTATGGTAAGAATGTTATTCAAAGTCGAGATGCAGTACTTCATACGGAAGGCTCTGTGAAACATGTTGACATGCCAGACATGAAACTAGCTAAGCACGTAGCTGCAAATAGGGCAGGCATGGATACAATCAAGGGGAAATAAAATGGACGATTATAATAAATTGTTAAAGGTGTCTTTAGACTATAAGAAAAAAAGAGATGAAAAATATAAGGAAATATCTAGAGATAGACTATTTAATGTTGCAAAAAAGAAAGTGCAAACTACCATGATTGGGGCACTTTCTACACTAGAAGAACACTTTGGTTTTTTGTGGGGATTCGAACAAAGTGAAGAGCTAACCCCAGAACAACAACACATGAAAACTATTTTCGAGGAGGCCCGATCTAAGATACTGGACAGAGGAAATACTCAAATAAGGAACTTGGAATCAGAATTTGCTAGTTATGAAATAACTTGGAAGAAAAATAGTATTAGTTTACCTATGATTAAAAGGGGTGAGGAACATGAGTAAAAAAAAGAACGATGATGTGATCACAGGAAAAGATCTAAAGGGCAATGAGGTTACAGTGTTGGTGGTAAAACCGTCTCCAGACATCTATAGAGATTCTCAGACTGCCTACAATAAAGCTTTTCGGGAGGCACTTGAATCTGGGGCTCTATTGAGACAAAAGCTAACTGATTACATGGAAAAACAAGGCATCTGGGATGACGCTAAACAAAAAGCATACGATAAACTTTTGGATGAAATTAACGCTAAAGGAGAAGCCCTACAAAAGGGGGGTATTCCCATTAAGGATGCCCGCGAAGTTGCTTTGTCTATGCGTAAACAGCGTGGTGAGTTTAGATCGTTAATTGCGGAAAGATCGGCCCTTGATACCAATAGTGTAGAAGGGCAAGCTGATAATGCTCGATTTAATGCTCTAATTTGTTTGTGTGTGCTGGACCCCAATACAAAGAAGCCTATTTTTCAGAAGCAAGAAGACTATGACAATCTAGCTGAAGAACCATGGGCCGTTAAAGCTGCTGGTTCACTTGCTAATATGATCTATGAAATAGATCCTAATTATGATGCCAATTTGACAGAAAATAAGTTTCTCGTTAATTATGACTTTGCGAATGAAGAATTGCGTCTGGTTAATGCAGATGGCCACCTTATAGCTATAGATGAGGAAGATGGCACTGAGCGATTAGTCAACGAAGAGGGAAGATATGTGGCTTATCATGAAGATGGAACTCAGTATTTTATTAATATGGATGGTGAAGAGCTAGACGAAGAGGGCGATAGAGTACTGGAATTTTCTCCATTTTTGGATGATTCCGGTAAGCCTATTCCGGCGCCAAAAGATGATGGCGGGGAAGAGGAAACCGCTAAAAAAGAAGATAAGCCTAAAGCCACGCGAGCTTCAAAAAAGAAGGTAGAAAGCAGTTAATTGTGTATAATCACACGGACAGCGGCTTTTTGGGGTAGCGGATAATATAACTATTGGCTACCCCCTTTTTTTTTATATGTTGGATGGGGTTAAAGATGGCATCAAGATTTGTCCTAACGGCCCAACTTCAGCTTCAAGCACCCGGTAACGTAAAAGCTGTTGTTAGCCAAATTAGGAAACAATTAAAGGGTGTTAATGTCAATATTGGCGTGACTGCCAATACTAGACAACTCACGCAAACTAATAAACAGTTTCAGAATGTAAGCAAAAGTGCCACTACTGCTTCTAGGAGTGTCAAGCGTTTGGGGACGAGTATTGGGGAAGCCGCGAGAAGGTTTAGTGTTATTACTGTTGCCACTGGGTCACTACTTGCACTAACAAGATCCATTAAAAACGCTACGAAAGAAGCTATTGATTTTGAAAGAGAAGTAGTTAGAATCTCTCAGGTTACTGGAAAGAGTGTTGGCAGCCTGAGGGGATTAACCGCAGAAGTTACTTCCCTTGCAACAGAATTTGGAGTTTCTTCTAAAGAGATATTAACAGCGGCTAGAACATTAGCTCAAGCTGGTTTTGCTGCTGACAAAGCTCAAAAAGCTCTAAGAATTCTAACTCAAACAGATTTGGCTGCTACCTTTAATAATATTGCGGATACCACCGAAGGCGCTATTGCTCTATTGAATCAGTTTAGAAACGAAGCCGCCCGAACAGGCGGCGAAATTGTATTCTTAGAAAGAGCCTTGGGCGCTATTAATGCAGTATCTAAGAAATTTGCTGTGGAGTCTAAGGATCTAATTTCTGTTGTTCGTCGTACTGGTGGCGTGTTTGAGGCGGCGGGAGGTTCGATTAATGAACTGATTGCCCTCTTCACTTCTGTGAGATCTACCACTCGTGAAACCGCCGAAACTATTGCCACTGGTTTTCGAACTATCTTTACAAGAATCCAACGTGTAGAAACTATTGAACAATTAAGACAGTTTGGAATTGAGCTTCAGGATTTGGAAGGTAGATTTGTCGGTCCTATGGAAGCGGTTAAGCGACTTTCTATTGCTTTAGGTGGCTTAGATCCGAAAGACTTTAGGTTCAATCTTATTGTGGAACAGTTGGGCGGTTTCCGTCAAATTGGTAAGGTGATTCCACTTATTAAGCAGTTTTCTGTAGCTCAAGAAGCCCTTAAGGTAGCCCAGCGTGGCTCTGGGACTATAGCTAAAGATGCAGCTACTGCACAACAGGCTCTAGCTGTTCAGATACAAAAGGTGCGTGAAGAATTTGCGGCCCTTATACGTAAGTTCGCTGATAGTGAAACCTTTAGAACTTTAGCACATGGGGCACTTGAAGTAGCTAGGGCATTTATTAGAATAGCTGATTCTTTAGAGCCCCTTCTTCCTATGTTAACCGCTCTCTTTGCCCTGAAGATTGGAAGAGGTTTAGCGCCCGCTATTGGGGCTATTTCTGGAGTAAAGAAATTTGCTGCTGGCGGTTTAGTTCCGGGAAGTGGTAATAGAGATACCGTTCCCGCTATGTTAACGCCCGGTGAATTTGTTATTAGAAAATCCAGCGTTAATAAAATGGGTGCTTCTAATTTAGCGGCTATGAATAAAAACAAGTATGCTTTTGGTGGTAGGGCGCGAAATTTTGGGGCTATTGCTTTATTGCCTATGGATGAGAAGAAAAGCGCAAAGGGGACAATTGGTTTAGGAGACATAAGAAATACCCTTGCGCTTAAAGGTAAAGGTAAAAAGTTTTTAAGCAAAAAAGAGAATCAAAGTATCGCTAATGCTCATATAAGAAGAGTCTTAGGAGAAACGGGC
>Ga0208813_1001120_pt1 | contig 15531 bp, 11 predicted proteins | sample MalvireepMed_904_FD_184250 | JGI IMG/M metagenome (GOLD analysis project Ga0208813, IMG submission 184250) | Marine viral communities from the Global Malaspina Expedition - Malaspina viral metaG DeepMed_904 (SPAdes) (version 2) | ecosystem: Environmental > Aquatic > Marine > Oceanic | place... | reverse complement strand
CCAGTTACGGGAGTTTGTGAAAGACAAAAAGCTGGGTAACAAGAAACTCCGGCCGTTTTTCTCCATGGTCGACCGTCGCAAGAACCTGCACCGGGAGATACTGGGTCAGTCTGCGGAGTTGCTTGGCACGCCGGTCAATGTGGCTGTTCCCTACGCAAGTGTTGTCGAGCGAATGGGAGAAGAGGGCAAGCCGCTGGAAGTACTGGCGCCCTTAAGCCCGGCAGCCCATGCTTTTCGAACATTATGGCAGGATATAAAAGTTGACCTGGGATTTCCCAACCCCAGGTAACCGGACGTAAGCAAGCGAGGTTATTGACTGTGCAGCTGCCTGGCGTTTGATTGTAAAAGTCAGCCAAATAATCATGTTTTTTGCCTTGGGTCAGATTTGTACTCGTTCAGTCACTCCGTTAGTGATCTCTATCGGCGCCCGACCAGTAACATCATCGTGAGACTCGAATACCCCCAAGCTGCAGCTGGACAGCATTTTCCGGTGAGGTTGTTTTAGTGTTGGCTGAACGTTTTAGCATTGTTCCCTGGAACTCCAGTTTCGATATCGGTATTGAGGTGATCGACGAGCAACACCATCAGTTGGTTGCGTTACTGAACGATCTTGCCTCCCAATATGTCCATGGTGTGGACCTCGCCCGCGCTCATCGAGTGGTGGAGGGCCTGATTGACTATGCCGCCTATCACTTTGAGACGGAGGAGGCGATCTGGGCGGAAGCTCTGGTTGATGACCCCTGGTTTAAGGCCCATTGTCGGGGCCATTCCGGCTTTGTAGAGAAAGTCCGGCACTTTCAGCAGGGGCTGGATGAGCACAACCTTGAGAGCGTGCTCCACGAAATGCTTTCCTTCCTGACCGGCTGGCTGGCGCATCATATTTTGTATGAAGACAAACGCTTGTCAGTAGTGGTGCTTGCCGCCCGGGAAGGCAAGGATTCCGAAGCGGGCAAGCAGGCAGCCCAGAAAGCCCTGACCGGGCAGGCGTCCAGCCTGATTCAGAGCGTGCTTTCCATGTACAAGCAGCTTTCCAGCCGCACCTTGTCGCTGGAGCGGGAATCGATTGCCCGTGAAAAAGCCGAACGTGAGTTGAGAAAGCAGCAAAACCGCTGGGAAGCGGTTCTGGGCGCCAATAATGACATTTTCTGGGAATGGGACTTGTCTGAACTGGACCTGTCTGAGCCCGACAGCTGGCTGCCTTCCATCGAAGTGCTGATCGGCAACCGCCTGACTATTCTGGCTGAAGACTGGCCGGCACTTCGAACCGACCTGGCCGCCCATATTAATAACGAGACCGAAAATTTCAGCCATCAGCACCGCCTGGTCGATGAGGGTGGGAGTGTTCACTGGGTTATAGCCCGGGGGAAAATCACTGAAACGGATGCAGCGGGCCGGCCCCTGAAAATGGTGGGCACGCAGACCGATATTACCGAGAGAAAGCTGGCAGAACTCCGGTTGCAGCGTGAGCGCGACACCCGCTCGATCATCAGTGAGTTTGCCGCCGATTTCATGGCGTCTTCACTGGGGGACTTTGATGCTGCCATTGAACGCTCCCTCAAGCATGCCGGTGAATACATGCATGCTGACAGAATCTACGTGTTTCTGATTCAGGAAAACGGCGAATACATGAGCAACACGCACGAATGGTGCGCGCCAGGGATCAGTCCGGAAATTGCCAATCTTCAGAATATTCCCGTGGACTCCACGCCCTGGTGGTGGGAGCAGTTGCAGAGTGTGGGCCATGTTCTGGTTCCGTCTGTCAGAGAGATGCCTCCCGCGGCTCAGACAGAAAAGGACATTCTGGAAGCTCAGGGCATCCATTCGGTGTGCGTCTACCCATTGTACCGGGGCAGCGAGCTGGTCGGATTTCTGGGTAATGATGCCGTGATGTCGCCGGGTAAATGGGGCGAAGAGGTCCTTGAGTTTCTCGGCCTGTTCAGTGATCTGCTGAGTATTTCGCTGGAGCATCGTCAGCTGCACATCAATCGTACCGAGGCCCTGGCCCGGCTCGAACGTGCCGAACAACAGGCGCATATTGGTCGTTGGAGTTTTGATATCAAGTCAGGCCGTGCTACCTGGTCAACGGAGGTGTACCGTATTTTTGAGCAGACTCCCGAGCAGTTTACTCCGGATTATGAGGCTTACCTGAGGCTGGTTCATCCAGACGACCAGAAGGCGCTGATTGATGCGTATTCTGAGGCCAAAGTTAGTCTTGGTGACCTACAGGTTGAGCACAGACTGCTGCTACCGGATGCTAGGATCAAGCATGTCCAGCTTCTGGCTCAGATTGAACCCGACCCCGACGGTTGTGCTGGGCGCCTGGAGGGTACCGTTCAGGACATCACTGAACGGGCTCGCCATCAGGAAGAATTGAGGCGCCTGGCGTTTGAAGATCCCCTGACAGGCTTACCCAATCGCCGGGCAGCAGACTCTGCCCTCGAAGAGGCCATGGCGCTCAGCAAGGAACGCGGAAAGGGCCTTGCGCTGGCCATGATCGACCTGGACAACTTCCGGGAAGAAAACGAGGCGTACGGTCCGGAGGTGGGGGATCGCCTGCTTCAGGTAATGGGCCAGCGACTCAGCGCCTTTTTTCCGGAGCCTGGCGCGGTATCACGGATTGGCGGGGATGAGTTTGTTGTTCTTATGGATGGGCCCGGGAGCAAAGACGACTATATTTCAAGGGTTCGTCAGTTGCTTCAGGTGGTCAATGAGACGGTGGTTATTGATGATGCTTGCATCCGGTTGTCTGCCAGTATTGGTATTGCGGAGTTTGCGCCATCTTCGGATGTGCTTCCGGACCAACTGTTCCGCCAGGCCCAGCAGGCTCTGTTTCAGGCCAAGCTGGATGGCAAGAATCGTTTCCACAGTTATGACCTGAGCTGGGAGCAAAGTGCGCAGGAACTCAGGGAGCAGCTGCACGAAATTCGGCAGGCGCTGCATGCCGGAGAGTTGGTTCTGTATTACCAGCCAAAGGTGAATATGGTCACCGGCACGATCGTGGGTGCAGAAGCGCTGCTGCGTTGGCTCAAACCTTCGGGCGAGCTGGTTCCGCCACTCCGGTTTTTACCAGTGCTGCAGGATCACCCGCTGGAAATTGAGGTGGGCGACTGGGTTATCCGAGAAGCGCTGCGCCAGATGGACCAGTGGCAGTCGGAAGGGCTTCATTTGCAGGTGAGTGTGAATGTCAGTGGCCAGCAATTGTTGGAGGATACGTTCGCCGACAAGCTGCGCTCGGCACTTGAGGATTTCCCCGAAGTTGCGCCTTCCGCCCTGCAGCTGGAAGTGCTGGAAAGCAGTGCCTTGCAGGACATGGGCAAAGTATCCAGAACCATGCAGACGTGCCGTCAACTGGGTGTGAGCTTTGCCCTGGATGATTTCGGCACCGGATTTTCCTCTTTGGTGTATCTGAAACACCTGCCGGCGAGCGTGCTCAAGATAGATCAGGGATTCGTGCGCGGCATGCTCAGAAATACCGACGACCTGCCCATCATCGCGGGCGTGGTCAGTATGGCTCACGCATTTGGCCTACAGGTGATTGCGGAAGGCGTTGAGACAGTGCCGCACGGAGAACTGCTGTTAAAGCTGGGCTGCGAACAGGCTCAAGGCTACGGCATTGCCCGGCCAATGCCTGCTGGCGATCTGCCGGAATGGGTGGCTACCTGGCCGGGTGAGATTGCGTGGAAAGGGATCGTTCCGGTCGATAGCCACAAGGTGATGTTGCTGTCTGCCGAGATTGAGCACCGCAACTGGGTAGCCAGCATGGCCAGCTGGCTGGCAACCGGTGAGGGCGCTCCGCCTGAACTGGATCATCGACTTTGCCGGCTGGGACAGTGGCTGGAACGGGAAACGGGCCATAAGGGTATCTGGTCTTCGGACTTTGCGCAGCTAACCCTACGGCATAGAAATCTTCACAACAGGGCAAGGGAGTTGGTCGTCAGCCACGGGCAGGGTGATTCCGTTCAGGCAGAGCGCTTGCTGGCGGAACTCGAAAGCGAAAGTGAAGAGCTGCTCAAAAGCCTTGGGCGGCTGATTAACTGAAGATCTCGGGCGCCATGGATGGTAAAGTCTCTCAACTTTTTAAGACCTCCGGAGGCCCGATGACCGCCCTGAACACCCTGCAAATCGACACCGGCGATAACCCCGAAACCACCATCATATGGCTGCACGGCCTGGGCGCCAGCGGCCACGATTTCGAGCCGGTGGTTCCGGAGTTCCGGTTCTCCCGCGAGAAGCCAGTCCGCTTTATTTTCCCCCATGCCCCCGAGTTGCCGGTAACCATCAACGGTGGTTACGTGATGCCGGCCTGGTACGACATCCTCGCCATGGACGTAGACCGAAAGGTGGATGCCGAACAACTGCGGGCCTCAGCGGCAATGGTGGCGGAGCTGATCCGGCAGGAGCGGGAGCGTGGCATCGCCAGCGAGAACATCGTCCTTGGCGGCTTCTCCCAGGGCGGTGCCGTGGCCTATGAGTTGGCACTGAGCTACCCTGAGCGGTTGGGTGGCCTGTTCGCCCTCTCCACCTATTTTGCAACCGCCGATTCCATCGAGCTGAGCGAGGCCAATCGCCAGCTTCCCGTCTTTATTGCCCACGGCCGGTTTGATCAGGTTGTCGCGGAACATCTTGGCCAGGCGGCTCAGCAGAAACTGCAGGAGTTGGGGTACGAGCCGGAGTATCACGCCTATGGGATGGAGCACAGCCTTTGCCTGGAAGAGGTTCGGGATCTGGATGTGTTTCTGGCCAAGCGGGTGGCGGGCGCAAAGTGACAGACCAGCCGGTTTCCAGACAATCTCCTTCACTCATCGGCGGCGCCAGCATCATCGCCAGCGTCTGCGTGGGCGCGGGTATGCTTGGCCTGCCAAGTTCCGGCGCCGGTGCATGGACGCTGTGGTCCAGCTTTGCCCTGATTCTCACCATGGTGGTGATGACGCTGTCCGGCTGGATGCTGCTGGAGGCCCTGAAGCATTATGACCTGAGGGCGTCGTTCAATACGGTCACCAAGTCCATGCTGGGGCCACGGGTGAATATCTTCAGTAACCTGATGGTCTATTTTGTCGGCGGCATTCTGCTCTATGCCTACATTACATCGTCCGGGCTGATCATCCAGGGCGTGACTGGAGTCAGCAGCAAGCTTGCATCTGTGGCCTTTGTGGCGGTGTTTTCGCTGGTGGTGTGGCACTCCACCCGGGCGGTGGACCGGCTTTCGGTGGTGCTGGTTACCTTCATGCTGCTGAGCTTTGTGTTGGGCGTATCCGGCCTCGCATCACGGATTGAGTTCAGTGTGCTGTTCGATACCGTCAACCAGCATGGCCAGTACGCACCCTACGCGCTGGCCATGTTGCCGGTGGCCCTGACGTCTTTCGGTTACCACCACTCGGTTGCCTCCCTGCGAGCCTATTATGGGGAAGAGCGGAAGGCGCAAAAGGCTATTCTCGGCGGCACCTCCATTGCCTTGCTGTTTTACATCGCCTGGCTGGTGAGCATCTTCGGCAACCTGCCAAGGGCCGACTTCGGGCCCGTTGTCGCCCGGGGTGGCGATGTCGACGTGCTGCTGGCGGCCCTGGGGTTTGCCATAGACTCCGAGCGGGTGGCCAATACCATCAGCGCCTTCTCTGCGGCGGCGATTCTGTCGTCCTTTGTGGGCGTGGGGCTGGGGACATTCGATTTCATGGCCGACCTCTTCGGTTTCGAAAACGACCGAAAGGGGCGCACCAGAACCTGGGCAATCACCTTCATCCCGCCGCTGCTGCTCTCGCTGCTGGCACCCTTCGGCTTTGTCCTGGCCATCGGCTATGCCGGCGCAGCCGCTGCTGTCTGGGCCTGTATCATCCCGGCCCTGCTGGCCTGGAAATCAAGAACACTGCACGGTGGCAAAGCTGGCTTTATGGCTCCGGGCGGGAAGGCGGCGATTGTGCTGGTTCTGGTGTTCGGGCTGGTGACGGTGCTGTTCCACTTTATGGGGCTGGCGGGGTGGTTGCCGGTGGCGCAGTTGGGGTGAGGGGCGTAGCCTTCAATACTTTTCGCGGTGCCAGGCGCTTTCACGCCGGGTTGTTCAGCAACCCACCTGCCTGGAGCTGGATCTGACTGAGCGTGGATTGGGCGTGCGCAGCAAGCGCTATGCGATGATTGTCAACGACGGCAAGGTCGAGCTGCTCAATATCGATACCACGGGTATTGATACTAGCAGTGCGGAAACCATTCTGGCCGCTCTTTGACCTTCAATATCAAACTGCTGGAAGTTGGCTGCCAATAGGTTGGCCTATAGGGCTCGCTGTGCCAGAGCGTCGGCTTGTTGTTCCCTTGTCAAGATCCTCTCGCGCTTGCGGCTTCGTGAGAGGGCCTCTGAACCAAGATGTCCGTTGGTATGCCCAGCCCATGGTTCAGCCTGCGAATCATATTCAGGCTTAGAGGCCGAACGCCATTCAGCACTTCGCTCACTTTGGAAGCCGAACCGAAAAAGGGCACGAGATCCTTGTTCTTAAGCCCTTGTTGCTCCATACGGAAGCGGATAGCTGATACGGGGTCGGGAAGGTTAATGGGGAACTGGCGCTGTTCATACTGTTCGATCAGCATCGCCAGTACTTCCAGCTCGTCGGCTTCCCGGGAGCCCTCTTGTGGATCAGCCTCCATCAGTGCCATAAGGCGCTCCAGAGCCGCCTCGTGCTCATCTGGAGTTTTGATGATTTTCAGATGGTCCATTATGCCGTTCCCTCAGAATGTTTTCTTGCTGTACTCAGCGTGTGTTCCAACCCACTCCACCACGACGATCCCGTTTTGATAGCGCACTTTAACCACCAGCCGAAAATGGTTGCCTTTGATGTTGAAAATGCCCCGGTTGTCCGCGAGAAAATCGGCGCGTGAGAATCGTTCCTTGATGTCTTTTGGCGTTTGCCAATCACCTCTTTCCGCTTCGGCAAACCAGGCTTCAAGGGCCTTGCGTGAGGAAGCGTGTTTGCGCATAAAGTCTGTCAGCTTGTTCCTGGCTAAGACCTTCATGGGATAAGAAAGTTCCTTTTTCGGGGATACTACGTTATTTTCCCGAAATGGGAAAATAACGTCTGATTATAAAAAGCAAAGCGATTGCTCGTAATGCCTTCCCTTGCCACGGTAGATCATTCGCGCAACGCCCCTTCGGCGATAGCTTCTGCCGACTGGCAGCGGGTGTCGCCGGCCTGGCTCAGACGGATGTCTTCCTGACAGCTGTGTGAGCGTTTCGGGTAGAAAGTGCTGCGGGTTGTTGCTTGGTTTTGTAACGAGGTGTCCCATGAGTGCTCCATGGGAGGGCCCAGAAACGACAAAGCCCGCTAAGAAGCGGGCTAAGTCATTGAATCTTATGGTGCCCGGAGGCGGAATCGAACCACCGACACGGGGATTTTCAATCTCGTGAATACCGCCGCTCACGATAAAGCACGAAGCTAGACGGCATATAAATCAGATGGTTACGCCGTTTCTGTGTTGCGGCGTGTTGTCAATTTTGCTGGAAGTTTGTGGTCAAGTGTCCCATGAGTGTCCCATGGGACAGCAGCGGTCCATCTACCAGTTCTGGGTGTCTATCCGGTGACTCAAGCGGTTGATGTGCATCCACTCGTTGCGGCGGTATAGCAGGTGGCCAGCCGGACATACCCAGTTGTCTGTCCAGAAGTACAGGCTGTTGCCGGCGTTCCAGCGGTCTTTTTCGGCTTTGTCGAAGTCTTGAATCTCCGAGGCACAGGAAGGGCAGTAAACCGTGGTAAGTCCTTTCTCTATCCAATCGTTTATCTCACGTTCTATTACCTCGTAAGCGATTGCTGGGAACCGGCTCTGCTCGCTGCCGCTTTCTTGGGCATCTTTCAGCCAGTTCCGGAGCAGCGGAAGGAGCACCTTGTCAGTATATAGGGGACTGCCGCTCTCGAGTTTGGCGTTGACCCAGGCCAGCAGGTCCTTGGCCTGCATGGTAATCGTTGCCTGGTACTCGCCTTCTCCGTAGTCGGGGTTGGCGACGACTACCGTTGCCTGGCACCTGGGAAGCCCTGCGAAGGTTTTCTTTATTTCCCCGATGGCGTGGGTTTCCCTTCGGTATTCCTTGCTGAGCCAGTATCGGAGTTTATGTCGCAGTCTTTCTAGCATGCTGATGGTCCCTTCGAGCACGAAACGCAACACCCTTAGCCATAGCTGCGCTCAGGTACAGAAATGCCAGCACACCTCATCAACGCGTCTCGCTGTGAGGCCGTCAGTTGGCCATTCTGGGCGCCTTTGTGTGGGCGGGAGATTCTGTCGCAGAGGTCTTTCTGGCGCTCAGCTGCTTGTTGCTGCGCCTGATAACGTTGGAGGTCTGCCTTTCCATCTTGGCTCTCCGGCTCTGTCGGCAGGCTGGCAGCGAGATGGTTGCGGGCCGCTGTTCCGCCGAGGTCTGTTTTTCGGTACGCACCGGCCAGGTACGCACTATGGTACGCAGGGTTTTGGCGGTTGTGAGCCAAGGTATCCTGCACCTGTGTTCTGGTATCCAGCCAGGTATCCATGGAAACCCACTATTCCGCAGGCCAGTAAACCTTCACCAACGGCAGCAGCCTCTGGCCTTCAATATCAAACCGCTCGTAGTTCGCCACCACCAGGTCCGCCAACAGGTCGATGTCGATGAGGGTTACCGGAATGGTGGCCCGTTCGGCTTCGTAGCGGGCTTCACGGGTGAACCCGCCGGTACTTATGAACAAGCCTTGGTCGCCCTCCCGAAGGGCGCCGATGAAGCTACGGATGGGGTTGGAACCCATGCTGCCGGTTCGGTGCTTCACTTCGGCCTTGATGCGGGGTTGGGTTAGCCCCAGGCCATCGGGGGAGGCCAGCACGTCCACACCGCGGTCTGGCCCTCTGGCTGAAACCCGGGTCTGGTAGCCCATCGCGCGGAGCAGGGCTGCGGTGAGCTCTTCCATTTCCTCCGGGTCCAGGCCTTGTATCTTGTCCTTGATGAGCTCATGGCCGCGGGAGACGACCTCCTCTCTCAAAACCTCGAACTCGGCTTCCGCTGCTTGAGTCTCATCCGCGGTGGTTGGCTGTACCACCGGTTTGCCGGCCAACCGGTCTTGAACTTCGCTGATGACCGTATCCGACAGGGAGAACACTGTCAGAACAGAGCCCAGGCTGTTTCTGTTGGCCTGGCTGAATTGGTCTCGGGATACGCGGCCGAGCCACTTCACTTTGCGGATGTGCTGGAACTCACCTACCTGTTCGGTCTCTGGGCGGAACTCATACTGGCCCAGGTCTTCGCCGACCAGGTATTCCCGGTGCTCCTGGCTGTAGGTGATGAGGGTGTCGCCTTGCTTTATGTCGTCCCGGAACTTACGAATCATGGCAAGGGCGTTGGCTATGCGGCCCGGCTTCGCGTTACCGAAGTGCTGTATGTAGGCCTCCTTCAGCGCTTCAGGACTGTTGTAGTTACGTAGGTCGCCCAGGCTGTTCCAGCCAATGGCCACGCAGTCGTTGTCTTTGAAGTCGTCAAAGTACCGACCGCCGTTTCCGGCGCGAATCATCCAGCCGTTTTTCATTAGTTCTCCAAGTTTCCGGGATTACTGCTTGCATGCCGAGCTGCGGTGGCTTTAATCTTTTGGTTAACACGACCCCTGCCTCTTGGCTCCGATAGGAGCTTACGCGGGGGTTCTTTCTATTTCTGCCATCGCACGTTATTACGAATCGGTATAGAGCTTCTATTGCTTGGGAAGCCAAGTATGGCTATAGTTCGTCGCAGGTCGGAAACGGCCGGTTGATCCTTTACCTAAGGTTTTGGATCGTGGCAGCGCCTCAGTCGCCGATAAGACTGGGGCTTTTCTTTTTCTAGTCCCCCTGTTTTTTCGCCCCGACTTTCGTTTCCACTAAAAAGCTTGTCCGCTTGATTTGCTCCATGTAGCTTTGGTCCGCAGGGAACGCTGTCACAAATTGGTGCGGTTTGCCTTTTTCTTTGGGGTCATCGAATACAACCACATACCGCTCTTCCACTACCACAAGCGTTCGCCTTTTGGCCTGCCGGCCCCGGTCAGTTTTCCTCGTTTGAGCATACCGCTGGATAGTACCGGCACTGAGGTTCAAGACCTCTTTAATCCACAGGATCCGCCTCAGACGTTTGCGAGACCAGCCGTTATCGTGGATGCCTGAACTTGTGCGATAGTGTTTCGATTCCGAGAAGGCATGGTTGAACGCTCTTTCCGAGAATTGATAACAACAGCCTGCCCAGTCTGTGAATACCCTACGTTCTCCGTTTTCGTCCCAAACGTAGGTTTGGTGATATATCTGCCGATACTTGGCTATGAGTTCTTTTTCGGTATTCGCTTTCAGGCGAAGCTGTGGCCACAATGACTCGCACATCAGACACGGCCCTGCCAGTCAAAAACATTGAATTTCTTCTCGCCCTTAGCTGTACCTCTAGCCAGTGAAGCTCGGCCAAGCCCAGCCTCAAGCCTGCGCAGGAAAGCAATTTTGGCTTCGCTGGCACCTTCCGATTTGTCCCGCTCATTCCATGCATAGCCCACGGCACCAATCAGCAAGTCAGCCAGTTGCACCATAGGCTGATTGTCAGACCATACCGGTTCGAGACTCAGAACGTGTGCGCGGCCGGATAGCTTTCGGGTAAGAACAGTTTTCAGGTCCCGAAATCGATTGCTTGCCGCGTTTTGCTGCCAGTCGAGGTACAGGCGGTACTCATGGGATGGTTCCAGCCAATGTACCAACATCTGATAGTAAAGCTTGTAGAAGCCCAATTCAGGGCTGCCATCGTTATACCGCTTGTGATCGAGATTGTGTCGGTCAACAACAATGCAGCGGAAGTTCAGAAACGGCGTTTCCAGGAAAACATCCAAAAGGTCGTCATAGAACCGGGCGCGATTTGGTGAAAGGCGCTTCCAGCCGAGCTCTCCATGGGCGTTATGCAGGGCTTGCAGGCTGTGTATCCGATGAACCAGCGCTTTTTTCTCGTCCCGTGGGCATTGCAGGGCACCTATAATTGCGTAGCGGTCGCCCTTGTCGGACGTGTGACGGCTTTCATCGCAGTAGATATTGAAAACGGTCATGCCTGCAACGCTCCTTCGATAATGGCTATAGCTCGTTGGCAAGAAATGGTCATTGAACCTCAACGCCCGCCGGTGCTGCTTTCAGTTTTATGCCTGACTGCATACTTGTACCGACACCATCACGCCTGAAATCGAACATGTTCATCTGGAACGTATTGATTGTCACTTGGTCGTTCCCACTTGAGTGAGCAATCAAACGTTCGTGTCGCTTGTCATAAGGTGCCATGGCATAGGAACCGCCGTATTCGCCCGTGTTAACCAGAACAACGTGTTGATACATGTGGTAGTGCAGTGCTTCAACCATAGAGTCAAAGGTGTTCACGTCTCGGTTAAGGGCAGGAATTAGTAGGGCATGGGATTTGTCTCGAAGGTCGGCACTCAGAGCTATGTCTGTGGAATCAAAACAGATAGCTGCAGTTACAGTGAAACCGTTTTGCTTTGGGAAGGCCGGGTGAGCAAGTTCCAGCATTAACTGGTAAGGGCGCCAGGGCTGAATTTTTAGCTTCTTCTCGGGAGCCGTCATGTGGTGTTTACCCTGAAACCGGTGGATCTCGTTGCGATTCCCGTTATGTTTTCTCGGCACTATCCACACCGCACAATTATTTGGCCCCTTAACACCAGGCTGCTCTACAAAGCCGAGTCCTGCGACCACAATTGCGTGAGTTTTGCGGGATAAATGAATCAGGATATCCATATCGTCCTGATGCACTGCTAGCTCTGGTAACACGATGAGGTCGATGTCTTGTTCACGTCCACCGTTCTTTGGCTTTTCGAGGTGCTGTGCCTCAATGTGCTTGGTAACCAATTTAGCCACTCGGGCTAAATGGCACCTGTGCTTCGCCCGGTAATCACTGTCATTAAGGTATAGACCGTGGTCAGCAAAGTCCTGCTGTTGCGGCATTTTTGTTTGAACCATGGCAACAGTCAGGCTTTTCTTATCCGGCTTCCAGTTTGGTGAAACGAGCTCAGGGAGGCTTGGTATGCCAGATTGCCGGCAGTAGAGAAGTTTTAATTTTGCTAGGCGCTCATTAATGATTTTACTGACACTCTCACAGGTGAACTCCGTCGGCCATGAATAGCCTTGGTCATTTACACGGATGCCTGGCCACTTGAGCAGCTTGGATAGCAGGGTTGTTAACCATCCCGAGAACTGAGCGGCCTCTCCCGCAAGTGACTCCGGCGTTGTTAACAAGCCAATCTGTCTTTTGAACTGGGTTGTTTTGAGACCACGGTACCCGGTCTTTGCGGTAAGGCTTGGCCCAAAGCCTGTGGGGTCTCCTGAGCCGGATAACACTGCACGCAGACATAGCGCAATGCGTTGAAGAAGGAATGTCTCGTTGCGCTCGGAATGTAGATGGCTGGCGGCTTCAGAAATAACCTTGTTGAACTTCAGCTTCACCAGAAGCTCAGAATCAAATACAGAGAAGGTGGGCGGTGCGGAGAGGTGCCCAAACCTCACTTCGGTTTTGGCCAGGTCGATTACTTCATCTGGCTCCGCTGTTTCAAAGGTTCCACTAACATTTAGCAGCGCCTGCATAAGCTTTAACGCCATTATTTCGTTGCCGAAGGGATTGTCTGGCCGCGAAACGAGCTTGTATAACGAGATGTAGGAAGTGATTTGTTCCAACTTTCTGGCTGACGGCCTGGTGTTGATATAAAGCTTTTCTATCAACGCCTGGGCCTCATCGGAGTTTAACCAGTTGTACTTCAATGCCCGAGCATGGAGTATCAGTGTTCGGAAGAATGTTGCATCCTGAATCGCAATCAGCGCCAGTATCTCAGGGGCATTTCGTCTACGCTCCAGAAGGCCTGAACTTGCGCGAAGGAGTGGCTTGGGATTCTCCACTAACTGTCTGGCAACGACTATTCCAGTCGCAATGTCGCGTTTAGAGACTTTCTTGGGAAGAGTGATGCTCCGGAATCCATTAGCGAGCTTGAAAACAAAGTCATGGAACCAACAGCCCGAACTGTTCTCCAGTGTTGTATCCATTCTTACGAGGAGCAAGAAACGAGCCTGGGCGGCTAGAAAATTGAATGGGATCGGTTTGGGCTTAGTTTCTGTTGCAGAAGGTAAATGCCGGATCGAGTTGACAGTGTTTTCCATAGCCACATCTTTTATGGCTTGGGTCTGCAGCAGCTCGAAAAATTGATCTACGTCGGCATGCGCCGGCATAGCCTGTCTATCTTTGCGATGAATGATAGTTGCCGCATGTCGATAGATCTCGGCGAGACAATACTGCCCAATAGCGGCTTGGATGGTAGCTTGCTTCGCTGGGCTACCAAACGGCTCGCCGCTGGGTAAGGATCTTAAGTAGTTGAGTTGATCCAGCACTGGTTCAAGGAGCTTGGTACTGGGGAATAGCTCGAGCCCCTTCTTGAGCAATAGCACCACGGCTGGGTCGCGGCTCCAGCAGGCGACGAACCGCCGAGCGAGGCGTTCTTGCAGGTAATCCCAATCTCCAGGAACTGGCTTGCCATTCTCGTCGGTTTGGCGCGATGAAAAATGCCGGAAATTGTTTAATAGCCTTGAGATCTTGTTAGCGGCAAAACGTTTAAGTGTATCTTCGCGGACATCAAACATGTCCTTTTCAATTGCTGCAAGTCGATTGAAGTATCCTGCCCCGTCTGATTGATCTGCTTCGTTGGTTTTGGACAGAGCGAGTAGTGATTCCAATTGACCAAGATGAATTTCAGCGTCGTCAAAGGATACTGGGCCCGAGACGTTCTTCTGGATATCTTCCAGGGTCTTAGATATGCCCACAGACTTGCCTCTGAAGGCTTCGATCTTGGTTTTCTTGGGGTTTGCTTCGAGGCTCAGCTCACGTAGGGCTGGGTTAACAACGTGAAATAATGAGTCCGTTATAATGTCTAAGTGGCTTTCAGTCTGTGGCTGAGGCCCGTCCAAAAGGCGTTCCTCCAAGCTCTGGCGGTTAGGTCCGACGAGAACAAAACGCATATCATCGACATAACGACAGTAATCAACCAATTTGATGCCATAGTTATCATTAATGACTTGTCCTATCAGGCCCTTCATCAGGTCATCAAAGTCGGACATATAAATATTGGCCAGGAAGCCAGATGCTACCAGACCCTGGGGTAGCCCGAGGGGCGCTTCCGAAACCGCTTCAGATGAACATTTTTGTTTGAAAGTCTCACGCGCTGCTTCTGACCAGCTCCAGCTTCTGAAAGCTTCTAGAACGTTTTTTACGAACACTATTACATGTTCTTCTGTGGTTCCTTGCTTGTGAGCCAGCGCCACAATTTTCTTCACCAGCAATGGTCGCTCAATCCGGTCGAAGAATTGAGAAAGGTCGAGCTCTAACAGGTAGACCTCTTCCTCATCAGACTTTTCTTCTAGCTCCTTTCTGGCGAAGTAATACGGACGCTCAAGGAACTTCCGGTAGTCCGTAAAATACTTGCTGTAGATAGTCGTCGCGCCGTAATTGTGGTCGGCTTTGCCATCCTCATACTGGCAATAAAGGCGATTACCGTAACTAACGATTTCTTTGGCATGAACCTCTTCATATTCGGTCGAAGGATCTCCTTGCATGGTTTCGACTTCGTTTGAGAGACACATCATAACCAGCGTCATGATGGTCTGTTCACGAATGCCGATATGCGCAAGTGGTCTTAATTTAAGTGGGCCTTCGTCCTGGGCATCACTTCTTGGTTGAGATTCCGGCTGCCAAAGTAGCTTAAATTCAGCTGGTTGCATTGGATCGTCGGGCTTTTCAAACTTCCAAGGATGAGATTTAGGTGCCGGAACCAGCTCTAGCGGAGTAAAAGTAAGTCCGTCTTGTAGTTCTTTTGCCCATTCACTGCAGCGATTTGCCAAGTCAATTGAAGATGTGTCGAGTTCGAAATTATCTGCATACCAGTTGGTTGTGCGGATGTACTCATGCGCTTTTTTCCATGCGAGCGCCATCAGCAGCGGATCTGCAAGGTAGTCATCATGCAGCGCAAGCATGTCGTACTTTTTATCCAAAACTGGCATTGTGCTGTCCTTAACTGAGTGCGTGATGGACGATAGTTTCCGCTAGTTGGCAGCGGGTTTCGCCGGCCCGGTTCAGGCGTTCCTTGAGTCGGTCGCAGAGGGCCATGAGTTCATCGACTTTTTGGACGATGCGGTGCTGCTCCTCGAGGGGAGGGATAGGCATCTCAAATCGCTCTAGAACCTTTTTGCTCAAGCCCTCAATTGCCATGCCTACCTGTCGGCCCCAAACGAGACTTTGAATGAGTGGCGACTGAATGCAAAGGTGCACGAAGGAGGTCATGGCGGGTTCAATGAGGCGAATGATGGTTACGTGCTGGCTGACATTCGCTTCGGGAATATGGTCAGGAAAAATGGTCGAGCGCCCTAAAGAGGCGCCAGTTGCGTAAACCGCTGAAGGTTGCCACCCATTCCACGTGAAGCCTGCCACCCGGACCGGAGCAAGGCTGCCACCCATCGGAGCGTAGCGACGCGGGGTTTCTCTTCTTACTCCGAAGTCTCAGTGCC
>Ga0208813_1001118_pt1 | contig 15535 bp, 12 predicted proteins | sample MalvireepMed_904_FD_184250 | JGI IMG/M metagenome (GOLD analysis project Ga0208813, IMG submission 184250) | Marine viral communities from the Global Malaspina Expedition - Malaspina viral metaG DeepMed_904 (SPAdes) (version 2) | ecosystem: Environmental > Aquatic > Marine > Oceanic | place... | reverse complement strand
GACGACTTCTGGACTCTCGCCATCCATGACCCGTTGAACGGCGCGAACGCGAATGGCTTCTAATGTTTTGTGATCAAGTTTACGACCGTCATCGTGGCGCATGTGTGTAAATATCCGATAAGCTTGGCGAACGGAGCCTACATTATAAATGATGTTCGCTTACTTTCGAACCCATTAGTAGGTTGGAAGATGCTTAATCCAGAAAATAAAAAATAAGGAAAACTACATGCTCAAGAAACAACTTCTTATATCGGCCTGCATCGCTACACTTGCTGTATCAGGTACGGCTCACGCAACCCAGTCCGTAACCCTCCGATTCGCTGATTGGATGCCAGAATCCGCCTTTACCACAAGCTACGGCGCGAAAGCATTCATGGAGAAAGCAACAGAGCTTTCCAAAGGCCAGATCAAATTCCAGTATTTCCCTGCCGAGCAGCTTGGCAAAGGTTCCGAGTCGCTGACGCTGCTGCAAAGTGGGGTTGCAGATGTTGCGAACGTAGCTCCTGCCTATGTGTCGGAACATCTTCCCCTGTCCGGAGTGGTGGAACTCCCCGGGGCGGTGACGGACTCCTGTACCGCCGCCAACAAATTTTATGAACTGGCGCAGCCTGGCGCCGTTCTTTATGAAGCAGAGTATAAAAAGAACAAGGTGCGCCCGCTGTTTACCGCTAACCTTGGCCCCTACCGGATATTAACCAACAAACAGAAGCTTTCTTCGCCTGTTGATTTTTCAGGGCTCAAACTGCGCACGGCGGGCGGGGCCATGGCAATGACCGCAGACCATTTGGGAGCAAACCCCATCCGGATGCAAGGCTCAGACGTGTTGGCGTCCTTGTCCAGAGGAACGCTGGACGGCGTATTCTGGGGACTCATCAGCATTGAGGACTGGAGCCTGGAAACCGCGCTGGACCAAATGATCCCTAACCTCAGCGTCGGAAGCTTTAATGTGACCTACTCAATCAGTGACCGCACCTGGAACAAACTTTCTCCGGAACTGCAGGAAATACTGGTCAAAGCCGGGCAGTATGCCAACCAGAACCATTGTGACTACGTAAATCGCGCGGAAACACAAGCAATTACCGACCTTCAAGAAAAACATGGTATCCAGCCACTCAACCTGCCAGAAAACGAACTCAAGCAAGTTCAGGGTGAACTGACCGAAGTTCATAAAAAATGGGCAGAGCCGCTCAATAAGCGCGGACTACCCGCAGACGAGGTAGTAGAGCAGGTGTTCTGACCGTTCCCCCCCGTTTTTCCAAACAACCCCGCTGTCGCGGGGTTGTTTATGTCTGGCCAAAAAGTTCTATGGCTCAAAACCATAAGATGCCGTATGTTTTCAGATCGGACATTGAAGCCACCGGGGTAACTAATGGCAATAAAGTACGATCTGACAGATTTTCGGCTGTTTATCAAAATTGCAGAAACGGAGAGTCTCTCTAGAGGCGCGGAGCAGTGCCACATGTCAGTGCCAGCGGCGAGCAATCGGGTTCGGAACCTGGAAGACAATCTAGGTATAAAGCTACTGCAGCGAACCTCGCAAGGCGTAAACCTTACTAACGAAGGCCGGGTTTACTTACGCCATGCTCGTAAGATTGTCGCCCAGTTAGAGGTGCTTAGCGGTGACTTGCAGGAATTTACCAAAGGCGTCACAGGGCAATTGCGTCTGTTTGCAAACACAACTGCAATTACAGAACTACTGCCAGCCGTATTAGGGGAATATCTACAATCCCACCCCAATGTACACGTTGAGATGAAAGAAAAAGTTAGTGAGGAGATTATTCGCGCAGTCAAGGAAGGCATGGCAGATCTGGGGATCGTTTCCGGCAACATACCCACCGCCGATCTTCAAACCCGCCCCTTTGCTCGCAGTCGACTGATCGTTATCTGCCCGATGGATCACCCCCTTGCTGAACACAAAGAGATCAGCTTCGAAGACTGTCTGTCATATCCGCTGATATCCCTGCTTGAGGCTTCTGCCATACACCAGTTTCTGGTCCGTGAAGCTGAAAAGTTGCACATTGATCTGAACATCAGAGTTCAGGTCGCCAGCTATGATGCCATATACCGGATGGTCGCCGCTAAAGTGGGCATCGCAATCATTCCGCAACTGGGCTTTGCACGCCATAAGGGCACGAGGGATATCAAACAGATTGAGCTTGTAGATGCCTGGGCAGAGCGTAATTTTAAGCTATGCTCAGTCGACTTCGATGGCCTGTCTACGTTTGCCCAAGAGTTCTGTGAGAGTCTTTTTCAACGATACGGATAACCGTTCACCCAATCTGACGTAATTCAATTACCCCGGGAAGAGCCAACTCCGGGTCTGAAATAAAGGAGGAATGGAAATGCAATACCGCCGCCTCGGAACAACCGGCATGAAAGTCTCTCGACTCTGCCTCGGCACCATGACCTATGGTTCGCCCAATTGGCGGGAGTGGGTTCTAAATGAGCAAGCCAGCCGCCCCTTTATCAAGCAGGCCCTGGACGCGGGAATCAACTTCTTTGACACCGCTGACATGTACTCCCTTGGCGAGTCGGAGCGAGTGGTGGGTAAAGCCTTGTTAGATTATGCGCCCCGCGAGGACGTGGTTATCGCCACCAAAGTCTTCAACGCCATGGGGGATGGTCCCAACAACCGAGGGCTGTCCCGAAAGCACATCATGGCGGCTATCGACGCGTCGTTGCAGCGACTGGGCACCGACCATGTTGACCTTTACCAGATCCATCGCTGGGATTATCACACCCCCATTGAGGAAACCATGGAGGCGCTGCACGATGTAGTAAAAGCCGGTAAGGCCCGCTACATCGGAGCTTCGTCCATGTTTTCCTGGCAATTTGCCAAGGCCCAGTTCACCGCGGAAAAGCACGGCTGGACTCGTTTTGTCAGCATGCAGCCAATGTACAACCTGATCTACCGGGAAGAAGAGCGGGAGATGTTGCCGCAGTGTACCGACCAGGGCATCGGGGTAATCCCCTGGAGTCCGCTAGCCCGTGGTATCCTGGCAGGGAAGACAGTACAGGGCGAAGGCGGTGAAACGGCCCGGGCGCGCACCGACGAGAATACCCGCAGGTGGCGCCTCGGCAGCGATATCGATCAGCCTGTTATCACAGCTCTGCAGGAAGTCGCAGAAAGCCGCGGCACCTCCATGGCACAGGTCGCGCTGGCCTGGGTACTGTCCAACCCCGCGGTCACTGCTCCGATCATCGGAGCCAGTAAGCCGGGCCATATCGAAGAAGCCCTCGCGGCACTGGAACTGGAGCTGAGCGAGGACGAGAAAGGCGCCCTCGAGGCCCATTATCTGCCCCACCAAGTGGCAGGGCACGCCTGAGGTCAAGTGCCGGACGGGGTGAAGCCCTACCTCCCGTCCGGCATCAGAACGGCAAGGTAAACACCGCACAAACCAGGCTGCAGGCAACCAGCGCAACCAGGGAATAACGCAGACTCCAGCCATAGGATGCGGTATGGGCGCTGTATCCAGTGCAACGCTCCAGCAACAGCGAATTGGCCGAATACGGCGTGCCGGCAATGGTAATCCCCCACCCAGCCACGATACCTAATCCGAGCCCCAGCAGACCATACTCCGGCCAAATCGGCCCGAGAATGCTCCCTGATAAGGTCCCGGAGATGATCGGGTTTACCCCGATCGACCCACCGGCGAAGAACAGCCAGGGCACCGCCATCGCCACCAGTGGATAGGCCCAGACAGGCAGGCTAAATTCCATGCCAAGCCAGCCAAGTGCGAAGGTGCTGACAATCCCCCCGAGAAATGAGGAACCGCCCATAATGGCCACCTCGTTATTAATCATGGCCAGTGATGGCATGGCCAGAACACCATCATGGAACCGGCGGTAGATAAGTCCGATCACCACTGCTGTCAGGCAACTCAAGGTCACCGCTTGGGAATAAAGTAATCCACCCCAGGTGCTCAGGGTGAAGGCACCGACGCAGATAAGCGCAATAATGCTGATGAATCGCAGCCATGGCAGCAAGGCTGATTCCTGCTCAGCTTCGCCTATCAGCGGGGCTTCCCGGGGTGGCTCTTCTTCCCGTACCAGGGTGCCAGCGAACAGGTAAAGCAAAGCAAACGGCAGACCCAGGGCAATCAGCTTCCAGCTCGACAAGCCAGGCAGGAACGTCACGGTCATAACGATCGCAATGGACAGCGGTGAAGCCATAGGCGAAGCCCCGAAGCCCCGAATTACCGCACGCGCGGCATTGCGAGCCATCGGACTGTCACCCTGGTCCTTCACCTGGAGACCAATCATGGTTGCTATAACACCGACGGCGCCAAAGTTTAGGGGAATGGAGAGCATAGCGGTTCCCGATGTCATGCCCAAATAGCGCAGTAACGGTTTACCGCTAAAAAGACTGCGTGAGATAACCTTAAGATCATTTGATTGTCCGAGCACCGCAGATAGAAGCATCACGGTAATAATCAGGGAACCAATGCGCGCCATATTACCCGCAGCTTTCGGAATAGCAGACGGCTCGAGAACCAGCGCAACCACTGCCAGCAAGAAGATCAATACAAAAATTGCACGGCCAACTGTGCGGAGGTTTCCCCAGCCCAACACAATAGCCAAACAAGCAAGAACGGTTGACAGATAGATGTGGCCAGGAAGAAAAGTCGCAACCCCGGCCAACAAAGCCAGATAGGCCAGCATCGAGCGGGAGTGGGAAAAACTATCCGGTTGAAACAAGGCCTTCATTTGATACCCATCCCTAAATATCTCCCAAACATCAAACTGACATGTAGTCGCCCGAAACGTACAACGGCCGGCAATCATAGCTAAGATGATTACCGGCCGCACGATAGTTTACTGCTTTTATTGCACTCGTTTACCGCTGTTTAGCTGCGAGGTACTGCAACGCGCGAGGGGTTCAGCAATCCTTTGCCCACGTACATCAGGACAATCAGGCCAAGTCCGACCATCTCCAGAATCAGGTTTGGATAGATCAAACAACCACCGGCAGCCAGCGCCAGTATACGTATCGGCCAGCCTATAATACCGATGCGGTATAGATAGCCTTCCATTGCTGAAGCGATCAGCCAGATGGCAGTAATGGCTGTCAGAGCTGATATCAGTATTCGCGTGATGTCACCTTGCAGAATAAGCGAAGGGTTCAGTACAAACAGGAACGGCAGAATGAACAGGATGCCGCCTAAACGCATTGCATATACACCCGTTTTGGTGGCGTTAGAGCCCGCCACACCTGCGGCAGTGATGGCAGCCAGGGAAACCGGCGGCGTAATGTATGACAGCATCCCCCAATACAGGATAAACAGGTGGCTAGCGAGCGGGTTGAGCCCGGCGTTCACCAGCGCTGGTGCCAGCAAGATCGACAGGAAAATGTAACAGGCGCTCACCGTCATCCCCATCCCCAGGACAAAACTGGTTATGGCACCAGCAATAAGCATCAGTGGTATGCTGCCGTCGGCATACAACAGCAGCTCCCGCGAGAACGCTCCCGCCACCCCGGTGTATGACAGACCGCCAACCACCAGCCCGATGCCCGCCAAAATCGCGACCAGATTGGAAACATTAGTTGTCAGGTCTGCAATGAAGGCCTTGGCACGGGTCCAGTTCAGTCTGTAGTCACGCTTGAAGAGGGCGACACCCAGCAAAACCAGGGAAGCATAATAAGGTGCATAGGCCTCGATTCGCATTACCAACAGCATGTAAACCAACATCGCTAAGGAGAACAGGTAAGGCCAGCCTTCCTTCAGCGTTTCTTTCAGTGACGGAATTTCCTCCTCCGGCAGGCCTTTGAGGCCTCGGCGGGCAGCATAATTATCCACCTGAAACAGCAATGCCAGGTAAAACAGTAGCGCGGGCAAGAACGCGGCAATCATGATTTCAGCGTATGCCACCCCGAGAAACGACGCCATGATAAAGGCGACCGCGCCCATCACGGGAGGCATCAGGGTACCTCCGGTGGAAGCGCAGGCCTCTACAGCACCGGCATAGTGCGCCGGATAGCCGGTTTTTTTCATCGTAGGGATAGTGATGGGGCCAGTGGTAAGAATATTGGAAATAACACTGCCGGAAAGACTACCAAGAATACCGCTGGACAATACCGACACCTTGGCCGGACCACCTCGGCTGCGGCCCATCAGGGCGGTGGCAAATTTCATAAAGAAGTCGCCACCCCCAGTAATGGTAAGCGCGGCGCCAAACACTACGAAGCCGATGACCAGTTGCGCCACCACCTGCATGGGAATCCCGATAATGCTTTCCACGCCGATCACGTGGGCGCGAAGCAATTCTGGCAACTCGTACTGATTACCCCAAAGAAAGCCGGGCATGCTGTCGGCGTATAACGGATATGTGCCGAAGAACAGTGACACGAACAACAGAGGCCAGCCACCGCACCGGCGTACCCCTTCGAGCACCAGTACCAGCAAAATACCTGAAAACACGGTGGCTTCGGTTGGAGCCATGTACTCCCAGCCCATGTTAATCATGGTCAGGCCGTGATAACCGAGGTAGCCACAGGAAACCAACGCAAGCACCGCCAGCACCCAGTCATACCAGGAAATCCGGTTGCGGGCCCCGGACCAGGCCGGGAAACAGAGAAACGCAGCTGCCAGGAATATACCGATCAGGTAATAAAGGTAGGAGTTACCCAGGGGCTGAAACCCAAGTATCTTCAGGTTGAAGGTCTGGTTGATTGCCATCAGCAGCCCCAGTGCACCCAGGCCCAAGGCTATCCAGTAGCCAATTCCACGCAGACGTCCTTTGTCGGAGCTTTGGGGTTCAGGGGTATTGGTTTGGGCTTCGGAGCCCTGTGGAGAGGTCATGTTACTAATACTCCGAGGTTGGCATCCTGAGCGCGGCAACCGAAGTCGCAGCGCTCAGAATCAACTCAGGTTAAAAATCAGAGTGAGCCAAGGGCTTGCTGGCGATGCTTTTCCCAGATCTGGGCAAACTCTTCATCGCTCTTGCCTTCACCTTCGGCAACGGCTTTAGGCCAGGCTTCCAGCAACGCGTTCAGGCGAGCGGTCCGAGCGTCATTCCATGCCTGATGCTCATCAGTCCAGATACCTTTTTCTTTCAGGTAACGGATGGCGCCTTCGTGGAACGGCACGTCAATGGCGGGCACCCCGGCGAGATTGATATCCCAGCGAGGCATGGCTGCAGTAGCATCCTTGTACATCGGATAGGTTTCATCAACCGCCTTAAGCATATTGTATGCGGTATCTGCATCCATATCGGATTTAACCGCCAACACGGGATAGCGATATGCCATGATATCGACAGGATTTTCTTCACTGATACCTGCACCAATAGTCTCTTTGAACGGTGCGAAGAACGGAGCTACCTCATTAACCTTTGCCCAGGACTCGGTATCTTCAGGGTCCATATTCAGCCAGCGAATACCTCGAGGTGACTCAGCCAATTCGTACACATGACTCGGCGTTGTCGTTGTACAGGAGGCATCAGCCTCGCCCCGGGCAAGCGAGCCCATCGCACTCGCATACGTGGGGAACATCACGGCTTCAAGGTCATCCTCAGTCAAACCGGCAAACGCCAAGAACGCATTACACTTTACATTGATTGAGGGATTCCCAGCGACATAAGCGAAACGTTTTCCCTTTAGATCTTCCAGTGTCTCAATACCAGCGTCCTTTGCCGTAAAAATACCAATAGAAGAAGGACGACCTGCAAGCGCTCTCAAATCTTGGGGTCCCCACTGGCGAGTTGAAAAGTCGTAAACCCCTTCTGCAGCAAAGAAGGTCTCGGTGGCCAGGAAACCCACAGCCGCCCGACCACTCAGCAGAGGCTGAAGGCGCCCGATAGCAGATCCGGATGGCTGAATACGAATACGGGTGCCATATTGCTTACCGAACGCATCAGCAATGGCTGATGCTTCCGCATAGCCTGCGGAACCCACATCGTAGGACGACCAGGTCATCGTGCTGGGAAGATCAGGCTCTGCCGCCTGAACCGCCACACTCGCACCAAACATCAGTGCAGTTGAAGTGACGGCGGCAACAAGCGGACGTTTGACTTGCTTAGAGAGAAAGGACATGGCACATCTCCTAATTGTTTTTGTGATGAAGCAACCATTTTGTACAGTTACTTATTGACCGGACCGAGGCCGGATCTTCCAACAATTATCCGGCCTCACATCAGCGGGTCAACAACTAATCCATTCATCAACAAATCGTTTTTCTATGCGAGACATGCCAAGATTATATACCCAATGCCTTCAATCGATTATGCTCTTTCGAAAATAGCGGCAACTCCCTGCCCACCACCCACACACATAGTCTCCAGCCCATACCGACTGTTTCGGCGCTTCATTTCATGTAGCAAGCTAGTCATGATCCGCATACCCGTCGCCCCAATTGGATGACCAAGCGATATGCCTGAGCCGTTTACATTGAGCTTATCCGAATCGTTCCAGTCCCACTCTTTCAGTACGGCCAACACCTGACACGCGAACGCTTCATTTACCTCTACGAGATCCATGTCGGCGAGACTCAGGCCAGTTTTCCGCATCAGTTTTTCAACCGCTGGCACCGGGCCAATACCCATAGTTGCAGGGTCACAACCCATGGCACTCCAGCCCGTCAGAAATGCCATCGGCTCGAGACCAAGTTCCTCCAACTTATCCTCGGCAACAACCAGGCAAGCAGCCGCTGCATCACTCTGCTGGCTAGCATTACCAGCGGTTACCGTTCCGCCTTTAATCAGGGGGCGAAGTGCGGACAGGGAGTCCATTGTAGTATCTGGACGAATACCCTCATCCTTGCGAAATACCAGAGGATCTCCTTTTCGCTGTGGAACGGAGACAGGCACAACCTCCTCATCAAAAAGGCCATCCTCCCAAGCCTTTGCCGCTCGCTTGTGACTCTGAACAGCAAACTCGTCGGCCTGCTCGCGGGTGATATTGTATTTTGTTGCCAGGTTCTCTGCTGTTTCGATCATGCCGGAGATATATCCGAAGCGCTCTTCAGGCTGTGACCGCTCACGGCCGCGATCAAGCCGGTCATGCATTGTGAAAGATCCCGCACGCTTACCCCAGCGGACATCGGTGGAGTAGTATTCGATGTTACTCATGCTTTCAACACCACCCGCAAGCACAACGTCACAAGCTCCGGATTCCACCATCATGGCTGCGTTGATCAACGCTTGCAGGCCGCCGCCACAGCGACGGTCTACCTGCATTCCCGGAACATGCACGGGCAATCCTGCATGCAGGGCCGCCCAACGGCCGACACAGGGCACCTCACTGTTAGCATAAGACTGCGCCACAATGGCATCTTCAACCAATGCAGGATCAATGCCGGAGCGGTTCATGGTTTCTTTAACTACGGCTGCGATCAGGTCTTCGACAGACACCGGCCGCAGACTTTTACCGAAAGCCCCAACGCCTGTGCGTACTGGGGCAACAATGGCTGCACGTCTTTTTTGCATAACTCACCTCATAAAATTCAATGTTTGAAACTGTTTTTCAGGATTAATGGACGACACCTTGCTTCGCGGTGTCGTACTCGTCACGCAGTTGGAGCACAGCATCTGCGATCGTCATCAACTTTGAAATACCGCCGACACCCTGGCCGGCTCCCCAAATATCACGCCACGCCTTCGCCTTGCTGGTACCAGAGCCAAAGCTCATCTTACTCTTGTCCGATGCAGGCAAGTCGTCGGGGTCTAGCCCTGCATTCTCGATACTGCCGCGAAGATAATTTCCATGAACGCCGGTAAACAAATTGGTGTACACAATATCCGACGCCGATGACTCGACGATCATAGCCTTATAGGCCTGATCAGCGTTGGCCTCTTCGGTAGCGATGAAACGAGTTCCCATGTAGGCAAGATCGGCCCCCATCACTTGTGCAGCAAGAACATGGTTCCCCTTTGTTATCGCGCCCCCAAGTACAACCGGGCCATCAAAGATCTCACGAATTTCCGAAAGCAACGCAAATGGATTCAGTGTCCCAGCATGCCCTCCCGCACCGGCGGTTACCAGAATCAATCCATCCACGCCCATACTGATTGCTTTCTTTGCATGACGGATATTGGTTACATCATGAAACACCAGCCCGCCATAACTGTGAGCTTTTTTGATTATCTCGGCATTGGCCTGGAGACTGGTAATGATAATTGGCACCTCATGCTTTACACACACATCCATGTCGGCCTGCAGACGCTCGTTGGTGGGATGACAAATCTGGTTAACGGCAAAAGGCGCAACTTTCAGGTCCGGGTTCTCAGCCTGATATTTGGCCAGCGTTTGCTTGATTTCAGAAAGCCACTCATCGAGCTTTTCTGCTGGCCTGGCGTTCAACGCAGGAAATGACCCTATAATCCCGGCTTTGCATTGCTCGATAACAACCTTCGGGTTGGAAATGATGAACATTGGGGAGCAAAGTACCGGCAGGTTAAGTTTGTCTTTTAGTGAAGCTGGAATGGTCATATCCTTTCCTTTGTTGTTTCTTGTAGGTTTTGTGCCTCAAAGCATGATGTAAAGAACCATGTACATAATTGCGAGCACACTCACATTGAACCAGCCATTCCAGACCACCCCGAGACGGAGCGCCGAAACACCGGAAAAGCCGGCTATAAATCTTAGCGACGCGGTAAAAGGTGACGCTCCTGCAAATACTGCCCATGTAATGGCAACCACTGAGGCCTGGATAATTGGTGCAATATCGAGATCTGGAACTTGCTGAAGAGTACCCAGCAGCAGCGTTACGGTGATAATCGCGTTTATTCCCATAAACGAGCAGGTAAGCATGATCAAAGAAACGCTCACCATGATCGTTGCGTTGCTGACATTGGCGTAAACCAGAAAATTACGAGCAATCTCCGGGTCTACCAAAGGGATGAGAATCACGCCGAGAAATCCAGAACTGGCAAACAACACAACTTCATTTCGCTGTGCAGTAAAAGTTTTGGGGAAGCTGCGTTTCATTCTCCGAAAAACCAATCGCAACCGGAGCCACTGATCTGCACGGCGATACTGATACCAGATCCATATAATTCCAATTACCGGCGCACACAACAGCAACATCGGAAAAATATCAAGGCTGGTAATACGTGATAAGAAATATGCTAGGGTTGGAATCAGCCCGACGAGAGCCACAAATGGAACTAGCACCGACAGGTTTCTACCGATAACCTGTGTTGTTCGTGGTCGTGGATATGCCAGCCAATCCAGAAGACCGCCCCAAAGTATGAACAATACGGTCCACGCCAAGCCTACCGGAGCATACTGCTCCCAGGTTAATTGTGGCAAACTTGAAAGCACAAGAAGCATGGTGACCGAAGTGGGCGCCCACAATGGTACACCGCAAAACCCTCGCAGCGTTGCTGTCAGCATCCTTTTCTTGCGAATACTCGCCAGCCGCTGAGCGTCATCTCCTCCCGTTATGCGAACAGCGCGCTGAACCATTGTCCCCAGCACATTTAATGCGCCAATGTTGAGCATTACGCTAAACAGGTGGGATCCAAAAGACATCAGCATATATCGCCGGGCCGGCGGTTGATTCACCAAGACCTTTCCACACTCCCGGACCAAAGCGGAGGACTTCGCAGACTCTCGCAACACTGCCAGCGAAGTCAAAAAGAAGGTAAAAAACGCTGCCCTGTCAACGCCATTCGCAATCGTCTGACCGTCGATTTTATCTGATAACCAAAGCGCTGTAGCGAGCCCTGGCGTGACAACGGAGAATATTCTGTAAGTCGTTGTAATGCCCTGCCATTGCAGGGCAATAAACACCAGTAACGCAGCTGCTGCCGGTATGGATAACCAATCTTCCACACCAAACTGCCGGGCAATCGCACAGGCAGTCGCAATCAACAGACAAACAGTGGCAGGGAGTCGGGCAAAATCATCCCAATTACCCTGCCGTTTCAACACTGCAGCGCCGATATTCACTGCGGCAGTGACATCCGGGCAAGCTGTTGTTGATGATAGTCCGCATCACCAAACACCGAATGCAGAACCATCAACCGCTTCACATAATGGCCAACATCAAGTTCATCGGTAATACCCATTCCTCCGTGCAACTGGATAGACTCATTACCTACCCGTTTGCCACGAAGCCCCGTAATAACCTTAAGCGCATGCAAGTCTTTTTTATGCTCCAGAAGATCATCTTCACCCGCAGAGCACAGTGCCCGGTACAATAAAGAACGGGTTTCTTCACAGGCAGTGAACATATCAACCATTCGATGCTGAAGCACCTGAAACGAACCAATGGCAACGCCAAACTGTTTTCGGGTTTTGCTGTACTCAATGGTCGTGTTTGTAAGGTGAGTCATCAGGCCGAGCGCTTCAGAACAAATAGCCGGAATAGCCTTCTCAACGACCTCTTCAAGAATCGCTGCGCCCTGATTTTCCAGACCGATCAACCGGTCAGCACTAACGCGGACATCACGGAAGGTAACGTTAGCAACTTTCTGGCCGTCCATTAATTGGATCGAGTTCAACTCAATACCAGGCGCGCCCGCATCCACCAAGAGCAGGCTTACACCATTCTTGTCTGTAGCGGTGCCGGAAGTGCGAACAGCTACCACAAACATATCTGCGGCTAGAGCGTTCATTACCAAAGCTTTCTCACCCGAGATTACAAACTCATCCCCATCCCGGTGCCCTTTGGTCTCTACGTCAAACAGCTCATGTCGGGACTGACGCTCCATATAGGCCAGGGCGCCCTGAAGCTCTCCTGCAATGAGTCGTTCAAGCAACTCAGCTTTAAGCGCCGGATTCGCCCCCGCTTCCAAACAACGACCAAACAGCAGAATCGAGGGAAGATACGGAGTGGCAACCAGGCCTTTACCCAGCTGCTCCATCAGCACAAAGAGATCAGTTGCATCACCTCCAAAACCACCATTTTCTTCAGCGAAGGGAACCGATAGCCATCCCAGATCGGCAAACTGTCGCCACAACTCCGGGTCAAAACCGATGTCGTTTTGAACATCACGTTGCCTGCATTCAAATGAATAATCCTGCCCCACAAATCGTGCGGCACTGTCCTGCAGCATCTGTTGCTCTTCGGTAAGATTGAAATTCACAGCGGATTCCTTATTCTGTAATTGGCTCAGCGTTTTGCTTAAAGTCCGAGCACGCGCTTGGCGATAATGTTCTTTTGAATTTCGTTAGAGCCGCCAAATATGGTGGACGCTCGGCCGTACATGAAATCCTTTCGCGCGCTGTCTCCGAAATCATGACCAACCGATGATCCGGGCTCACCATCATCAAGAACGACTCCGCCATAAATTCCCGCAAGCTCTATAGTCAATTCGTGCAGCGCTTGCTGAATCTCCGTGCCCTTGATTTTCAACAAGGACGACTCTGCCCCGGGGCTTTCATTACGAGCCATCGCAGCAAGAACCCTTAGCTCCATATACTCCAAAGCCATCAACTCAACTTCGATATTGGTAAACCTGTGCCGGAACGACGCATCCTTAATTACCGGTTGACCACCCTGGAGCTCTCTAGAAGCAATCTGCCGAAGTGTGTTAAGGCGCTTTTTGGAATCCGCAACTCGGGCAATAACCGTTCGCTCATGAGCAAGCAGCGATTTCGCATAAGTCCAGCCCTGCCCTTCCTCACCGATACGGTTCGCTTTCGGAACACGCACATTCTCAAAGTGCACTTCATTCAGGGAGTGCACACTGTTAATGCTCTGGATCGGAGAGACTGTAATGCCCGGGGTGTTCATATCAATTAGCAAGAAACTGATTCCCTGCTGGGGCTTACCGGAGGCATCTGTGCGCACCAGGCAAAAGATCCAGTCCGCGTATTGTGCGTAAGTGGTCCAGATTTTCGAGCCATTAACAATGTAGTCATCGCCTTCCGACACGGCTCTGGTAGTTAGTGACGCCAGATCGGAGCCTGCCCCGGGTTCCGAGTAACCCTGACACCACCAGTCATCACTACTGAGAATGCCAGGCAAAAAGCGGGCTTTTTGCTCGTCATTTCCGTAGGTGTAGATAACAGGGCCTACCATCTTCAAACCAAAGGGGACTACATCCGGAGTGTTTGCTTTAACCCGCTCGGTTTCATAAATGTATGACTGGGTGACCGTCCACCCAGCCCCACCGTACTGTTTTGGCCAAAAAGGGGCGATCCAGCCTTTTTCATGAAGTTTCTTTTGCCACTGCACCGCACCCTGCTTATAGGTACGGGGATTATTAATGAGCTGCTGTGCCGCTTCCGGTTCAGCATTATGAAAAAAGGCTCGAACCTCTTCCCGAAATTTCAAATCATCAGACGATAAACTCGCATCCACGGTACTGGCGCCATCACAAAGACTAGATAATTACACGTGGGTTACACCCACGTGCCTTATAAAAGATCAACTACTGAAAACCACGGAATTCTCCAGAGGTTCCCGGTCAGTTCTGGTTCGGTTTGCAGGTACGTCCGGGTCCTCATAGCCAAAACTGATCCCCAGAAGGATTCCGATATCATCGTCAATTCCGAACTCGTCTCTGACAAGATCCGGATAGGCACGCATACTACCCATAGCGCATGAACTCACACCGTATGCTTCCATAGCCAGCATAAGTGTCTGTGCGTAGATGCCTACATCCAGCGCAATCGTCGGACCGAAACTTTTATCCATACCTAAAAACACAATGTGCGGGGCATCAAAGAACTCAAAGTTACGCTGCACGGCATGGGCTCGCCCTTCTTTATCATCCCGTGCAATGCCCATTTCGTTATAGAGCGCAACAGCACAATCGACCTGCCGCTTGCGGTATTTACCTTCAAAGCGTGAGACATAGCTGAAATCGGGATTGCCTGGAGTCTGGCTACTCATACGATCGAGAAACTGTTGGCGCAGACGATCCCTGCTCTGTCCCGATGCGACATACGCATGCCAAGGCTGCGTGTTGCAGTTAGAGGGCGCGCTTTGCGCAAGTTTAAAAATAGCTTCGAGGGTTTCTTGCGGAACGGGTTGGGGGCGGAACCCCCGCACAGAATGCCGTCCGTTGACTGCATCGATCAAAGACAAGCCTGAATCCTGCGTATCCATACCAACTCCTGCTGATTGTAGTTATCAGATTACGTTAGCAAGATACCAACCCTTTGAGAAAAGCATATTTTTTATCAAACCTATGCCCGGTGCGCATACCGGACCAACAACATTAATTCAACGAAGAGCATAAGTTTCAAAACAAAAAAACCGCCTAGGCTTCTATTCGAAGCCTGGCGGCAAAGGAGGGTCAACGCTTAAGCTCTTTACTGCGATCAATCCTTCAACCGCAACACAGAAGCACCCAGATCAGCTACGGGTTACCCAATACCGACGAATTGCAAAAGCCAACGAAGCAACAGTCAGGAGAACAAATACCCAGGTGATCGGCCCACGGAAAAACACCGATGGGTCACCTTTGCTGATCAGAATGGTCCGGCGCAGATTATCCTCGAACATGGGCCCAAGGATAAAACCGATGAGAAACGGAGCGGCAGCAATACCAGTGCGATTGAACACAAAGCCAAGAATGCCAAATGCCAGCATCAAGCCGATATCAAAGGTACTGTTGTTGACCGCATAGGCGCCGTAAATAC
>Ga0208813_1001115_pt1 | contig 15555 bp, 15 predicted proteins | sample MalvireepMed_904_FD_184250 | JGI IMG/M metagenome (GOLD analysis project Ga0208813, IMG submission 184250) | Marine viral communities from the Global Malaspina Expedition - Malaspina viral metaG DeepMed_904 (SPAdes) (version 2) | ecosystem: Environmental > Aquatic > Marine > Oceanic | place... | reverse complement strand
CTCTTTTGAGGTTAAATTTTGATAACGTTGAACGTCCTGTTCCTTATCAGACGGCTCATCAGAAACCGATGATTTAAACCCTTTAATCGCACTACCAAGATCGGAGCCCAGGGTTCGTAGCTTTTTGCTACCAAAAAGAAGGATGACAATAACTAGTAAAATTCCTAGCTGAACCATACTCAAGCCGCCAAAACCCATATCTAAAGCCCTTCATTTGAGAGTGCTTGCTGCTGCTCTAAACTTGCTATCTGCTTATAAGGTGTAATTGAACCGTCCTCTTTGATTTCATAGACCGTATACGGTTGAAACCGAGTACCCATTTCCATACCAACAGACCCTGCCGGCATGCCAGGAACAGTTAATCCAATGCCATTGGCTGACTTTTTCCCAGCTAAATAATGAGAAACCAATGTAGGAGGAACGTGCCCCTCAAAGACATAGCCATTACTAGAAATAGCAGTATGACAGGATTGGACCTCGGCACTAATACCGGCATCACGTTTTCGTTGGGTCAAGTTGTTCGGATGTTGTACGGACACACTAAAGCTATCCGGTAAAGCTTGTAACCACTTTTCACAGCAACCGCAGTTGGGATCTTTTAGAACGGTTAGTTGCTGCTCTTCTACATCGGTTGCAGATACAGACACGGAAAATAGCATCGCCAAAACAGCGATATTGCGTTTGATAGACATAATTATTCACCGATTAATAAGTTTTAAGGAAACACGCCGAGCGTGTGTTAAATTTCTAGTAACTTATTAAGCGGTAATTATTGGGGGACGGAATAAATTAGACGCGTGTTTAGCACGAATGGAGGTGTCAACGGGCGCATCGACTTTGGCAGAGAGGTTAACTGCAGCGGCATTAACCGAAGAAGACTGTCCGACAAATAAAACCGAGCCGCCGGAGCAATGCCGAATGGTCATGTCAGCACAGCACGAGTTGTGCTTTTGCGTCTCATGCTCGCAATCGTTTGTGTCGGCTTCGTACATCATGCTGTGCTGCATTTGGCTGTTATCATGACATGCGTGAGCTTCTGCCGTTTGCGAAAACGACATCGACACCAATAGCACTGTCATTAATAACAGAATTCGAATTAGCACGAGCACCCTGCTTTTTGCAATTTAATAAACTACAGTCTAACGTCATTTTAACGCATGTCAAATAAGGAGCAGATAATGATGAATCACGAAATGTTCGCAGGTATGGGCTTTCTATGGATGTTGGTAGTGGGTCTTATTTTTGTTATTCCAGCTTGGCGCATATGCCAACGTATTGGTTACCCGGGCCCTCTAGGACTCTTAATTTTAGTCCCTTTTGCTAATATTGTGCTGTTTTATTTCATCGCATTTGGACCTTGGAAAAAAGCATGAAGAATATTTAAAACGTACAGCTCCTTTAGCAAAAACTTTCACTAAGGCCCCGCACGAAGTGCAGGGCCTTTTTGTTTTTGTAATGAATCACATTCTTACTTATGTCTATTTAGCAAGAAATAGCCCGCCGGCACTATCACCATATTTAGCACCGTCGAAGATATAAGGCCCCAAAGGATAACTATCGCCATAGGTGCCTGGATCTCACTCCCCGGCTCGCCGAGTCCCAACGATAATGGAATGAGCGCTAATGCCGTTGCCAGCGCCGTCATCAAAATAGGTACTAGCCGTTCTTCTGATGCTTGCTTAATGGCATCCGTTAATTCGACACCTTTAGCCATCAGCTGCTTAATATAGTCGACTAAAATAACGCCATTTCGCGTGGCTATACCAAACAGTGTGATAAAACCGATAATGACAGCAATGTTGATAACACCACCAGCAAAGTAAATACCAGCGACACCACCAATCAGCGCTAACGGTAGATTTAACATCACCAGGAACGCTTCTTTAGCCGAGTTAAACGCCGTAATTAGCAACAAATAGATGCCAATAATTACGCCGATACCGAGCAGCATTAGCCGCGTGTTAGCGCTCTCTGCACTCTCAAACTGTCCACCAAACTCAATATAGTAACCCGTGGGCAGGTCGATACTTTGCGCTATTCGTTGTTCAATATCGTCAACCACACTAATAAGGTCGCGACCACTCACGTTTGCCATGACCACCAGGTTACGCTGCACATTTTCACGGGTAATGGTGTTCGCACCACGCGTCTTGTTGATATCTGCGATGGCTGAGAACGGAATAACCGCACCATTCGGGGCCTTAATCATAGTATTTTTTAACGACTCAATATCTTCGCGATACCGATAAGGGTAGCGTACCACCAGGTCAAAGGTCGCCTGCTCTTCAAGAATGCGACTGGCCGATGTTCCGGCAAACGCCGTTTCCAACGCATGCGATGCCTGCTCGATACTCATCCCATACTGCGCTAACTGAGCCCGCTTGAAATCAAAGGTAATAAACGGAATTTCCGCTTGCTGATCCATCGCTACGTCAACGGCTCCCGGAACTTCTTTGACCAAGCTTTCGATTTGGGCGCCCAGCTGACGCAGTTTGTACAGCTCATTGCCAAATAACTTAATGGCGATGTTTGCACGCGTGCCTGACAGCATATGGTCTATACGATGCGATATGGGTTGGCCGATAATGACGTTAACCCCGGTAAGAAAGAAAAACTCCTGGCGTAAGCTCTCGAGCAGCGCTTCTTTTGAGCGGGACTGCATACTGAGCTTAACGTCGATCTCCGACGCAAACACTTGCTGTGCATGTGGGTCTCGTTCAGCACGTCCGGTACGGCGTGTCGTCGCAACCACTTCGGGCTCGTCCAGTAAGATCCGCTCTACACGTTCACCGATAGCATCGGACTTTTCTAATGAGGTTCCTGGTACCGTAACCACACTGACCGTCAAGCTGCCCTCATTAAACTCCGGCAAAAATCCACGCCCAAACTGGAACACCGCCAATAACGCAATCAGCAACAGTACGCCCGCTGACGATAGCAAAAGTTTTGGCCGTTGCAGTGAGCCATTTAGAATAGGTCGATAGCTTGCCTTAAGCGCACTAATAAAGCGCGTATCGTGCGATGCCAGTAAACTCTTACTGCCGCTCAGCCCGTAGTAACTCAGTACTGGCGTAATCGTGATCGCGACCAGTAGAGAAGCCAGAATAGAAACAATATAGGCAACGCCTAACGGTTGCAGCAGACGCCCTTCAACGCCTTGTAAAAAGAACAGCGGCAAAAACACCAAAACAATGATAAAGGTCGCAAACACAATCGAGCTTTCAATTTCTCGTGTTGCGCCGGCAATCACTTTCAATTTTGACAGTTGCTCCGCAGCCGGCTTCGCCAAATTCTCACGGAGTCGTTTAACCACGTTTTCAACCACAATAATGGCGTCATCAACCAGCGCACCTAAGGCAATCGTCATACCGCCTAAGGTCATTGTATTTAGAGAGCCTCCGAAGTGGCGAATGGTTAAGACTGCAACCAGCAGCGACAACGGAATAGCCACTAAGGCAATACCGGTTGCTCGGGCACTGAAGAGGAAAATAAACATAATGGCAACGACTAAAATCGCACCGTCTCTAAGCGCGCTGTTTAAGTTGCCAATGGAGGTTTCGATAAAGTCAGACTGACGGAACGTATCTGTCTGTAGCGTCATGCCCTCTGGCAGGCTTTGGTTGATATCATTAATGACGCGATCTAAGTCATCCGTTAATTCTAGCGTATTGGTGTTCGGTTGCTTTTGAATACCCAACACTACACCCGAGCGACCATTAAAAGCCGCAGTCCCACGACGTAAGGCAGGCCCAACTTCAACGTCGGCAATATCCTGCACTAACACCGGAGTACCACCGCGATTAGCGATCACGGTTTGCTCGATATCGCTTTGCGACTCTATTCTTCCCATACCCTGGATGAGAAACTCCTGCTGGTTCTGTTTTACAAAGCCAGCCGATGACGTCATGTTGGAGCCTTCTAAAGCTTTGGTCACATCATCAAGCGATAAATCATTAGCAATAAGTGCATCCGGTTTCGCGACAACTTGGTATTGCTTAACTTGCCCCCCGGTCGAAATCACTTCAGCAACGCCCGGCACGGCCAGCAGTCGTCTTCTAATGGTGTAATCAGCCGTTGTTTTTAGCTCTATCTCCGAATGCGCCTCTGAGGTCAGCGCTAAAAACATAATTTCGCCCATAATAGAGGACACCGGTGCCATCTGCGGTGCCCCCACGTCCGCGGGTAACTCATTTTGTAATGTTTGCAGACGCTCCGACACCATCTGACGAGCCAAATAAACATCGGTTTCCCAGTCAAACTCAACGGTAACAACACTGATACCAATGCCACTATTAGAGCGGACCCGACGTACACCCGAGGCGCCGTTCATCGCGGACTCAATCGGAAAGGTAATGAGTTTTTCAACGTCTTCCGGCGGCATACCGCGAGCTTCTGTCACAATAGTGACCGATGGCGCGGTTAAGTCAGGAAATACATCGACGGGCGCTTTAATGGTGCTGTAACCACCCCAGACCAAAAGCACTAATGCCAACGCAATAACAATCAGCCTATTATGGAGCGACCACTGAATAATTCGATCAATCATAAAAATCCTTAATGTGCGTGGCCGTGGCCGATTTCTTCACCACCGAGAGCCGCTAAACGAACATCATAAGCGCCGATGCTTACTACTCGCTCACCCGCTTTCAAGCCTCGAGTCACTTCAATGTTCTCGCCATCCTGGATACCCAGCGTGACCTCCCGGCGCTCGAACGTTTCTCCGCCTGTATGCACAAATACAACGTCCTTACCTTCTTGTCTGATGACTGCACTCACGGGAATCGCAATCGCCGCTTTATTCGCCGACGTAAACGCCTTGGCCGCAAACGTCTGACCAATCATGGGCTGCCATGTGTCAGCAGCGAACCCCAGTGTTACGGAATACGTTCTTGAAGCGGGCTGAACCATCAAGGAGCGTGCAGCAACTATCGAGTTTTTCTCATCTAACCGAACAATTTGTTCATCGGTATCTAGCCATGCACCTGAAATGGCTTGCACGTGCTGACTAAAACGCTCTGGAATAGACAGTTCTAACCAGCGTTGTTCGTTGGCCGCAAGCTCTGTCAGCACTTGCTGTTCGTCGACATACATACCGCTGGCTAGCGGACTGCTTAAAATTTTGCCACTAATCGGGCTTTTTATCGCAATACCGCCTTCCGTCTCACCCAATTGACCTTGCTGAATACGCGCTTGGGTGGCGTTAACTCGGCTACTCAGTTGCTGTTGTTTAGCTTTGGCTGTTTGCAGACGAGTTTCAGGTATCGCTCCATTGTCAACTAACTGCTGTAAGCGCTGAACTTCTTGCTCAGCCAGGGCCAACTCTGACTGATATTCAGCAAGCTCTAATTGCAATGAAATAATATCTTGAGAGCTCTGCGCTCGGGGAACTAACAGCCCGAGTGTATCGCCACGCTCAACCGAATGACCTGCCGTAACTGAGGCATCCGGGAAAAAATAACCGGCCTGAGGAGCGCGGATCGTCGCCTGCTTGTTCGCCGGTGCTTTTACCGTAGCAAACGCAGGCACTGATTCGCTAAGGGATAACTGTTGCGCCTTAGTAGTCGCGAACGGTTGCTGCCACTGCTGTTCTTTTAAATAGGTGATATCACCAGCAACCTCTGGTTGCGAGACTTGTGCGTGTTCGTGTGCCGCAAAAACCCTGACTTCCCCGAGCTCATGGGTACTGCTGAACTGGTCATTCTCTAAGCGAATACTCAGTTGGTAACGTCCGGCATCACGCGGCGTTACAACAGGGGTAAATAAACCGTCCCGGGTCGGCTGTTTAACCCGGAAGCCAGCTTTCAATTGTCCATTTTGCCGAAGCTCGACATAAACGGCGCCCTCGGTAACCGGACTAAAGTCACTAAGGTTGGTTAAATGAGCAAGAAAACGAGAGCTCTCGCCCTGTTGCAATGCCGGGAACTCTACGAAAAGCTCAGTATGCTCTGTGTAATCGGTATACACTAAACTTGTCGCTTCTTCGTGCGCATGACCATGCGACTCAGTTTCAGTTTGGCCACACCCCGCTAGCAATACGGCGATAAAAATACTTGCTAAAAGCTGATGAAGTCGCATGTTCATATCCTTGGTTCTCTAATTAGTGGTGGCCGTGCTCTTCACCGTCTTCATGGGTGTGAGTGTCTTCTTCTTTTTTACTGGCTTCTTCGGTCGAGTTCTTTGGTTCAGCTTGTTCATCACCGTAGTAAGCTTCTGTTTCCGGTTGCTCTTCGGCATGTTCATGAGTGCCCTCTCCATGTTCATGCTGCTCTTCGCTCATATGGCCACCATCTTCATCGTGCGGGTGTCCGTGGTCATCCCCGGAGCAAGCTGTTATTGCTACCGCTGCTGCGGCCATTGCCAGTAGTTTCAAGAGTGTGTTCATTGGTTAATCTCCGTTGTTTGATTGAGTAATGATTGTAAGGCTATCCAGTCTTGTCTGATCGCCAGTTTTGCCGACAGCACTTGTTCACTAAGTGCCATCTGCGTCTGTTGAATATCAATTAATTCAGTCACACTGATCTCGCCCAACCAGTAGGCTTCAGTGGCACTATCAAGCATTTCACTGACACTTTCTTGTTGTGCTTTATTCAGGCCTTTGATGCCTGCTTTTAAGCGTTGCTTAATGCTTGCGAACGTTTGCAATACACGCCGTTGGGTCTGCTCTTGTTCTATTTCCAGTGCCGATTTCAGGCTGGCATAGTGGCGCGATTGATATTGACCGCGTTCAAACAACGGCAGCTCAATAGCCAAGAATGCCGCCGCCTCTGATTGGTTACCGGCATTCGTATCCAACTGTCGAACGCCCACACTGAGCGCAATTTCTGGCAGTGCCATTGCGTCTGCGCCTGCACGTTCCGCATCTAAGCCTTTCAACAACGATTCAAGCACCTTCAATTCCAATGTATCCTGCGGTGGTGACAATTGACTTAAGCGGCTAATCGCTAAGTCACTCGGCAACAGAGAAGCATTAATATTGCTAAGTGTTAAACCGGTGTATGCGTTCAGAGACTTACTGGTAGAAATCACTTGTTGTTCAAGTGTGCTCAGTTGCAGCACAGCTGATGACAACGCCTGGTTCAGACGGAAATGATCTAAGGCCGACTGTTCGTTTAACTGCAACTGTTGGTTGCTCAAATCAACCAGCTTTTCTAACTGTTTGACCCACTGCTGCGCCGACGCGTAGTGGTCTCGTAACATGACCAATCGATAAAAAAGACGCTTAACTTCAACCAGCTCATCGCGTACCTCCGCCGCTAGCCGTAACTGCTCGACCAATGCTTTGTGGTTCGCTGCTTGTTGCCGGCTGTCTCTTGCTCCCCATGCGTCAAAGGACTGCGTCAACCAAATAGCTAATTCATTTTCTTCGCTACCGTCAGCATATGTCATCGGCTCATACCTAACTTCCAGTTCCGGGTTACGCAGCAATGCCGCGCCCTCTCTTTCGGCCTGAATGGCTTGTGTTTCGGCATCCAGCCACTGCTCTATACGTTGTTGCTTCATATAGGCAGTCACAATATCTTGTTCGGTCGTGCCAGAGCTCTGTGCAACCGCGCCGGGCGCGACCGTGCCACACAACAACGCACTGATAACGAGTTGTTTTATCATTAAGTAATCCATCCAATTAAGGTCTCAAGCGCGTGGTGCTCAGCGGTTAAAAATATGGTGATGCTCAGTGTTAATACTGCCACCCATTGATAAGCTCTCTTAGCGCTAAACAAGTCACGTTCATTTAAGTTTGCTAACGCAGTGATTCGCTGCTCGATATCACCGCCAGCGCTGTTTAAGCCAGCCTCATGGTTTTTAATCGGCAACATGCGCAATAACGCATCGGCCACAGCCGCTCGGCCAAACCGACCAGCTAACTGCCTGTCGACTTTTTGCTCGCGATAAAGCACCCATTGATTCATTAAATACGTTTTTGTGCGGCGGCTGTACAAGCTCAGCAGACACTCGATCAAGAACATTTTAAGCAGGTCACGATTGCGAATATGCTGTATTTCGTGCGCCACAATGATTCGCAAGGCTTGTCGCGATAAACGCTTCTTCAGAATGTGAGTTAGGTAAATACGAGGCTGTCTTATACCCGCTACAAAAGCCATTTCTCGATCACTGTCTAACCAATTGATGCGGCCTGTTTGGAACTGACTCACTGACCGGTTAACTCGAGCGTACTTCAACGTGCTTTTTGCCAGAGTGGCTAACTTAACCGCTATATAAAGTATCAGTAAGGATGCACCAACTACCGCCAGAAAAGACAACTGACCGGCCGGCAAATGTTCAAAACAAAGGTGAGGGTGATTTAATCCATGCACCAGGCAATGATCCACAATGAGCCCGGTGCCTTTTCCAAGAAAGGTCAAGCTAAGCGCCAATAAAATAGCTGTGGCGAGTAACACAGGTCCTGTTGTTATAGTCACTAACAACGGTGTCGGCAAGGCCGTTTTATTGCGGCGTCTATATCGCCACACCTGACCCTCAACTATTGCCAATGACACGAAAAATACGATGGCGATTAAAAATAACGAGGAAAAAAGCAGCTCAATCATCAGGCGCTTCCTCATTTTTTATTTGCTCGACAACCGCTTTTAAGTGTTGCCACTTCGCGTCGCTTACCCCTTCTTGTTGCTCAACAAAAGCGGCCAATGTCATTGACGGATCGCTTTCAAACTCGCTAACCATATTAGTCAGCAGCTGGGCGGTAAATGCTTCACGGGATAGTTTAGGCTGGTAAACGTAGGCATGACCTTCTTTATGCCGCGTTAGTATCGACTTCCGGTATAAACGCTCTAGCGTCGACTGCACTGTGTTCTGCGACACATTTCTCGCTGGCTTTACTTGGGTATAGAAGGTTTTCACCGTCCCTGAGCCAAGCTGCCACGCCATTTTCAATACAAAAGTCTCCAGGTCACCCAGTTTCATTCGTCTACTCAACGCTAATTACTGATGGCAAATTAGCCTACAGATATAAAAACCGAGCGTCAATCGGTTTTATACAAATACGTGCTTCTGAGTTATGGTAGGCAGTATTGGTAATAACTTTCTCGGCTGGTTGCTAGAGCGCAGATTTTAGTAACACGTTAAGTTACACGGCGATTTTAATTCTAAAAATAATATATAATAAACAATTTCTTAAGTGACTTATTCGATTCCGCCTCCTTCCTAAAGCCCTGCACTTAGTGCGGGGCTTTTTTGTTGGTGTTTACACAACGTTCATCTATCAATTAAACCTAATCGCTGTGCTCTTTCAGCACGACAATTTCAAAGTCTGTATCCATTCGTTTAACCATGGTCAAAAACCTTAACAGGGGTGCATGGGATGACTTATCACCCATTCCCCAGCTCGCTTTACCATAGCCCCACGGAATCACCGTTTTACAATGAAGGTCTTGTGCAGCAGATATAGCATCCTCGGGCGTCATATGAACGTAACGATACCACTCTGGACTTTCTTCGCTGTGATAAGACGCAATGGGCAATAAACAGACATCAATATCTCCCGACTGCTCATGAATATCCTTGAAATGCTCGGAATAGCCCGTATCACCGGCAAAGAATAACGTTTTGCCTTCACTCTTTAATAACCAGCCATTCCAGGACGCGCGATTACTGTCGTCGTATATAAACGGGATGAACGTACGGCTACTAAAATGGTGTGCTGGAACTGCATTAATCGTGGTTTCACCCTCTGTCGATTGGGAAAACCAACCCATTTCAAAGACGTCAGCGCCAATTTCAGGAAAATGCCCAGCAACGTTACGCGGCACGTAATAAGAGATACTATTCCCCAATTGCTCGATATCTGCTTTATTAAAATGGTCGTAATGGATGTGCGAGTATAAAACGCCATCCACAGCGTCTGGCTCAGCTGAGTCAATATCAGGGTAATTCTCACGATAGTCGCCGTTAAACATCGCATGCAGCCAGTTGATTGGCCAGTCGAACTCCTTAAAGACAGGGTCTGTTAGCCACCTTTCACCAGAGGGAGTAACAATTGAAAACTGCGCGTGTCCCAGCCACTGAACGACGAAGTCATTGACATAGTTTGCCTGTGCATAAGGTCCTGTGTAAGTACATCGTTCATCGCTACAAGTCAGTTCACTGATCGATTCATAACAATCCGACTCACAGGAAACAGGATATTGTTTTTCTCCCGTATAGAGGTTTGTAAATCGCTGCGAATCACTTCTGACCGGCTGCTTACCAGCATCTATTACCTTAACGTTGTTAGAGGAACATGCCGATAATGAGCCGATAGCTAACCCCGCTACTATTAAATTTTTTAACACATCTAATCCACTCGTTGTTGGTACCCTTGGGAGATAAACCTATGGCGCATTTCGCTGCGAGGGGTCGCTCTTAAAGTCGCTGACCAGCTTGCGCGGGTTAAGAGCTTCGCGTTGTTTTTGCGCAGCTTCCGCCCACCAGAACAACTGATTCAGCGTTCGCCCGAAATAGTGGAGCCAGCGCTCAGTATCTTTTAAGTCCTTATTGAATTTACCGTTTTCCTCAAACACGGTTTGTGCTTTAGGCACGTGGATCATAGCTGATACTGGCAGACAGCCTAACTCTGACAGAAAGGTGCGCATGTTAACCGCAGCTCGAGCACCACCCCACTGACCAGCCGAGTAAGTCACAATGGCACTGGGTTTATAGGAGTACAAAGACGCACCAAAATGGTTCAGCAAGTTTGCCAGAGCAGGGCTCATGGAGTGGTTATATTCAGGGCTGACCATCACGTAAGCATCGGCAGCCTCAATCTTTTTAGCAAGGGAATCCAACTGTTCAGGAACGTCTTTCTCGTGGTACGAAAAATGTGGCTTAAAAACATCGTCAAATGAGTAACCTAAAGGGTCGATGAGTTCGACTTCTGCGTTATCGAAGCTTTGTTCCAGATAATTAACGCAGGCCTTTGCCACTCGCTCTCCCAGTCTAGCTGGCTTGGGCGGTGTACTATCGCGTACCGTACCTAAAAACACTAAGTATTTCATTGTGGTTCCTTAACCGAATCTCTGGCGGGCAAAAAGCTAATTGCAGCCGTGGATAATAGCAATAACAGCGTTGATATCATTAGGCAAGCAACCAGCCCCCATTGTTGATACACCCACCCCGATAAAATAGTGCCCAGCAGACGCCCGGCGGCATTGGCCATGTAATAAAAGCCAACGTCCAAAGACACTCCGTCGGCGCGTGAGTACGAGACAATAAGGTAACTGTGCAGTGATGAGTTAATAGCAAACAGAATACCGAACAGCCCTAAGCCAATGATGATGCTCTGGGCAACCGGTAAGTGTTGCCACAGTGCCAGGCCGAGCGCCAGCGGACTCAGGGTCAATAGTGCATTCCAGACTATCGCCTGAATTTTGGGCACATCCTGGCTACTTTTTGTGAATTTAGGCGCAATGCTTTGCACAAACCCGTAGCCAATAACCCACAAGGCCAAAAAGCTGCCGACCTGCCAGTGGTTCCAGTCCAGTTGGCTGGCTAAGAACACCGGTAAAGCGACGACAAACCAAACATCGCGGGCGCCAAAGAGTAGAAACCGCGCGCCCGATAGAATATTGATAGGCCGGCTTTTGGATAAAATGTCCTTAAATTTAGGCTTGAACTTAGCTTTGCCCGATTCTTTTTTCAGAAAAATTAAACTGGCTATCCAGACCAGGCTGAGCATAACCGCCATGGCGAGCACCGCACCCTGGAAACCAATTAACGTCAGCAACAAGCCACCCAGGAAAAAGCCAACGCCCTTTAAGGTGTTTTTTGAACCAGTGAGTATGGCAACCCACTTATATAGCTGAGCCTGTTTGTCATCCGGCACCAATAGCTTAATGGTGCTTTTGGCACTCATTTTATTGAGATCTTTGGCAATACCGGACAGCGCCTGAGCCGCCATTACCCAAATAACAGTGAGCATAGAACTGGGCACCAGCAGCATGGCGAGTGCCACAATTTGTATACCGAGCCCAATATTCATGGTCCGGTTGAGTCCCCATCGCGCCCCCAGCCAGCCACCAAACAGGTTAGTGACTATGCCGAAAAACTCGTAGAACAGGAACAACATAGCCACTTCCAGCGCACTATAACCCAACTGGTGGAAGTGCAGCACCACCAGCATACGCAGCGCGCCGTCAGTCAGGGTTAAGGCCCAGTAATTACCGGTAACAATTAAATATTGGCGTATTGCCGGCGACAGCTGACTCAGCATCACCCGACCTTTTCGACCAGTTCAACCGCGCGGTTGGCATAACCCCATTCGTTGTCATACCAGGCATAAATTTTAACGTGCGTACCGTTAATGACCTTGGTGGACAGCGCATCGACTATGCTTGAGCGCGGATCGGTTTTGTAATCTATCGACACTAACGGGCGCTCTTCGTAACCCAGAATGCCTTTTAGCTCACCTTCTGCAGCTTCTTTCATCCAGCCGTTGATCTCTTCCACCGAAGTGGCCTTTTCGACTTCGAACACACAGTCGGTTAACGATGCATTGGCAAGGGGTACGCGAACCGCATGGCCGTCAATCTTGTCCTTAAGCTCCGGGAAAATCTCGACAATAGCCGTTGCCGAACCTGTAGACGTCGGAATTAAGCTCATGCCGCAGGCACGGGCTCGGCGTAAGTCTTTGTGTGGGGCGTCCAGAATGCTTTGGGTGTTGGTCAAATCGTGAATAGTAGTGATAGACGCGTGCTTAATACCAATTTTGTCCTGCAGAACTTTGACTACCGGCGCCAGACAATTAGTGGTGCAGGACGCGGCAGTGACTATTTGATGTTTTTCAGGCTCGTAAAGGTGGTCATTAACGCCCATCACAATATTCAAAGCGCCGGGCTCTTTGACCGGAGCTGATACGACAACTCGTTTTACGCCTTGTGACAGGTAATCGTTGAGCACCTTCACGGTTTTCATCTTGCCGGAGGCTTCCAGCACCACATCGCAACCACTCCAGTCGTTGTCGGCAATGGTTTTGTGCTGAGAGAAAGCAATGCGCTCCCCACCAATTTCAATCGAGTTACCCGCACCTTCGGCTTCATAACCCCAGCGACCGTGCACCGAATCAAAATTCAGCAAATGCGCAAAGGTTACCGCATCAGCCCCCGGGTCATTTACCTGAACAACCTGCAGCTCAGGGTTGTCCCAAGCCGCGCGCAAGGCTAAACGCCCAATACGCCCCAAACCGTTAATTCCAACTTTAATCGACATGCAAGACTCCTTAATTTTGACTAAACCAGTGACGTGTCCGATTAGCGAACCAGACTAAAGAGAGCATCACCGGTACTTCTACCAGTACACCAACAACCGTGGCTAGTGCGGCGCCGGATTGCAGGCCAAATAGACTGATAGCCACAGCCACTGCTAGTTCGAAAAAGTTTGAAGTACCAATTAAGCAGGCGGGTGCTGCAATGCGATGTGGCAGTTTAATCAGTAATGCAATAATAAACGTGATAGCAAAAATGCCGTAAGTTTGAATCAACAACGGGGTTGCTATCATCGCAATGTCTAAGGGACGCGTCAGTAACACCTCTGCCTGGAAGCCAAATAACAACACCACGGTGAGCAGCAAGCCGACAATGGACCAGGGCTTCATGCGTGTATCAAAGGCCTGCAGTGCGGAATCGACATTATGCTGCTGCGATGTTGCTTTGCTCTTTAGCCGCTGGCGCGTTAACAGCCCGGCAATAAGCGGTGCCACGACGTATAAACCAACACTTATCAGCAAGGTTTGCCAGGGCACAATAATATCAGTGATACCCAGCAGCAATGCGGCAATGGGGGCAAAGGCAAAAATCATAATGACGTCGTTGACCGACACCTGTACCAGCGTATAGCTGGCATCGCCTTTGGTCAGTTGGCTCCAGATAAACACCATGGCCGTACACGGCGCAACACCGAGTAGAATGACCCCGGCCAAGTACTCGTTAGCAGTTTCGGGCTGAATGAAATCAGCAAATACACCTTTAAAAAATAGCCAACCCACAAAAGCCATTGTAAATGGCTTAATAAGCCAGTTAATAACGATCGTTAGAATAAGCCCTTTAGGCTCTTTAGCGATTTGTGTAATGGACTCGAAGTTGACCTGCACCATTACCGGGTAAATCATCAGCCATATCAACACCGCAATAATCAGGTTAACCTGCGCAAACTCTATACCTGACAGTACTTCAAACACTGGTGGGAATAAGTTACCCAGTAAGGTACCGGCAATAATCGCCAGAGCGATCCAAACCGATAAAAACCGTTCAAACACACCCATTATCGACATCCTTGATTTGTTGAGGAATTAACGACGCGTGATAAGTCGCAGTGGTTTTAATGATAGTTGCCATCCAGTCCTGTAAGGCGGGATTAATTCGATAGTAAACCCAGCGCTGATCTTTGCGATCGGCCAACAAGCCGTATTCGCGCAGCTGTGCTAAATGCCGCGACACTTTGGGCTGTGACATACCAGTGGCATCGACAAACTGGCAAACACATAACTCGCCATGGTGTTGCAGCATTAAAATCATTTGCAAACGCAGCGGGTCAGCGAGAATTTTGAAGAACTCATGCGGTGCGTCAAACAGCTGCGGACGGTCACTTTTCTTGCGTAAAATAAGCAACAGCATCTTTATGCGCTCGCTTAATGCATGCGCCGTTTTCTTATACGCATCCGCTTTTTTACTGGTCACCGGGTCGGGAAAGTCCCAGGCAATGAAATGCTGATCACCGCACAAAGTTTGGCATTCTGTGCGAGCCCGATCACAAAGGCTTATCACGTAATCAAAGCTATTGAGATTAATATCAGCAAGCGCTTTTGAGTGCAGTCCACCGGTCTCAACCCCTAGTGTGCCTAATGCTGCCAACGCTTCAGGCTCTGGCCGAGTGGGCTCAGTACCCGCGCTGGCAACCTTAAAGTCATCACCCGCAAACTGTCTAAAAAGTGCCTCGGCCATTAATGATCGGGCTGAGTTAGCAGTGCAAAGAAACAATACGCTTGTCGGTTGTTTTGAAGTCATATTCAGCGCCATATATCTGACATTTCATATATATGGTAAACCAAATATGTAATTATTCAAGAGACGTGAATAACCTCAACAGACTGCTTACCGCGATTTGTTTGCCATTCAATCGTTTGACCAATAGACAAACCGATAAGCGCAGCCCCCAGCGGGGCAAAAACCGATAAGCTATCTTCGTATTTGTCGACCTGGTCTGGCGCTGTTAGCGTTTTCGTGAATACTTTACCTGTTTCAAGCACTTTAAAGGTGACTTGTTTATTCAAACGAGCTACATGGTCTGGCATGGCCGCAGGCGTTACGACTTCAGCGCGCGCTAACTCGGCTTCTAATTCATCGAGTAATTCCCGCGGCAGTCGCGATTCATCAAGACAGTGTTCGATTACTGCTAAGTCAAAGGTTGATATCATGATTTTTGGTTTTGTTTGCATGTCTATTCTCGGTAGTGTTCAGAATTCTGTGTCATTTCGTTAAACTAAGCAAAAAAGAGATGACATATGACCAAAACCAATTTCGACATGGATGCCGCTTTAAAGCAGTTGCGTGAAGGCAAAGACCTCACCGG
>Ga0208813_1001109_pt1 | contig 15626 bp, 13 predicted proteins | sample MalvireepMed_904_FD_184250 | JGI IMG/M metagenome (GOLD analysis project Ga0208813, IMG submission 184250) | Marine viral communities from the Global Malaspina Expedition - Malaspina viral metaG DeepMed_904 (SPAdes) (version 2) | ecosystem: Environmental > Aquatic > Marine > Oceanic | place... | reverse complement strand
CCCAAATACTTACCTTAACTTTTGCACATGGTTCCTGTTCCAATTTTATAGTGTTCGGGAAGAAAAGCGTGAAATAAAATTGGAATAGGGTGCAACCTACTAAGAGATTGATTTTCGAAAATCAACAATTAAAGCCATGGTTAGGATTTAGCTCTTTTCTCAGGGATTTTCCTTTCCAAAATATGGAAATGAAGATTTAACGCCATGCCTCTATTTTTAAATGAATGATTCCAAATCTCCTTTATATCAGCAGAGTATGAAATTAGAGTGAAAGTTTCGTGAATCAACATTCCAAGACTCAATAGATTACAGGCACTGTCTTTAAAGAGTTTTTTATCTATTTCTTCCTCATTTTCTATCTCAAAATCTGGATCAAAACCACCAACTCCATAGGAACAACCATATAATGAGCCATGGAGAGATTCCGAAGCATCAGAATAATATTCAATCTTGCTGAGTGTAAAAAACACGTCCATGAGTTTCCCCCTCTTTTCTATTCTTTTGATTCTTTCATTCAGGGATTTTCTTGTCCATGGTAAATTCGGTTTTGTTTCGGAAAATATTTCCAATGCTTCTTTCACTATGGCACTCTTTTTCAAATTGTCCTGTTCCCTTTTACGCCCATTCTTTCGTTCATTCAATCTATCCATAAAATCACCATTGTTCAATCCAGATTCCCTTGCAAATTCAAGGTCATCATATTTCAATGCCCCTATGCTATGATAATATTTATATATGGGGTGTAGAATGAACGCGCGATATTCCTTTTCCTCACATATACTTACATAGCAAAAATTAGTGATTTTCTCCATGAATGCCCGGGAAAGCATAACGGATTCACTTGTAAAGGTGTCGGTTTGATTTGCCAATTTTAGGAGGGCTGCCCCTGTTTGGGTACAACTTATCAATAAAAGGGCGGCCTTGACCTGTCTTTCATCAGAGATCTTGGGGATTACTTCTTTTAGCATCATTAATTCTGAAGCAAAAAAATTGCTCGCCTCTTGATGAAAGTGCTTTAAATCTTCAAGGGAGTGTCCAGAAACGCTTTTATGTGATTTTTCATTATCCATCAATCCCTTTCAGTATTAGCTATCACACCAACTTGTTAATTGATCTTAGATAGTCTTGTCTCCCATTTTTCGAAATCTCTATAATCTGGATAATCATAGATTATTCTTTCCAAAAATGTCTTTAACAGGTCAATTTGTTTGGACTTCCCGTAGAGAATGATTACCCTATTGATGTCATGGGCATAATTCGAGATTTTCATTCGCCCTGAGTTTTCTCCGAACTGGATGGCCTCATTGTAAATTTTAATTGCTTCTAGGTATTTTCCAGACTTATCAAGTTTAGTGGCTTTTTCTCTTAATTCAATGATGTGGCTGAACTCTTTTTCCCATGCAGCATTTTCTCTCTTGAGTCTGTCAGTCTCTTTCTTGAGTTCATCAAGGGAATAGAACGCCTTTTCTTTACCTCCTTTGTTGTTTTTGTCAAACTTTGCGCTTTTGAAAAAATCAGTCATAGCAATAATAATGTTTTTTGCCTCTATTTATATGCACTTATTATGATATGGTTTATCATTGGGGCCATTGTTATGCTTTCGGCATTTTCATTTATACTTAATCGCAACTGTTGTCATGCCATATTCCTCGCTTACAACATAGGTTGAATTTCCCATAGGAATTCCCACTCCTGAATTTCCAGCTTTTCCAATGATTATAATTCCATCAGCTCCGATTTCACGAGCTTTTTTTGTAATCTGGTTCAAACTCCAATTGTCATTTGTGTCTCTACAAATGATTTGAGCAAATTCTATATATTTTTGAGTTGGTGTATTGGTCATGTAGACATCTATTTTGTCCCCTTCATTCTTTGGAGGATAAGAATCACCAAAAAGTGTGACTTTGGCTTTTGCCATTAGAAAGCCCGTACTGGCACACCTCGAGAATAGGAATGCTGAAACAAGCAATAGGATTATAAACCCAAATCGTTTTCTTTTCATTCTATATGGCAGTATTTTAATCTTTAGTCAAAATTTTAATCAGTTTGGATTTTTTCAATGGTTTTAATTCAAGACTCAAATTGTCGTATGCCTTAAATTCCACATTATAAAATGGATTCTCTTTTAATACGTAATAAGGTTCGTAAACGTGTATGTCCGCAATTGTCTCTGTCAATGCGACTTTAATGTAACCTCTAATTTGTCTTTCTCGGATTGAAGTTAAAATTCTATCCCCAATACTTGTGCTCTTGCCTATATACATTAATGCCTTACTTTCATCGTACAAGAAGTACAGTCCAAATTTACCAATATGGTTTTCAACAAATCTTTTAAACTCTTTTGAGGGGACAAATTCCTGTTCATTGAGGTAATTAAATTTGTTACTTTCCTTTACAAATTGTTTAAGTCTGTAATGGGGTTTTAAAAACTCGCTATCGAAATAGTTGAACAAATTGAAATCTTTTTTGATAGATTCCTTTTTTATTTGTCCACAAACAATTTTAGCTTGGTCAAATATTTCGCTTGTCTCAATGAAAATATCGAAAAAAACGTTCATTTTTTGACCTTCACTACAATAGTAAAGCTGTTTTAGTTCAGTAATAAAATGTTCGGTAATTCTTGATGCTCCAATTGCTAATAATTCCATCTCGTATTCAGATTGGAATTCATAAAGTTCAATTAATTTAGCTGGAATTTTAGTCTGTTCGAATTCATATTTATCGTAACCACAGGATTCTGCAATTTTCCTAATGTAATTTTTAAAGTGTATAGAATTTTCAAATCTCATAGCAGACTCCACATCTGATTTTTACATCTTTTAATTAATTATTTCTCCAAGCAATTCCTGTCATTTTTATTTCGGAAGGCTTGAAAAGAAGTTGTTCAATCTCTGGGGAAGAAAATTTTATTTAATTGTTCCAACATTATAGGTAAAGGATAGGTATGTGAAACGTTTGGCATTTCAAAGCGATTTCCTATCAAACCGTTGCGATGTTTATTAAATGTACTTCCCTTAAAATTATCATTTTACGTAATTTTTTATATGCCGTGTTGTTTTTTCGTGCTTTATTTTCAGCTGTCTCTACGTGTTTTGGGGCAGCCATACTCTTTGACAAGTTTTGGTCTGCGTGTTGGATTTTTGAGCGACTTGGCAATGTGTATGGTTGCGAAGCGTTAGCATTTGTATTTATCTAACATTTGTTTCGAAAAAGCATATATGTTACTGTATGTCATTGAAAACTGATAATTATTTTCCAAATCTTCAATTTCATGTATCAATTCTCGCATCTCTTCGTTTGAAGAACTTTTGTTTTCGCCTTCATATGACACTGAGATAATAAGAACAGTTCTTAATATTAAAATCTTCTCGAATGCATCATTATAAGAAGTTGACCCTTTTTTAAATGGAGCCCGTATATCGTTGCAATTCTTCTTATATATCTTTTTTACAAGAGTAATAAACGAAGCTCTAATACCATCATCAACTAAATGTAATGCCCATCCAGTCAAATCAATAATACCACTATAATTCTTATAACTTTTGCATTCTTCAACAACTTTATAAAATTCTTTAGACCATAATTCAAAGACATCCTCCCATGTCAAAATGTTTTTTAATACAAGCGGAGTTAAGATGTAGTCTGTTATCCTTTTCTCTACTAAAGAGTATCCGTAACTGAGCAAATCATTTAATAAATGAGACAACCTTTCTTTCGTGAAGTTGTTTTCTAAATGATTTAATATCACTTTAAACACCTGGGCTTCTGTGGTCGAACCTGAAAAGTTTTGTCTAAATCTAAGGTTTAACAAAAATTCTTTTAAAGTGCTTAATGATTCATCAGGACTAAGATTATTGATTAAAAGCTGTTTTGCATCATGGTAACTAACTTTATTTTCTTTTCTTGAAACTAATTTTAGCAACGAAATTGCTCCTATTGCTCGTATATAAATGAATCCATTTTGAAAAGCTTTTTCAATTATAGTGGTGTTTGAATACCAGAAGAATTGTTCAATTAAGTTTGTAAAAACTTTTGAAGATAGTTTTTGAATAGTAGAGTTTGCTAAATCAGCTTCCAACTTATCAGAATATTGATTGTGTACAAATTCAACCAACTTAATATATTCTTCAAAAGATGTATCTAATAAAAGTCTGCAACCATAATATACGCCCCAATTCCCATAACTTGTTGTTTCATGTAAATACCCCTCTAACCCTCGATATTGTTTAATAATTTCATCAAAACTTTCTGTAAAGAGAAACCTAAAATCTGGAATTCTTCTTGATTTGTCATCTAAGTATCCTAAAGGATAATCTTCACAAATAGAGTTTTCTAAATACTTTCTTATGTTGATAACAAAATTAGAATCAACAACCTTTAGTAAGATTTGGATTATATCATCAGCATAGTAAGTATGAGCTAGAAAATACCCCATCGTTGACCACGATTTCGGAAACTTTGTATTATCAACAAATGAATTTTCACATACAATACTTTTTATGACATCTTCTTTTAATGCTTCTTTTGATGGTATTTTGCTAATTAATAAATTATGGATATTCTCATCAGCAATTATCACTTTCTTTGTTTTCCTTTTTTCAACGAAAACATTCTCATACTGATATAAATTAATAATATTATAGTCGCTTCCTGTTTGAGATTGTTGAATTACATCATTTATTGAATTATCTACTTTTATAAGTATATCCTTTGGTATTGGTGTAATTAGAAGTGGGTGATTCTTCGTTGCTCCTTGAATAGAATTAGATAAATGGAATCCTTTTTTCAACGTATCATCTTCAAATATCAATAAATACCTATCATGAATAATATTCTTGTCACCGCCTCCAGAACTTCTAATATCATAAACATTTAACTTTAATGCACTCATTAAAGATGGATTCGAAGTTATAAATGTCTTAATCCGCTTCGCTCTATTTGGTTCACTCATTTCTTCTGAATCGGATTCCTTATCATCAGTTGATTTTATTTGAGTGCATGTAAGTATTGAAAATTCCGTTGCGGCATTTGTGGTTCGGGCTAAAAACTCTAAGCCCAGAGTATCATAAAAAGGGTCTTGTATAACAACTTTTTGAGCTTTGTCTGTAATTCTTTTAAACCACTCTAAGAATGATATTGCACCATGAGAATCATCAGTAGCATCCCAACCCTTCGAAAAAAACTCAGCATCAGACTTTTCAGGTGATAATTGATTAATTAATGACACAAAGTTCCTATCTGACTTAACCCACGGGTCAAGTTTATAGCCACCAATTGCCATTGTATTGTATGAAGCTTTTGATATTTTTTGGGCTTCAGCTACCTGAGTCTTTGTCTTTGCGTTTGATTTTTTTATTGTATCAAGCCATGGCGATTTAACAATACCATTTAACCCTACAACTCCCATATTGGTATACATTTCCCTAATAAGAACTGATGAATTCTTATACCAAATTTGAAAACTTCCGTTTTCTTCAACCCAGATATTAACCGATATTTTTCCTATTGGTTCAGTACTTTCAAATTCCGTTGAAATAATCTCATTATCATTATGAAATATGCTCTTACATTCATCAAGTGTTACTTGCTCTCCATTTAGTAAAAAACAATTTATTAGTAGATTCCTATTGCATGTATGAATGTTGGGCTTAATCGTAACTTTTACTTTTCTACAACAACTTTCATTTTTATAATCAACTTTAACTTCTTCCTTAATGCATTCATGCCATACATCGTGTACTTCGAATTGGTCAGAACATTTTGTGTTTATTAATTCAATATTGCCAAATCTGGCGCAACTAGCCGTTTTAAATGGCAAAGTTGTATCTTCTTGTAAATAATCAAGAGTTTTCAGTATACAGTTTTCCCAATTATCGTAAAATTCGCCATTGTCTGATTTTAAAATCCCTTCCTTGTATAAATTAGTAATTGATAATGTAAAAGCTGGAACCTCTTTATAAGGACTAGTGAACACATTTTTACTGTATGGATTTCTTGAAATAAGTGCATTTGTCTCATTGAAAATAACAGGTCTAATAGCAATATTATCTATTTGTAACTTTACATCAAACTTTAAGCTATCAATATCCAAACCCACTAAAGTAGTTGCATCAATAAAACTTTTCCCTGTCAACAAGTGGTTGATTATCTTAACAATCGTATCAGAAGTGTAAAATATATTTATTTTATTAATTGAATATTCAAGTTGTTCTGTCTTTATCAAACGAGTAAATTCGTTTCTACATGTAACTTTATTAGATATTTCATCTCTCGTAGTTACAAAACACCAGCCATATACAATTCTATATTTTTTTTCTGAACTTGAAAGGTTCTTAATTTCAAGAACGTAAATCTGAAAAAGGAGCTTTGAATCAACATTTAAAAGGGGTGTTAACCTTGAATCATTTATAATATCGTTTTCAATTCGCATTCTCATACTATTTTTATTTTCTTTCGAATCGTATCTTTTATTCGTGTGTAGGTTAAAATTTGGCTCTTTTGCAAGCTGAAGTATCAGCTTGTGGGTTTGGGTTTACAAATGTGCCAAATGTACTTTGGCATTTATTGTACGGTATCTTTCTTAGCATGAAACACAACGTCACCAATAACCGCTGTTACGGGAAAATGTATGTTGATTTTCAGTTTGGCATAGAAGTAAGCAATTGCGCGTGGATTCAGACGTATTCGAATCCGCAGTAATTGTGGATATGTTGTTCTACGCCGTTTTTTCTCCATAACTACCTGAATCCTGAATATTATATTTTTTTCTTTTGTCCTTAAAGAGTTCAGATATTTTTTCTGCAAGCTGTATAAAAAGAGCATTATATTTATACTCCTTGCCGAAATCAATTGATTCTTCAAGATGATATTCGATTCGAGCAAAATAGAATTGGTATATTTTTTTTATAAATAGGTTTTTGTTATTTCGGCTTAAGTTGCTTTCTTCAATTTCTTCAATAAAATATTGAATCAAGTAAAGTACATATTTGTATTGATATTCAAACGTTATATTTCCTTCCCTTCTTAATTCTAAGTCTCTACAATACATATCGATTGGTGACTCAAATATTTTATTCGATAGTTCCTCGTGAAGTTCCTCTTTGTTGAAACCGACTTGATAATTTTCTCTTTTGATTTCCTCATAATCATTTCTGAATCTATCAATAGTTTGATTTTCTATCTGTTGTCGGTTCGCTTTAACTTGCTCTTGAAATGATATATATATTAGGAATGCTCCTAATATATTTATAAATGGAGCAGTTATACCACCAATTGTATCGCCTATCGCACCTGAATCTGTATCGAATGAAATTAACCATTCCAATTGAGTAAAAAGTGCTGGCGAAACCACAACTAAAAGAAGAATTCCAATAACAAGAAAGATGTTTGATTTTTTCACAGATGTGTTGGTTTAAAAAGGTGTAGAACTTGATTATATACTTAACTTTCATCAGTATATACTACCCATTTGGTTGACTATGCCTAAGTTTTTAAACTTTAAATAACGCGTGTTTTTGCTAGGCTAACTATAAATTTGAGGAGGATGCAGTTAAATGTAAGAATTTTCAATAAATTAAAAAATGTGGAATCCCGTAAAGAGTTGAAATAATTTCATTCAATTCCAAAGTTGGATTGCTTTCGTTTTTGTTTTAATTTATAAAAGAAAAATGTAAAGCAAGAGGATAGCGCGCAAGCGCGGCGCTATTGATTCATTTTCCTTCGGAAAAGCCCATTTTTAGTGAGATTTTTGAAAATATTATTTAATTGGAATTAAAGAGTTTTTCACGGAAAAGTACTCTCGGCCCAGTAAAATCAATGAGTTTTTCACGGAAAAATGCTTTTTTGAGGTTTGTTCAAGGATATCTATAGCAGTATCACGATGGGGGTATTCATTTTAGCGACCATTTTCCCATTTTTGGTGAAAAAATGCTCTCAGCCCAGTAAAATCAATGAATTTTTGATGAAAAAATGATTATTTGGCGTTAGGATCAAGCATGGATATGTCTTCAATCTTTTAACCATCTGAAATTTAAGGGTTAAACCCATTTTTAGCGTAAAAATGCTCTTAGCCCAGTAAAATCAAGGAATTTTTAGCATAAAAATCATAAAAACACCTGCTTGTTTGAGGTAAAAATACTTTTGTAATTCCTAGATCAAACGTCTCCTTTGGCTTTCTTTTCTTCCCGATAAAATAGGTTCAAATGATCCATCAAAGCTTCTTCCCCGACCGGCATCAATCGGTTTGCTATGGTCATCGCCTGATGGATGAATTCCTCTTCGTTCCTTTCCATTACATCATCCGAGCCAAGCTCTGGATTTATTGCCCTCATGGAAAGGTATAGCAATGCTCGCACCGTCAACAATAGGTCGGCATGACCGTCAAGGTAAAAGAACGTGGGTTGGAACTTGTTCTTGAACCATGGATGGGGAACCAATGTTGGGGTATGGTCGTTCCCGTGGAATCTTAAATCCTTTAGGAGCTTTTCTTCGTTTGGGTTCATGGATTTTTTTTGTTTTCAAGTTGCGATAACTTTTCGTCCAGCTTGTCCATAAAGTACAATTGGCTATCCGGAAGGATGCTCAATACCAGTTCCAATACTTGGATCACACTGTCCTCTTTTGATGCATTTTGGTTGGCAGGAAACAACATCATTCCCTCTCCATCAAGGGCAAACACGCAAACCTCCAAAAGACTGATGATCTGCGTCAAAAGATGGTTGTTGTCCCTGACCTCGAAAGTCACATAATTTCTATTGGGATCGATGGGTTTTTTGTTCCCCAACAGTCCCGAAAGATTGCTTCTGAGCTGTTGTATCTCTTCCAAGGTCTTTAACCTTTTCTTCTTTGATTTCATGTGAATGGATTTATTGGATTGTGGTTATCTTTTGTTCCGAAAGCAGTTTTCTGGCCTTGTCCAAGAATTCCATTTCATCATGGGGGATCAGGTCAAGTATATATCCGAGAACCCCGCTAATATTACTGTGGGGCTGGGGAACGGAACGTGTCGAGAAATTCTCGTTTTCCAAAGCTGTGATACAGACCTTGATCAGGTCGGAGATCATATAGGAGGTTTCACAGTATCCCTCGGTAATGAGTTCCGTGCTGTACAATCCCTTTTCAGGGAGATAGGGCTTCAAGGCATGGAAATACATTTTTTCAAGTCCCTTCAATTGGTCAACTAATGATGCCTCATTATTGTTCCCTACTTTCTCGGCTACTTTTGGGAATGCTTTCTCAAAATCCTTTCCGATTCCCTCGATTCGGTCTTTGCACTGATCAAGGTGCCTATGGAAAATGGATTCGACTTCTTGGATGAAATCCTTCATTTGTGTTTGGATGGTCTTGGTCTGTACCTTTGTGATCTCAAACTCATTGCCATATCGGGCAACACTATAGGCGTGTTCCAAAAGGAGCAACAGTTCATTGCTGTTTGGCTCAGAAGATTCCAAAAAGGGCTGTAGAGTGGGAAAGAAATGTTTGCAATAGTTGATATGGCTGATGATACTGTGGGTCACCATGCTCCTTCCTATGCACATCTGTTCAATGAACCTGAATGAAAGTTCAAAGGATTGGTGCATGTTGAAGGTGGCAATGGCATGATCCCCTTCCTTGATCAAGATGTCGGCAGTATTGGCAAAGGCATTTACTTTTGCCAATTCCGATTTATGATATCGAATGGCCCTCTTGACAAGGGTCTCATATGCCATTGTTGGGTAATCCATAATGTTTCCTCCTTGTAAGCGAGCAAAAACAGTCTCTCCGAGACAGCAGTGTTCCAAGAAATAGAGCGAACCCCTTTCAAGGCCTATCTCGGATTGGCTTTCCGTATAGACCCTTATCCTGAAATCAGGGTGCTTCTCTCCTTTTTTGGTTACCAAGGAACGGATCTCATTGGGAAGTGGGTCATTGTTGACATCCACAAATAGGGTAAGGAAATAGTATTCGGTATTGCCCTCCTTCTGTTTTTTTGATAAAAAGGCACTGTCAATGGTAATGATGTTCAGGATGCTGTCGAGCAGTTCGGACAGCTCTTCCGCTTTTTCAAAGTTTTCAGGTATGTTTGTGTCATATTTCATAAAATTGTGTTTTAAAGGGTTCGAGAATCACTGACCATATTAAGGCCACATTCCAAAGTACCCCACCATGGACACTTGTATTTTATTGAACCCGTTTTGTATTTTACAATCGGATTATTGTACGAAACACCCTATATTTGAGATATGCAGACAAAGACCAAGAACAACCATATAGGCAGAAAGATCAGTAGAATCAGGGAACTCCGAGGAATGAAACAGGAGACCCTTGCGGAAGAACTGGGCATCAGCCAACAGGCCGTTTCCAATATTGAGAACAGTGAGAAGGTGGATGATGTGAAACTGGAAGAGATTGCTAAGGCATTGGGAGTTACCAAAGAAGGTATTGAAAACTTTTCGGAAGAGGTTGTTTTTACCATTATTGGCAATACGTATAACGATAATTCATCATCATTAAACTACAACTGTACATTTAATCCTTTGGACAAACTTATAGAAGCCTACGAGGAGAATAAAAAACTTTACGAACGCTTATTGCAGGCCGAAAAGGATAAGGTAACTTATATGGAAAAGCTTATTAAATAAGAATGTTTACCTCGCTCAGTAGTATTAGTTAAGGGTAAGTTTTGGGACGCTTGCAGCACTTCGCTTTGCTCCGTTCGCCCCAATAATACCCCAGCAGGCACATTTAAATATAATCAAAACCCCCTTCCACAACACTTTTTGTATTTTTTTCCACTAGCGCAAGGACAAGGGTCATTCCTTCCTATTTTCTTGCCAAATTTGACATATCTCGGTTGATTAACCCCGCCCAGGACATCTTCTACTTCCCTCTCCAAATCTTGATCAAACTCCCATTCATCGTCATTAAAAACTATTCCATCGACTAATCTACCACTATCCTTTAAACTACCTAACCCAATCCAATAATCTGCTTTGCTTTTGTACTTTCTCAATTTGCAAAGTTTCAAAAGTGAAAACGTCATTTCATTAGAATCATTTGTATTCCAAGAAAAATAAGTCAACCCAAACGATGACTTGTTTGGGCCTGTAATCATCGTGAAATTATGCTTAGACTGGTCTTTTAAAGTATTCGTTTTTGAACTCTTTATCTGATTAATCATGTTATCTCGCGATTGTATAGACCAATCAAATAGATGAAAAATAATATCTGTTGTTTTAGGAAAATTCAACTCACTAATCTGTTGGCATAGTATTTCAAAATCCTTGTTCTGCCACCTATTATGTACAACGTCATTCTTTGATGAGGTTTCAATGCCAAGCTTATACGGATAGTAATTTCTATCTATCAATTGCCCTATGCTTGGATCAATGTGTATATAATCAGCATCTGGATCCTTCCATAACTTATGGATTAAATGATACCCTAAAAAATGAATTTCTTCATCAGCTTGAAAACATTCCATCAATTGAGTTCGTTGACGGACATAATAAAGAAAATCGTATGGGTTTTTTAAATAAAATAAGACCAGCTCTAAATCAAAAATTGTAAGAAAAAGTGGATTAGGCTCATTTACAGATTTTTCCAGCAGCGTAAAGGTTTGATGTGTAAGAGTCGGATAATTTTCAGTAGTAACACCCAAAAGGTAAACTTCGTCAATGTCTTCCGAGAGTTGTATTTTCTTCCCTTCGCAATTATAAAAGGTAGCAGATTTTTCCAGCACTCTTTCACGGCAAATCAGTGCTTGTCCATATGCATCTTGAACGGCTCCCTTAAAATCTCTTTCAAGTTGATCGAAGCTTCCTTTTCTAGATAGTTGTGTCAATTTCTTTGACTTGACCTGAACGCATAATGCTTTGCTTCCAAGAATACATAAGACATCGATGTCAGTGTCATCATACCCCTTTTTAGATTCAATTCGTACAGAAGGATAAACACGATTTTTGCCAAATACACTTGACAATAGGTCGGCTGTTATTTCTTCTCCAACCTTACCCCTATTTTCAGCTAAATGGTTTTTATACTCATTATCTTCCAACATCCAGTAATATGGACTCTCATAAACGGCTTCAAAAACAGAAAAAACAATGGGCACAAAATACCTATCCGAATCTAATTTTAGTATTGGTTTAGCTGAGAATATATTAAAATCACCAATTGTCCTAAAATCACTATTCCCCTTTCTATCTTTCACGGGGATAGAAAAATTCTTCAGAAAATTTATTATTCCTGTATCATTAGAAAAATCAGAAGGAGAAACACAAAATAAATCTAAAAGGCCATCATAAAAGGTGGACCAGCCTTTCTTAGAAATTGTTTCTGGACTTAATCCTTTGTCAACATTTTCATCAATATTGAAAAGTTCATAGAATTGATAAAATTCCATTACTTCCAGAAGCTGTTCAATTGTGGAAACGCCGGACATAGTATACCACCTTCGCCGGGCCAAAGTGAGCATAGCTGGCCGGTGAAAGTGAGCCACCCTCGCCGGACGAAAGTGAGCCACTTTTGGACCTGATCTGTCTGTAATGTGCCAAAGGCCTTTTTTTGTGAAAAAGGACCATGGCGAACAAGCAGATAGACATGCGAAAAATAAAACGGATATTCAAGCTCCACACCTCGGGTGTGAGCAAGCGGCGGATAAGCCAGCAGTTGGGCATCTCCCGCAACACGGTGGCCAAGTACATCGATTTCTTCAAGCGCTACCGCCTGACGGCCTATGAGGTGGAGAAGATGACCCTGGAGGAACTGCACGGCCTCTTCAAGGCCGACCAAAGGCCAAAGAGCCCAAAACTGGTAGAGCTACAGCGGTACTTTCCCTACTTTGACAAGGAAATAAGAAAGACCGGGGTGACCCGACAGTTGCTCTGGGAGGAATATTATGCCAAGCATCCCGATGGGTTCAGGCTCTCACAGTTCAAGTACTGGTACGCCGAATGGCAAAAGGAGACCTCCCCCGTGATGCGGATGGAGCACAAGGCCGGCGACAAGCTCTTCATCGATTTTACGGGCAAGAAGCTCACCATTGTCGAGAGGGACACCGGGGAGCTCAAGGAACTGGAAGTGTTCGTCTGCATACTGGGCAGCAGCCAGTATACCTACGTGGAGGCCTGTCCCAGCCAGAAGCTCGAGGACTTCATCCGCTGCACCGAGAACGCACTGTGGTTCTACGGCGGTGTGCCGAGGGCACTGGTGCCCGACAACCTTAAATCGGCCGTTGCCAAGAGCAGCCGCTATGAACCAAAGGTCAACGAGGTGTTCGCCGACTTTGCCGAGCACTACGAAACGGCGGTCCTTCCCACGCGCACCTATAGGCCAAGGGACAAGGCCATAGTGGAGAACGCCGTGCGCATCATCTACACAAGGGTGTTCGCGCCCTTACGGAACGAGACCTTCCACAGTGTGGCCGATATCAACACCGCGATCCGGGAACTGTTGGAAAAGCACAACGACATGTCCTTCAGGGGAAGGGAATACTCCCGACGTTCACTGTTCCTCGAGGTGGAAAGCCGGGAACTGATGCCCCTGCCCGAGAAACGCTATGAGATCAAACGGTACGCCCAGGCCACCGTGCACAAGAACAGCCATATCTACCTTGGCAGGGACAAGCACTATTACAGCGTACACTACAGACATATCGGCAAACAGGTAAAGCTTGTCTATACCGACAGTATGGTCGAGGTCTACCATAAACATGAAAGGCTGGCCGTGCACCAAAGGAACAAGAAGCGTTACGGCTATACCACTCTGGCCGGGCACATGCCCTCCCACCACCGCTTCGTCAGCGAATGGAGCAGCGAAAGGTTCATCGCCTGGGCCGGAAACATAGGGGAAAGCTGCCAAGGCTACATCATGGCCATATTGGACAAGAAGCAGCATCCCGAACAATCCTATAAATCCTGTCTTGGCGTACTGCACCTTGCCAAAAAGTATGGCAGGGACCGTCTTGACAATGCCTGCAGGAGGGCAACAGAATATGGTGCGTACAATTACAACATGGTCGAGCGCATCCTAAAAAAGGGCTGGGACAAGCTTGATGAGGACACCGATGACAATCTGGAAATGCCCGAGCACCAGAACATACGGGGCGGAAAATACTATGAATGAGAACATTTAAATACCATATATGAACGAAAGGACGATACAACAGATGAAGGAGCTCAGGCTCCATGGCATGCACAGGGCATTTGAAACGACCTTGGGCCCCAACGGTATGGGCACCGACCATACCAATGACGAGATCATTGCATACCTCGTGCAATGTGAATGGGACGACCGCCACAACCGCAGGATAGAGCGACTGACCAGATCGGCACGCTTTAGGTACACAGCCGTTATGGAGGCGGTGGATTACAGGCCTTCCAGACAATTGGACAAGAACCAGGTACAACGAATCGGCAGTTGTGGCTTTATCAAAAAGAAGGAGAATGTACTCATTACCGGGAGCACCGGGGTCGGCAAAAGCTATCTGGCCTCGGCCATCGGCCACCAGGCCTGTTCCATGGGAAAAAAGGTCATGTACTTCAACACGGCCAAGCTCTTTACCATGCTCAAGACCTCAAAAGCGGACGGTTCCTATCCAAAACAGATAGGCAAACTTGAAAAACAGGACCTTCTGATACTTGATGACTTCGGGCTCAAGCCACTGGACAACATCAACAGGCATGCGCTCATGGAGATCATCGAGGACCGTCACGGACAGAGATCGACCATTATTGCATCACAATTGCCCGTATCAAAATGGCACGACATCATCGGGGAGAGAACACTGGCCGACGCCATACTAGACCGTTTGGTGCACACAGCGCACAGAATCGACATAAAAGGTGAATCGATGAGAAGAAAATTGAAAAATAAGAACTAAGTTTAACCCACGGACAGGTCAAATCCAAGCAGTTGATTTACACTGCTCACTTTCGTCCGGCGCGGGTGGCTCAGTTTACCCGGCTCATCCATTTTGGGACCAAAAAGATCGTTTATGCGGATTGGATCGCGAGCGGTAGGTTATATGGCCCCATAGAGGATATCATGAAAAAAAAAATCGGTCCCTTTGTCGGGAACACCCATTCCGAGACCACTTTTACCGGGAAATTGATGACCAATCTTTACGAGGAGGCTAAACACCGGATCAAGGAACATGTCAATGCCTCCGAGGAAGATGTCATTATTACCACTGACACCGGTATGACCGGGGTGCTCTGCAAGTTTCAGCGTATTTTGGGGCTAAAGCTCCCAGAAAAGTTCAAGAATTCCCTCTCGATTCCAGAGACCGAAAGACCTGTCGTTTTTTTGACCCATATGGAACACCATTCCAATCAGACGACCTGGTTGGAGACCATGGCCGATGTCGTATTGTTACAGCCTACAGAAGACCTGTTCGTCGATACACTCCAATTGCGCAGGGAACTTCGTAAATATGGGGACCGAAAACTCAAGATCGGTTCCTTTACGGCCTGTTCCAATGTCACGGGGTTGGGAACCCCCTATTATGAGTTGGCTGAAATCATGCATGAACACGACGGGTACTGTTTTGTGGATTTTGCCGCATCAGCACCCTACGTCCAGATTAATATGCACCCGGAGAACAAGGCAAGGAAATTGGATGCCATTTTTTTCTCCCCACATAAGTT
>Ga0208813_1001107_pt1 | contig 15672 bp, 16 predicted proteins | sample MalvireepMed_904_FD_184250 | JGI IMG/M metagenome (GOLD analysis project Ga0208813, IMG submission 184250) | Marine viral communities from the Global Malaspina Expedition - Malaspina viral metaG DeepMed_904 (SPAdes) (version 2) | ecosystem: Environmental > Aquatic > Marine > Oceanic | place... | reverse complement strand
ATCTTATAATTTACATCCACCACCACGAATTATTAACAATTTCCTCTTTCTTCTTTAATTCTTGTTCTATTTCTTGATTTTTTCTTATAAATATTTTTAAATTATCTTGTAATGATTTAATTGTAAAATCCATTCCATCTAATTTATGTTCTATTCTTCGTAATTTTTCACATATTATTCGTTTATCTTCACAACACAATTTTTCCATTATATATTATATTAGATTTAAATTGAGACAGAAACCGAACCATCAAGATTTACATAGAAGATAGCATCACACATAACCCATACATCAACGATACACGCAACCGCCTGTGCGTTGTTTGTAAGTTCTAACGACATAGGCAAGGAGCGGTCAGCAGTATTAATTCCATTTTCGGCGGATATTTTTTGGAAACTCTCAAAATCTAAACCGAAGGGATTAAATTGAGGTGTCGCAGGAGCAGCAGTAGCAGTCGCACAAGTCGCATTATCAGCAGCAAGATATGTATTTTGATTGAGTAATACACCCTGTCCGTCATACGCACCGAGATTACCCCACGATTTACGAAGTTCGTTATAAAACTCACCCTTGTTAGAGTATAAGTTCGCAGCACCGACAACCGCCTTAACGCTCGTGGGCGGATACACTACTGAACCCACGCGATACTGATACGCTGTTAAACCATTAGGCACAGAGTTAGATGTTGAGAACTCGGTTACAGCAGCAATTTCAGCAGTCGGCGTTTGAGTGAAGAAAACTGATTTAATACTCTTAATTCTTGATGGGATATTAACAATATTTGTTCCAGCACCTGCGTTAGTCGTTCCTTGATAGTGACGGAAAGTAGTTCCTGCGAGTTGTAGAACACCGCCTGAACCTTCCATAACCATACGCATTCTGTCGTAGAAATCACGCTGTAAATCTATGAGGTGGGCGACATAGCGGACATCACTAACTTCCCAGTCAATTCCTGCCTGTCCTACACCAGCATTATCGTCACCTGTTCTCGCAACACCTGCTTCCTGTGCCGTTCCTAACTCAATCTCAATAGTGAGACCAGCGTTCATCATAACGAGAGGCAAGTATTTCTCCATATTAAACAGAGCAGAAATAAGAGGGACATTATATGTAGCACTCGTATCATTAGCAATACCTCCACCAGCAACCGAAGTTAGAGAGTGTTTCGCAGACGCAATAGTCGTCGCCGCATCAATAGTTCTCGCATCAAGTTTAACAATTTCTGCTGCGTTTTGGTCAGTAATCGCCGTTCTAATTAATTCCTTTGTAACATTAATCGCCGCTCTAATTTGTGCTTCGGTTGGACCCGCCATACCTTCGGCATTATCAGCAACCGCAGGACAGGCAGTAGCAGCAATCGCCGATAAACTATTAGCAGCAGTTCCAACACCTTTCGTTTGGAGGGTCGCTTCCTGTAACGCACCAGCGGACGCTTGGGACGGAAACAAGACGCCTCCGTATAATTTTCCATAATTATCTATGTCTTCTAATGTCGTTCCAGCACTCTCAATTCTTAATCTCCTGATGAATGGGACACCAATATCAGGTGCTAATGCTCCACCGCCAGTAGATTTTACCACAAATTGGAGGTAAGAGTGCTGAACGTCAAGCAGACTATCAGCATTAATTGGGATACGAATGATGTTGGGGTTCGCTCCACCACCAGTCGGTCCGTAGGTAGAACCGCCCTCTGGGAAGAAAAGGCGACGCTGTGATTTGCTCTCAATTGCGAGAGGAAGTTGGTTCTCATACATAATTTGTCTCGGTGCTACTCTTTCCATATTTTTATACTTATAGTTAGATTTTATTTTTGATTATTTAAACTTTTTTTTAGTTTTTGGACTTAATATGAAAACTTATCGTTTGCTTGATTATCAGGGAGTAACTGAACTTCTAAAACAAGGTCTGTTCTTTGACCTGCTGCTATTCCTAAATCTAATAGTGTATTTATATCTTGTCCCATAATTTGGAAAGATAATGTTTTACCAAAAGGATTATCACATTCTATCCAATTGTCGCCTACTGGGAAACCTACAACACCTCTTACTACTTCACCATATGCTGTATAATCAGGTTGGAATACATCAGGTAGAGGTGTAGATTGGTCGTCATCCCACCCTATCCCACTTATATCAACCATAGCATTAGGTGCGGCAGCATCACCACCATTAGGAACTTGACCTTTATTACTATCCGCAATTCTCTTTAATGTATTATCTACATCATCATAATCAGGTCTTCCTGCGAAAGTTGTTATTCCTTGTATATTTCTTTCGTCTAATGCCCTTTGTTGTTTCATAACAAAACTACCAACTACACCACTATTTAACCTTCCACCTACAATTGTGTTCCTTACTAAATTACTTTTTACATATCCATAATTTCTATTTAGAGCATCCATACTATCACTTGATAATCCTACAAACTTTAATCTACATCTTGCTTTTTTAATATGTTCTTTTCCAATAGGTTCTATAAAAACTTTAAAACTATTGTGGGGACTTACTCCATCATTATACGCTGTATCATCATTATCGCTTGTGTAAATAACATAAGTATTTTCAGTTTCATATTTTGCGACTTGCTGACTATCTCTAATAGCGTGAAAAGCACTTCTATCCATTCTTGTTTCTTCACTCATTTTATATTTATATTATATAAAATATTTTAAAAAAGATTATTTAATTATTTTAATTATGGTCTTTGTAATTTAGATGCCGCCGATTTTCCTTGCGATGCTAAACTTTGTCCTGCGGATTTAATTTCTCCACCACTTCTCTTAATGTCTCGTAGATGTCCCTTAATATCACTTGGACTACCACCTTCCATAATTGCTCTTCCTGACCTTGCTACTGCTTGTCCTGCGGATACTGCCGCACCAGCAGTTTTACCTGCGGCACTTAATCCTTTACCAACCGCCATAGCACCCATCGCTGCTTTATCCGCTAATCCAGCAATAGTTCCAGCAACAGGGACACCAGCAAGGGCAGATGCCGCCGCACCTGTATATTCGTGTGCTTTTGATGCTACTTTACTAACTTTATCACCGAAGCGACCAACACTTTCAGCGACCTTTTGACCGAACCTTAATCCTTTATCAACTTCTTTTCCTACCTTCTCTCCAAATCGTTTTACTTTTGCGAAAAATCCAGGCATATTTATATACTTTAAAAGATAATATATTTATAGAAATATCATATAAAAATATTTTAGTTTTTTGGAGGTCGCCCTCTTTTAGGACTTTCTGTTTTCTTTCTTAAATAATGGTGATTTTCTACAACTCTTCTTTCTACTCTATCCATAGGTTGTATTGCTTCTTTCTTTTCTACATTATCAACTTGTATAGCAACCTGAAAAGTTAATCCATTAAGATTTAAACTTCTACCTTTATCATCTGTTAATCTTATTGTAATTTTATCTATATGGTGAGTTGATATTAAAATCTTATGTTTATTATCTCTCGGTTGCTGAAAAATAATACCACCGAAATTAACATCAATAGGGATTGACCCTAAAATTGTTGAGAAACTTTTTGTAATACTATCATAACAACCTTTACTACATAAATTACTTCTTACTTGGACTTGATGGACTGAACCATTTACATCAGGACAATTTGTAGAATATTCACTATCTAATGGTGTTCCTTCTACACCGAGTGTTATTGTCTTAACTTCACCTTTTGTAAATCCCATCTCTATATTAGGTCCAGTAGTAAGATAAACTGATGTATCTATTGAGACCTGTGGAGTAACAATACCAGTAGCAAAAAATCTATACTTCATCAATACTCTATCGTATGAAACTACATAAGTTCCACTTGTAAAACTACACGCTTGTAACAATTCTTTTAGTTTATTACCGAAACTTGATATAGTATAATTACCAGCAGGTATAGTTGTATCTACATCAGGGTTTCCATTACCTGTTAGATTTCTTAAATATAATCTATTATTGATATTGCTTCTTATATTATAAAAACTATATGGTATAACACAACTATATAAAGATACTAATAAATCTTCTGTTTCAGGACTTATAATTGTGTTTTCTAATTGATATGTAAATACAGAACCATCTTCACTTAAACTTTCACTTACATCACCACTATTAATATATATTAATTTACTATTATCTTGTGCGGAACTTAAACTATAACTCATTATATATTATCAGTATATTTTATTTCTGTTAAAAATCTACACGGAATATTTAAGTGCGGAACAGGTTTCTTTTCAGGTCTATCTCTTCTTACTACATCTCTTATATAGAATGTGTTATTTCCTATTTCTTCTTCTAATTCCTTTTCGTCAAACTTCCAATAATATAATTTTTTATCATTATCAATAAACTTAAAAAAATAATAATAATCTCTTTCAGGGTGTAATTTTTTCATCTTCATAGTTTCTTTAATCTTATACATTCCTACAATTGTAGTAGGATAAGTATTTAAACTAACTTTTCTACTTTTTAATTCTAAAAATATGTTATCCTTAAAAAAATCATAAACACAAAACTTATCTGTTTCTTTAAATTGTTTATTAAATATATTATTAAATATAGGGTGTAATAATTTTTCCATTCTTAATCCATACTGATACTCACTTTCATATAATCCACAACACTTACTCATCTTTTTATACTATATAATAGAAAATAATTTTAGTGAAATCAACAACTTTATTTCCCAACTTGATAAATAATACAATATTGTAAAGGTCCTCTTTCTTTAATTAACTGATGATAAAAGTTACTAATTTCTTGTGCTTTCATACCTAAAATATATGCTACTTCTTTTATTGTTTTAAACTCCATTAATTTCCATAAATCAGTTTTATCTTTATCTTTATATAAACATAATAACCATCTTATATCTTTCATATATATATATTATATTATAATTATTAATTATTTAATGTCCTCCATCCTCTGGTGCTAATAACTTAATATATCCACCTCCTACAAAGTGACTTGTAGATGTTAAATTAATATCTATTAATAACGCCATATCACACTCACCCTCAAACTCTGCTCCATTATAAAAAGTATTCTCTGTATTAATATCTTTATTACCATAAGATAGAGCAATAGCATCGGCGATAGGCGTATATGGGTCAGTTTCCGCCCATACTTGTATTTTATATGTATGGTATGTGGGTGGTGAAGAAGAAACAACATAACCTAAACTATCTCTAACATCTACAAAATCAGCAACCGCTCTCCATCCACGAGGAATAAAAATAACAGCACTTACTTCTAATCCTGTTGTTCTAATATGACCTCTACCTCTTGTTTTTGCTGCGTCATCATCTATACAATAATTATAATAAGCAGTATCGTCGTTAGGGTGAAATATACCTGCGTTAAAAGGCATTCTATATACAAAACCGCTTATATGATAAACGCCTGATGGAGTAATCCAATTAGTTTCACCTAATAAAGCACATTTAGTTATTTGTGTCCTCATATTAGAATATGAAGTTCCTGTTATTGATGTTACACTTCCATCTGTTTCCATATTTATATCTTGGACTTTATCTATTCTCTCAAAAGTATTTGTAGAACTATCAAACTTCATCTCACTTACACTCGTTTTATCAGCAGAAGAACCAACAAGGGCAGTATCAGTTTTATCTTGGAAACTTATATATCCTTGATTATCAGTAATTAGAAAAGTTATTGATGATGTATTAGGACAACTTATAGTATCACAAGTTATAGTTCCTTCCCCAGCATTAATATCGTTGTCTTGTGTATCTATTTCCCCTGATGTAATATCGCCACATACTATTTCATCACAACTTAAATTACCAGTTCCCATAGTAATAGTATTATTTTGTGTATTTATTGTAGTTGATGTAATAGGACCACAACCAATAGTATCACAACTTAAATCACCTGTTCCCATAGTAATATTATTATTTTGTGTATCTATTGTAGTTGATGTAATCGCAGCACAATCTATATTACCTGCTGCGGATATAGTAGCAGCACCACTATCTACATCTAAATTATTACAAGATAATTTTAAAGCACAAGTAGTATTACCATTTATATCAACTTTAAATAAATTACCAGCACCACCATCATATTCTTTTACCTGTAACGGAAACCATCCAGTCCCACCATTCGCAGGGACAATTGCTTCTAATGTATTCGCAAACATTACTGCTTTTTGATATGTTCCTGATAAAGGGTTTTCATCAATTAATACTCCATATTGTTCTAATGGACCACCTACAATATTTCCAAATCCAGCAGCAGAAATACCTGTTTGTGCCGCATTCATCTTTAAAACAACATCACCACCACCATTTTTAAGTGTTAATATTCCTGCTGTTTCTAAATTATCTCCTACTATATCACCAGCGTCTATATCTCCTGTTGTAGTTATATCTATATCAGTTGCTAATTTACCACCTGTTATTGTAGTATTTGCTATTTTACCATCTGTTACTGCTAAATTATCTATCTTATCAGTAGTTACATTAAGGTTTAATATTTTATCTGTTGTTACACTATTCGTCTGTAACATATCAGCAGTTACACTATTATTTTGCGGAGGCGGCACAGCGTCCCATAATAATTCGTTTGTTATACTTGATTTTTGTAAAACCATACCAGCAGCACCAGCATAATTTTTAATTTCTAATCCATTATCGCCTAATATATCAATAATATCAACCTCAAACTCGTCTTCACCTGTTATTGTTTTTGCTCCCCTTTTATGCGACATATATACTTATAAATATATAATTTTCTAATACTATTTAAATATTTTTAATACTACTTTAAGTAAAACTAAAAAGGTTTAAATAATCGTAGAATAAAATATATAAGTAAGTATAAATATGACTGATACAGAAAAGGCAATTGATGTAGAAAAAGAATTACGAGAAAAAGGTGAAAGCACAGAGACGGAGATAGTAGAGAAAGTTAAAGAAGTAGTAACACAAAAAGAAGAGGAGGAGGTTTTAGATAAGGAATTAGAAACTAAAAAAAAGAAACCTAAAAAAGAAAGGACTGAAAAACAAAAAGCAACATTTGAGAAGGCAAGAAAAAAACGAGCAGAAAATATCGCTAAAAAGAAAGCAGAAAAAGAAGCAAATAAAAAACCAATAGGGAGACCTAAAAAGGTTATAAATCAACCGCAAACGGAGAGCGAACCTTCACCTTATGGTAGTTTAGAAGAAGAAGAAGAAGAAGAAATAGAAGAAGAAATTATATATAAAAAGAAACCTAAATCTAAACCAAAGAAAGTTAAGAAAGTCCAAAAGGTAGTTTATGTAAGTGACGATAGTGAAGAAACTGATGATGAAGAGTTTATACAACAAATACAGAGAAATCTAAATAGAAATAAACAAAAGATTATGGATACAAGACCTAAAACACCACCACAACAACCTTTATATAAACATCCTACAAGTATGTCTCAATTTTATAATTTTGTTTAAAAAATATTTAAATAGTATTAGAAAAATTATATATTTATATGTTATATAATACTATGAGTAAAAAATCACAAACAACAATATTTACAGAAAAATTACCTGATAAAAAAATTGTTATAAAGAAGTTTGGTTTTAGTTGTGATGATATAGACGACAGCATACCGCTTCCCCTTCCACAAACTTTAAACTGGTTTATGCTTATGTGCGGAAAACCAGGCAGCGGAAAGACAACTTTGCTTCTTAATTTAATTTGTAAAAGAGGTAAAAATTATAATAAAAAGTTTGATAGAATATATGTATTTAGTCCCAGTTTAGCAACTCTTAAAGAAGACCCTTTTGCGGATTTACCTGACGACCAAATATTCCAAGAATTAGATGTAGATATATTAGAAGCAGTATTAGAAGATATTAAAGATAGTAGTGATAAGGTCCTCCTGATTATGGATGATGTTGTGAATGATATAAAAAAATCAGCAAAATTACAAACTTTATTATGTAAAATACTTATGAATAGAAGACACCTCGCAGGTGGAGATGGAGGTTCTTTATCGGTTATTATGACTACACAAGTGTATAATAAAATACCAGCAGCAATACGGAAAACTGCTTCACAGATTTTCGTATATCATACAAAAAATAAAAAAGAATTAGAAACTATATTTGATGAACTTGTATTAATACCTAAACAAGAATATTATGATTTACTTAAATACACATTCCAAAAGAAGAATGATTTTCTGTATATTGATGTGAATAAAGAGTTTAATAGAATGTTTCATAGAAACTTTAACGAATTAGAGTTTAATAATAAAAATCCTGATATATCTTATGAGACCATTATACCAGGCGATAGTAATTCTTAAAAAGGACCACCTGTAACCGAGTATATTTTAGTATCTTCTTTCATAGGGTTTCTATTAAACTCGCTGAATGCCTTAATTGTCTGTGACCTTTCCCTCGCTTGTTTTACTTTATTTTCTATATCACCACCTCTTTTCATAACTGCTCCACTAAAATTAGTTGCTTTTATATTTCCACCTTTTGTTGGTCTTTCTCTAAATTGGTCTTTTCTTAATTTATTTACAGCATTATCTTTCGCATAAGCAATATCATATCTCGCTCTATCTCTTAAAGATTTAACAGCGTCTTTAATATCTCTTCCTCTAACTGAACTCATTTTATATTATTAAATATATTTTATTTCTATATAATTAGAAATCAATAATTTTATTTCTTCTTTTTCCCTTTTTTTCCCTTTTTCTTTTTCGTATCGTCGTATGCTAATCTACTACCTTTTGGTTGTCCCTTTCTCGCTTCACCTTTTGTTGTCCCTTTCTTCTTCTTACCACCACCTTTCCTCTTTGACTTAACTATTCCTTCTAATAGTGCTTGTGGTAATTTATCATATTGTTTTTGAGTGAGTAACCCTTCTTTTAACGCATTCTTTAATTCAGCAGTAGGCATATTTTATATTATATAATATATTTTATTTAAATTATTCTATACTTATTTTATTTTATTTAATAATCTACTTTCCTTTTTATTTAATTTGTAATAAATCTTTCTTTCATCACTATTAAAATCTTTTATCTTTTTACCTGTGCTTTCTTTAAAACTCTCCGCTGTTTCACCATATAATTTCATCATATCTTCTTTCGCTTGTCTTTTCCTTTGTGCTAATCTGTTATATGCTCTTCTTTGTTCTGCGGACATACCCTTAATTGTTACACCTAACATACTCTTTAAATCTACATTATCTACATTCTCATAGGGGACAATTCTTGGTCTTCCTACTTGTATATTTTTAACTATTGTTTGTGGTGTCCCTTTAACCTCTTCTACTTTTATTGCTAAATTAGGGTCTGCTGAAATATATTCTACCCTTAATATATTGCCGCTTTGTTTTTTATCATAAATACTTTCACCTCTTCTTAAATATACCATTATATATTATTATATATATTTTTAATTAAATACGACTAAAAACTTACCCTTATTAATTGTGACTGAATAAGTATTATCTTTTCTTTTGTAATAATTTACTTTTTGTTGTTCTTTAATTTTTTCTTTATTTTTTTGATAATAAATCTTAAAATAATCTTTTCCCATTTTATAATATTACATAGAAAATAATTTTGTGATAAATACAAAATAAAATAGTGAAAAAATCAACAAAATAAAAATATACAATAAAGTATAAATATGTTTTTTAGTGGTAAAAGATATTTCCATACGGCGAAAGTTGTAGATAATACACCTGTTATTAAAGATGTAGAAGTAAAAGAAGAAAAAAAAGATGATTTAAAAGAATTAGCAAAACATCTTGATATAAAAAAATTAAAAAAATTATTCGGTAATGATTTTATTTTGATATTACTTAAATTGTTACTGGGTTTAAAAGAACCTAAAAAAGATAAAAAACCGAGAAAGATGAAAGCAGGGAGAGTAAGTGGTGGTTTCCAAACTGCCGCATCTTTAAGAAAAGAAAGACAAGCAAAAGAAAAAAAGGCAGCGAAAACTAAAACTGCCGAAGCAGTAACTGGTATTATAACAGAAAAACAAAGGGCAGATGAAAGTGCCGAAGAGTTTAGATTGAGAAGATTAGTTGCTATATTTAAAGAGTTTTCTACTACTGGTGAGGATTTTGATAGTAACCTCGCCTCTGTTGCTACTGCGGTTGTTACAAGTCAAGGTGGAACAGATTTCCCATCAGGAACTTCTCCAAGTATGAAAAGAACTATTGGTGAATTAGTTAGATTTAAAGATGTATTAGAAACAGGACAATTTAAAGGTGTAGATGCGAGTGAAGCACAAATAGAACAAGTAGAAAAAGCAGTTATAGCATCATTATCAGGATTAGGTGCTGATGTAACAAAAGATTTTTTAAAACCTACAAAACGAGGAGATATACGAGAAGGTGTATTAGGTGCGGAGGATTATTTGGTAAAAATATTTGGTAAGAAACAAGCAAAAAGTATTGTAGAACAATTAGAGAGCGGTGCTGGTGATATGGTAATAGAACCTGATGGTGGTTTATTATTTAAACCAGGATTGAGAAGAAAAGTAGCAGGTGTATCGGTTGGAAAGTCAGTTAAACAACCAAGAAAACCAAGAAAGAAAAAGGGTGCTGGTGATGATGATGACCCTGAAACTGGTGCTGGCGGGGTATTAAAATATTTTGTTAAAGAAGGACAAACAACAGACACAGGTGTTATAGAGGCGGTGATAGAGAGTGTAATAGATACTTCTGTTGTAACAAATATTGCTGCTGCTGCTGCCCCTGAACCTCAACCTGAACCTGAACCTGAACCAGTTTTTGTTCCTCCACCTGCTCCTGCTCCTGCTCCTGCTTTTCCACCTGCTGTTGCTCTTGCTCCTTCTCCACGCCCTGAACCTGAACCTGAACCTCAACCTAAACCTCATATATTAACACCTCCATTAAGTGAAGCATCAGTTGAGACAGAAGCATCAACAGAAACAATAACATCCACAGGAACATCAGGAGTTCCAAGTGATTTAGAATTAGAAGAACAAGCAGCAGTATTAGAAGCACCAAAGAAATCTAAAAAAGAGACAAATATTGATGGTTATAAAGAATGGTTTGCCGCACATACCCTTAATATAGACGAAGCAGCAATTTTAGAAGAAATATATGAGAAATATAGAACAGGAGGAAGAAATAAAAAATATACTGAAAATATGTTACAAGGTAAATTAAGGTCAAAAGAAGCAGGAGAAACTTTTAAAGAGTTACAACCAAAGAAATTAGGAGCAACAAGAAGTAGAAGAGATAAAGATGCTCCTATAATATCTGCCCTTGATGCTGATGGAAAAAAGGTTTTCGGTAAATATGTAAATAAAGAAACAGGTGAAGAATTAGATTATCACGATATAGAAAGTGTAATAGAATATGAAGCATTAATAGCAGCAACAGGAACAAGTAAAGAAGATATTAAAAGATATAAAGCAAAATTAAAAGAATTAGATAATGATTTTTTTAATGACGCTTTGAGACAACATAAAGAACAGGATATAATCCCACGACCTGGTTATAGTGATATATTTGTAGAGGACGCATTAGATGATGTTGTAGAAGGTGATGGATTACCAAAAGATAAGAAATCGTTTTTTATTGATAAAGGTTTTATTATGAACGAAGCATTATGGGATGAGGAACACCCTGATAGATTAAGAGAGGGTGAAGAAATAGCAGGTATAGGTAGTCAAGGAACTTTAATAACAGGAGGACCTGTATATAGATATTTAAAACATAAAACACTTTCAGTAGCAGAACAACAACAAAGAGAAGCACTCGCCGCAGAAGAAGCATCACCTCCACCAGCAACCGAAGCAGAAGATATATTAAAACTACCAGGAACACAAGAACAATTATTAGCAGATGTCGCAGAACAAAAACGAGTAGCAGAAGCAGTAGCAGAAGCACCAGCAGAAGAAGAAGCACCAGTAGAAGAAGAAGCACCAGTAGAAGCAGAAGCAAAAGTAGAAACAATTATAAAGGAATTAAAAGAACAACTACAAGAAGGAACTGCCGAAGAAATAATAATAGAAGATGCCCCAAAAGGTTCTACGAGTAGTAGTTCTTTTAATTTAGGTGGTTCTGCTGGTGTAGAGGGTGTTTTTGCCGATACAGATAGTGCTGCGAAAGAAGCATCAAATATTAATTTATCAATACAAGATGTAGGAACGGAAGAAGAAGAAGAAGAAGAAGAAGAAGAAGAAACATTAGCAGCAATTGAGGCGGCAGCAGAAGCAAAAACTGAAACAAGTAGTAGTGAAGAAGCAGCAGCAGAAGCAGTAAAAGCACCACCACCAGCAGCACCGAGTGTTACAGAGACAACAGCAACAAGTTTTACGGCAGGGGGAACAAGAAAACCAAAGAAAAAAGCAGTAACAACAAGAGCAGAAAGGATAAAGAAAAAAGAAGATGAATTGATTGCTAAACCTAATAAATCAAAAGCAGAGCAATTAGCATCAACTAAAATAGAACAACAACGACAGAAAGAATTATTAGAAAAACAAGCAGAAAGATTAAAAACAGGTTTAAGTGACGAACAATTAGCAGCAGAAGCAGTTAGAGAAGAAAAGAAGATGCCTCACGAACAAAAAGTAGCAAATTATTTTGCGAAATCAATAGTAGGATTAACAGAAGAAGGAGAAGAAAGAACAAAACTGATAGAAGCACAAAGAGAAATAAGAGAACGAAGAGAATTAGAAGAATTAAGAAGAGGTTACGGACCTATAACAGAGGAATTAGAAGAATTAGAAGAAGGACAAAAAATACACTTACAAGGAGTAGAAAGATTAGAAAAAGAAAGAGAACAAAAAACACAGCAAGAAGCAGAACACGGATTAATGTTTGATTATATGGATGTAGCATTAGGACAAAGTGATTTACCTGAAACACAGGTAGAAGCAGCGTTACGAGAACAAAGAGAAAAAATAGCAGGATTGCCTGAAACAGATTTAAAAGAATTAAAAGCAAATTATAGAAAGACTAAAACATCAGCACAACGAAGACGATTAGCAGCAGTAGAAACAGCACAAGAAATTATAAGTGGTGCTATGGGTAGAATTGATTTCCCACCTGGTGAAGAAGAAGAACCGAGAGATATAAAACCCTTTGATGAAGATAAGTTTGATGAATTATATATAGAACAATTAAATCAATTGAGAGCAGACCAAAAAGCACAACAACAACAATTCGTAGCACAACCATACGGAACAGAAGGAGAAGCGTATGTAGAACAAGATTTAGATGTAAGATATGAACCTTTAACATTAAAAGAAAAATATTCTATTACAGGTAATAAAAAATATGAACCATCAGGTGAAGGACCTACTACGGCAGATAGAGCAAGATTAGATACAATATATATAGAACCAACAGATTTACCTAAACCGAGACCTTATGTTGTTTCAGTTACTGATACAAAAGACGCAGTATTTAATAGAATAGAAAAAGTATATGATAATCTGCCTAAAAATCCAACTGATTTAGATAGAGAATTAGCGACGAGAGAAATTGATAAAATATTTAGTGAAATAGAATTAACAAGAGGAAAACAACAAGAAGTATTAAAACAAAAATTATTAGAAAAAGAAAAAGAATTAAGAGAAGGTGAAGAACCTTTAACAGAAGTTAAAATACAAAAAGCATTACGACCAAGACCTGAATTAGGAACACCAGCATTAGAAGGAGCGGAGGTTTATAGAGCAGCGATAAGAGAAGGAAAAAGTGAAGAAATAGCAAGAGCAGAAGAAAAGGATTATATTGAGTTTCAGGATGCTCGTTTTGGATTTAGGCAAGGACAACAAACATTACAAGAAAGGTTGAGACAAGGACCTAAACCTACTCTTGATGAAAGGTCGGCAGGAATTATACAGAGGGCAAGGGATGTAGAAAGGCAAAAATCAAAAGCGTTAAGAGAATTAGAACAATTAAGAAAAGGTTACGGACCTATAACTGGTGAATTAGAAGAATTAGAAGAACCACAAAAAGTATTACGAGATGAACCTGATATAGTGGAACAGAGGACAATTGGAGGAATAGAAACTTATAGTTTAGCAGAAGTAGCACAAGCATCAAAAGGGTTTCCGTCTTATAATAAGTGGTTAGAACAAAAAGGGATTGATTTAATAGAAGAAAGAAAAGCAATTGTAAGAGAAAAAGTAGAAGGACAACAGGCGTTACTTGATGCGAGAATGAATGAGATTAATATGGTTAGAGTAGAAGAAAGACAAAGATTAGCACAATTATTACAAGCACAAGCAGGTAAAACTGAAAAAACACAAAATAGAGTTGCGAGTGATGAAAGAGTTGCTGCTATTAAGGCATCATATAGAGATAGATTAAAAGTTTTTAAAGATAGAGCAGAATTAAGAAAGAAAGAACAAAAAGATAGAGAAGATGAATTAGAAAAACAATATAAAGCAGAGAAGGCAGTAGATGAAAAAACAAAAGGAGCAGTATTAGAAAGAGTAAGAGATATAGCAGATAAATCAGTTACTATCGCACCACCCACAGAGTTTCAGGAAGAAAAACCAGCGTGGGAAATTAGAAAAGAGAAATTAGAGAAAACAACAGAGGGTAGAAAACAATTAAAAGAGGAAGCACAGATGTTTAGAACAACAGGTGTAAAAGCAGCATATATACTCGCAGAAGAAGAGGAGATAGATAAAGCAAGAGGAAAAATAGCAATAACAAGTAGTGAAGAAGGTAGTAGTGGAGTTAGTGGTGAAGGTAGTGAAGAACAATTACCAGGTGCTTATAAACCTGCGGTTACTGGTTTGCTCGGTGTAGGTAAAGCAAAAGGTGCTGCTAAACAAGCAGTAATACCAGTAGAAGACGATAGTTTTACTACTGCTCCTGATTTAGGACCTGAATTAGGGTTTGATGTAGAAGGATTGGATATTCAGGCGAGAGAACGATTAGGTGAAGAATTATTAAGTCCGCATCAAGAACAAGCAAAACAACTTACAGAAGAATTATTTATGGAGGCGGCAACCCCAAGACAACAAAGACAACAAGCATTATTACATACACCAGGAGTTGGATTTCAGGATGTTTTAACTGGTGGTAGTCCTGAATTGACTTTACAGCAGAGAGAAGAGATGTTAGGAAGACTGGAAAAACCTGCTGAACCTACTGAACCTGAACCTCAATTTGAGGAAACATAAATAAAATTATTATATTGGGGTAAAAATAAAATATAATTAATTAATATAAAGATGCCTGTTAAGAAACACGATTATAAATCTGTAAAAATTACTCCATCAAAAAGAGATAAAAAATATAAAGCAGTATTAACTGATAAAGAAGGTAAAACTAAAACTATTCACTTTGGAGCGAAAGGTATGAGTGATTATACTAAACATAAAGACGAAAAAAGAAAAGAGAGATATTTAGCGAGACACAAGAAAAACGAAGATTGGGAAAGACCTGATACACCAGGTAGTTTAGCACGATGGGTATTATGGAATAAAAAAACTTTTGCCGAAAGTGTTAAAGATTATAAAAGTAAGTTTAAATTAAAATAATTGTTAAAGTATAAATATGTCTGCGAATGATTTTGATGAGGATTTAAAAAGTGAAATTGTTTTTGATGATGAAGGAAGATATATAAAAGATGTATTAGGTAATATAATTGAGTATGAAGTTGTAGATGACGATTACAGACCACCAAAAGAAAGAGTATGGAG
>Ga0208813_1001096_pt1 | contig 15821 bp, 18 predicted proteins | sample MalvireepMed_904_FD_184250 | JGI IMG/M metagenome (GOLD analysis project Ga0208813, IMG submission 184250) | Marine viral communities from the Global Malaspina Expedition - Malaspina viral metaG DeepMed_904 (SPAdes) (version 2) | ecosystem: Environmental > Aquatic > Marine > Oceanic | place... | reverse complement strand
CTGTTGGACAGGAACGCTCCGAATGCGATCGCTCCGGCAGTAAGAACGACGCCGCCCAATCCGGCGCCGATTTTCGAATTTTGAGACATAGATTTTCTCCGCGACATGATGACGCAGCGAATTCCCTCTCAAACCGTTCCGGACGTTCTCGGCGAGGCGTTGGTGGGTTGCGACCAATTTTACCGAGCTTTCTTCGGTGAAATTTCAGGCCGGGTTTATCTGTCAGACGCAGTTGCGAGGTCGCAATCGCCTGCCGGGCTTGAACGGATGGTCGGCAAGGCGGGCAAACGCCCGGGCCAAAGAGCAATCACGACTGACGGAACCGCCGCGATGGCGAACATCGCCTGTCCTCCCATTTTTTCGGCTATTCCGCTCACGAGAGTCGGTCCGATCAAGCTCCCGATCGCTAGCGCCATGAGGGCCGCAGTGAATCCGGTCGTGCTCCATCCGGGGAACAATCTCAGGCTCCAGAAAGAGATCACCGCGCTGACGACCATGAGCGCTGCTCCGTGAAATGCGCTTGCGGTTATCACGGTGATCCAGTCATTGGGTGCGAACGCGATGAGGACCATCGAGAGGGCGGCAGCCGCGAAAATCACGCGCAGCACGCCGCTCAGACCGAACCGGTCTACCAGACGCCCCGCCGCTACGCCGACTAAGCCCAGGATACCGTAACTGATGAAGACCACGGCCGAAGCGCCGTCCGATACCAGGCTAGGCAGCCCTCCCGTATCGGCTATGCGCTTCGCCGCGAAGGTAATGAAGACCGCGTTAGTCGCGCCGAAAACCAAAGCGAGGGTGTGGAGCGGCCAAGCCTTGCGGCCATAGAAATGCGAAAGGGCGAACCCCTTCATCGATTGCCTCTGTTCGAGCTTCGGGGTCCCGAACCACGCCACGATTGCCGCTAAGAGGGCGATGCCGGCGAAGGCCCACCAAGCGTGTCGCCAGTGGATTGCGCCCATCCCTGTAAATAATGAGAGAACGCCTGCAATTACTACGCCGGTGGCCGTTCCTGTCGCGATTATCGAGAGGGCCGTATTTCGCCGATCTTCGGTTAAACTGTGGCGCGCGGCATCGTTGAACGGGGTCCAACACAGGCCTGCGCTGGATCCCGCGATGACTATCCCTGCGGTCAGCATTGTCGCATTCGATGCAGTAGCTACCAGCACTGATCCCGCGCACGCCATCAGGCAGGCCAGAATGACAGGAGTGCGAGGTCCGAGCCGAAAAACAAAGATAGCAGTTATTGGCAAAGCCACCATAAAGGCGGAAAATGCGATACTCGCGATATGCCCGCCATCGGCCACCGAAAGGCCGAACTCATCGGCGAACTGGGGCATGAAGAGACCTAGACCGACTCTCGCGGGACCGAAGCCGATTGCAGTGGCGAGAAATCCAGCGATCGTGAGACGCTCGGCCGAGTTCAACGCGTTCTTTGTCCTGCAGTGCTGCACGAGCTAGAGCATGGTTTCGGTGAAGATGCCAAGAGGCTTTACCTCATTCCCCAGCAAGCGACCGGGTTAATTCCGCCAAGCGCTCACGGAGCAGATGGTCCGTATCCCGAGCTTGCTGGCGAAACGCATTTAACGCTTGGTTTTTCGCGGCCCCTTCGTACTGATCGAGCGCAATGGCCGTTTCCAGCGACACGATGTCAGCAGCCAGAAATTTGCGGATCGCTCCAATTACGGCGACGTCTCGCACCCGTCCCTGCGCTGTCGACGCTACGTCGCGCAATGCATCGTCCATTATGCCATTTGCCCAGAGATTAGGTTTCCCATCAGGATCACCCAGCATCTGGCCGAGGATGTTTGCTTCTTCATTGGACCGAGTAATCAAAGTACGGAAGGTCTCTCTCGTAACGGCATCGTTTGTTGCGACAGCAACTTTCTGCATCCTGCACGCAAGTGAGCGACGGCCCTCCCGCAGGTCATCAAGCGCCACTCGTAGCAATTGGCTGAAGTTCGTCGTGGTCATACTCCGTGAGCGCCGGACGTTCGAGTTTGTTCCAGCCTTCCCTTGTTCCGCGGGTTTCTCGACTTTTCATAATAATGTGAGCGTGTTAGATAACATTTCTTATCGTCAAAAGCAGAGCTTGGGCGGAACCTATCGATCTAATTGAAATTGATTCTGCATTCGTCCGAACCTGCAACACTAGGTTCAGGAGATGCCCTTGTCTTTCAATCCACTTACAGAAAAAGGCATTCCGATCGACCGTCAGTTCCGCAATTGGTCGGAATTGACGAGCAAACCTTTCGACACCCGCGAGGTCCATCCCTATACGAGATGCCGCGTGATCCTGATGAACGGGATCGAGGTGGAGGCGATCATCAATTCGCACAACGCCGCGCGCCGCATTGCCGATACGGGCGTTAAGCAGATGCTGGCTCTGGTCCGCAAGGAGGATAGCTTAGCGAACTCGGGGGTCATCTACCGTTCCTCAATCGTAGCGTCCGATCAAACTGCAGATATTGCATGACGACAAAGCGTCTAAAGAATCATGGTCCGACAGGCACCAAAAGATATTTTATGGGCGCACGCTTTCGACGCTTATCGGCTAGGCGAAAAGTACGCGCATATGAGCCCGATCACAGCGATGCGCTCAGTGCTTCCTGATTAATCTTCCGTGCTTTCGTTTGGCTTACCTATCAGCCAGACCCCCGTTTTGCCGACCAGTTCCATAGAGCAGACAGGTCTTCCGTTTTCGTAAAGGTCGGCCTTGGTCCCGCGCGCAACCTTCTTCGCCTTGTCCAGCGCCCCAGCAATTGAAACGCTATCGAAAGCGATCTCTTCGCGTGCCGCAGAACGTTGGTCCCAAGAATGCAGAACGTAGTGACTCATAAGCAACCTCACTTCTGAAATTGATTTCCGGTCCCCGTCCTTGCCTTTTAAATATCCGCTTTCCGGCGACGAAACGAAATCCACGCCCCTGGCGCACCGTTTCCCCGCCTCAACGGCCGAGCTTAGAATATCATCTGCACTCACTACGGCAACGGCAATGGCTGTTAAACGGTCGCATGACGGGAACCATTGGTCGCACATGATCAAGAGCGAGCCGCAAGTAAACACACAGTACCCCTCTTAGCCCACTTGTTGAACGTCCTGTCTGACAGGGTCCACGAGTTCCGGATCAAGATTCAATCGAAGGCATTTTTTGCCGTAGCACCGGCCCGTTCTCGATGTGCTTTCGGGTAGTCTGGTGTGTTTCAGCAAAGGAGTGGCAAAATGCATACTGAAGCAGAAAAAAATTCCGCTGTTATTTCGAGTGATCGCGTCGAAGGTACAGCCGTCTTTGATCGCGGCGGGAAAAACATCGGCCACGTAGATTACGTATTGATCGAGAAGCGCGGTGGACAGGCAACAGAGGCAGTTTTGTCGGTCGGCGGTTTCCTGGGAATGGGTGATGAGAAGCACTGCGTCCCTTGGTCGAAGCTCGATTACGATACCGACCTTGGTGGCTACCACCTTAACATCGACGAAGATGCCCTTCGCGAAGGGCCGCGCTTCACTTCCGAGGAACGACACAAGGCCTACGACGATAATTTCCGGTCTGGCGTTCACAAATACTATGAAACAGCGCAGGTAGCTTAGCACTATGAGCATTGGGGGGCCCGGCTTGACTGTCGGGCCCTTTTGCAACTGTCATTCCGGCCGCGACCGCGGTTACAGCCCTTTAGCGGAGGCTCAGTTCTTGCCCCCATTCCGGATATCAGAGAGTCGAATGATCACATCATTGGTTTGCCGCTCGTAACGGTGATTGTAGCTCCCGAAATGTAGCTTGCGTCATCGCTCGCCAGCATGACGTATGGCGGCGCAAGTTCGGCGGGCTGCGCGGGGCGGCCAAGCGGATAATCCTTGCCGAATTCAGCAACATCCTCTTCCGGCATCGTCGAGGGAATAAGCGGTCTCCAAACCGGCCCGGACGCGATGCAGTTCACCCGTAGCGGCCTCGTGGCTGTCGATCGACATCTTTGGCATCGCCTTCTCCGCCACGGGATTGGACAGCAGGTCTCTACCCCATAATCGTCGGAAAGTCATTCGGCAAAGGCGCCGCCCAGGATCGCCGCCATTCCCGCACAATAGGCGACAAGCACGGCGATTGAATCGTAGCCCATGCGGAGCATGGCCTTGTCCCGCCGTTCGAGCAGGCCGATCAGGACCAGCATGGTCAGCAATATGCCGAGGAGCGCGGCCACCATCGCGCTGCGATCGACCTGATTGAGTACGAGCGGACCCGCCGCCAAGATATCGATCAGCAGGATCAGCGTCACATCGAACATGTTTCCGCCCAATATATCGCCAATAGCCAATTCCACACGGCGGATGCGAACCGCGGCAATTGCCGTGCTGAGTTCGGGCAGTGACGTGGCGAAGGCGAGTAGGGTCAGGCCCATCACTCCGGTATCGGTACCCGTTTGTTCGGCCATCCCCTCCGCCGCCAATGTCACGAGTGTGCCGCCTGCACAAATCAGCACGGCTGCTGTCACGGTGACGCCGACAAGTCGGATATTGGAAAGCTCGGAAGGAGCTTCTTCTTGTCGATCCACCTCCGGCAAGGCTTCCGGCGTCCAGCCTCTCGAAGAGACGCTCCTCCCTAACCGCCAGAGGCACAAAAGATAGATTGTGGCGATCAGCACCGGGAAGAAGCCGACCCCGATACCCCATAATTCCCAGTCGCCCACCATCACGCCCAGCGCCACGAGCACCAGAAGCACGATGCTGACTGCCGCGTTGAGCATAACGCGCGGCCCCGGCACCATACTGGTCAGCGCATTTTTGCCCACGAACAGATCAGCCAGCGCGATGACGACCACCTGAAAGGCGACCCCGCCGACGAGATTATTGACCGCCATGCGCGGATTGTCGGAGATTACCGCAACGCTGGTGGTGGTGATTTCGGGCAACGAAGTCACCGCGCCCAGCAAGATGACGCCGATAGTCGCCTGTCCGATGCCACTCCGCTGCGATATCGTGTCGGCATAGCCCGCCAGCCGTGCTCCGGCGAACCAGACGAGCACGGCTCCGGTCAGGAACAGCGGGACGAGCGCGAACAGAGACAAGCCAGCAAGGCTCATGTCACTGTCCAAGATAAGCCGAGGTCAACAGGAGTGCTCCGAAGCCCAGTGCGAAGGACGGGCTCGATATACGGCGCTTAGCCTTGGGCTGGTCGGCTTCGGGCACGATATCCTCGATCGTCGCGGTCAGTAGCAGGCCCGCGAACACAGCGAGCACGAAGCCCGTCAGCACATCCCCCGCTCCGGCCAACACGGTATACCCCGCGAACGCACCGATCACCGGAAGCAGCGGATAGATCGCCAGCGCGCTTAGCCGGTGCCTGCGCGTAATCTTTGCCGAGCGGAAATTCGCAGCGATGGCGAAGCCACCCGGCAAGTTGCCCGCCACTTGAGACAGGGCCAGCAGCAGCCCCAGTTCGCGCGCCACCGCTCCCCCGCCGCCGGTCATCAGTCCATCGGTCAGCAAGTCAACGCCCACTGCGGCATAGGCCCCCCAAGTGGTCGCACGGCCTGCGGCGCTACCAATTCGGTCGCGGATCTTTCGTGTGGCTTTGGCGATACTTGCGGAGCAGATTGCCCCGACGATCAGCGCCACGACCAACAGCCAGGTCTCGATCCGCTCCTGCGAACGCGGGATGAGCTCAATTGCGGCAACCGCGGTGGCGATCCCAGCAGCGGCATGGAGCGCGCCGCCGACCAGCCATTCGGGCGGCTTGCGCCACTCGGCCAGCGCAACGCCAAGAAGATTACCCAGCGAAGGCAGCAGCGCGAGAGCGAGTACCGCAAGAAGGCCAGAAGACTCCATACTGTCAGCGGATCACCGCTTGAGCGCGTCCGGCACGCTATCGAACCGCACCGCCACCAAAATCGCGTCGAAGGGCGCCTCGTTCGGCAGACCCTTCAGACCATCTCCCGTAATGATCTCGCAATCGTCGTAGGCCAACTCCCTAATCCGCGCCGCCGCCTGCCTTGCCAGCGCCTCGTGCCACTTGATCGCATGGACCTGCCCAGCAGGGCGGGAGAGGACGGCTGCGGCATAACCCGTTACCGCCCCGACCTCGAGCAATCGGTCGTCTGCCCCGACTTCCCCCGCATCCATCCGGTGATCGACGTAGGTCTCGCGCGGGGCTTTGGCAAAGGCGGACAGAAACGCCTCGTCGCGAAAGCCGCGCGCGGCAATCTGGTTGCGGTTGATCAACTGGCGCCGGTCAGCATAGTCGGTGCCGCTCACGATGCACCTCCAGCCTGGTTGGCGAACACCACGCGCGTCCCCTGGCGCACCGCATCCGCCAGTTCCTTCGCATCCCAGTTGGTAAGCCTTACGCAGCCATGGCTGGCGGTCTTGCCGATCAGTTGCGGGTCGGGCGATCCGTGGATGCCATATCCGGGTTTGCTCAGATCGATCCAAATGCCGCCCACCGGATTGTTCGGCCCGGGCGGGACGATCAGCGTTTCGTCGGGACCCCATTCGCGCCCGCTCGGATCGAAGGTATAGTTTGCATCGGGCGCTACCGCGACCACCTCCATCGAACCGGAGGGGCTGGGAAATTGCGCGCTGCCCACCGTCGCGGGATAACTGGCAAGGATATTGCCCCGCTCGTCGAAAGCGACGACCGAATTGTCCGACTTGCGGACCTCAATCCGGGCGACCTGCGAAGGAAGTGTTTCCTCTCGATGCGCAACAATAGTGATCCGCGTCCCCACGCGGCTGAAATCGGCCTCGGGATTGAGCGCCCGAAGCAGGTCCTGATCCATATGGAACCGGTCTGCGATCAGCTCCTGCGGCGAGGTCCAGCCAACACGTTCCAGCGCTGCCATTGCCGACATAGCGTCGGGAACACGAAAGAACGGTCCGTCCACGTCGTCGCGCGTGATCGTGTAGGTCTGGAAAATCTCACCGCTCTGCGACTTTATCAGTGATCGCATCAGCTGCGGATCGAGGCCTCCCTCAGCAGGAAGCCCGCGGGCGCGTCGGAAATGCTGGATCGCCCGCATCGTGTTGCCGCCCATGTAACCATCGATCACGCCGGGCGAATGGCGGCTTCGATCGAGCATAACCTGCGCGGCAAGCACTACGCGCGAACGAGCGCCAGAAAATGCCGTTTCCGGCACCGAGGGTGGGATTTTCAGATCAAGACTTTCGCTTTGTGTCGTCTCGATACCCGCTTCGGTATCGGTTGTTGACTGGGCCGGCGATACCGAGGGAACACAGAGAAGCGCGGTGGCGATCAACACCACCAAATTTCGGTCAATGCGAAGAAATCCAAGCATGGTTAAGTAACTGGGCTGTCCGCGCGGATGTTCCGATCTGGTCAATTCCGAGAAAGCTGTTGAGCGTACGATCTGACATTTAAACCAAGGACGCGCATCCGACGTACACAAGCAGCATCCCGATTTCAGGCGGCGCTACTAAACCGGATTACCTCGTGGTGGACGTTGTGGACGGCGGCCGTGCCCCGCCAAGCACCTGGGTCCTGTCCTGCGGGGAAGCGCGGCGTACTGCACCGCGTGGGGCGATACGCCAAACGGTGTTCGACACATCATCCGCGACATATAATACGCCACGCGCCTCGTCGTATGTCACGCCCACCGGACGCCCCCTCGCATGCCCGTCTTTCAAGAAACCTGTGAGCAGGTCGATCGGCCGCCCATCCGGGCGTCCACCACGGAAGGGCACAAAGACGACCTTGTAGCCCGACGGATCGGCGCGGTTCCAGCTTCCGTGCATCCCGACGAAAGCACCTTCGCCGAACCGGCCACCCAAGCCACCGTCGGTTGTGAAATCGACACCAAGTGCGGCAACATGTGAGCCCAGCGCGTAGTCAGGCACTACGGCCTTTTTGACCAGGTCGGGCCTCGCCGGCTTGATCCTCGGATCGACGTTTTGACCGTAGTAACTGTAGGGCCAGCCATAAAAGGCACCGTCGCGCACGGAAGTCAGGTAATCAGGCACGAGTTGCGGTCCAAGTTCGTCACGCTCGTTGACGACCGCCCAAAGCTGCTCGTTCCACGGGTCAAAAGCGAGTGCTGTGGGGTTGCGGATGCCGGAGGCAAAAATCCGGCTGGCGCCCGTTTCGCGGTCTATTTCCCATATGACCGCACGGTCCTCTTCCACATCCATGCCGCGTTCGCCGACATTACTGTTCGAGCCAATGCCTACATATAACTTCGAGCCATCGGGGCTGGCGGTCATCGCCTTCGTCCAATGGTGATTGATCTTGGCAGGGAGCTTTGTAACTTCGGTGCCAGATCCCGCGATACTGGTCGCTCCCTCGGAATATTCAAAGCTTACCAGATTTCCCTGATTGGCTACGTAGAGCGTGCCATCAACGAAAGCTAAGCCGTAGGGTGCATCGAGACCCTCGATAAAAGTAGTCTGGAGATCGGTCTGCCCATCTCCGTCCTCATCGCGCAGCAGCGTTATCCGGTCTCCGCCTTCGACCGGGCTTTTGCCGCGCTTCTTTATCCAGCCTGCGATAACATCCTTGGGCCTCAACTTTGGCGCCTTGCCGCCAGAACCCTCGGCGACCAGAATGTCCCCATTGGGCAGCACGAGCGTCTGCCGTGGAATCTTCAGATCCTGTGCAATGGCGGAAACAGTGTACCCCTCGGGTACGATGGGTAGTTCGTCCCCCCATCCTTCCGGCGTCGGAATTTCCATCGCCGGCACGAGAGCATCGTTCTGTTCGGGAAGCTCGGGACGCTCGCCAGTCTGATCGAGATCGGGATCGCTGCTGACCTGGCACGCGGCAAGCGCGAAAGTAAGCGGCAAGACGAGATAGGCTAGGCGGTTCATGCACGTTTCTCCACCGTCTGGGTGCTGTAGGCGACAAACGCTGCGATCAAGGCCAGGATCGAGCACAGTATCGAAAGCACGAGGCCCAAAGTGCCGACGGAATGCCAGCCATCACGAGCATGCTGGAAAGCATTCAGCACACCGAGACCGAACATTGCGGCGATGACAATCAGATAGAGCGTACCGCGACCTTTCGCGTGTCGAGCTCGTCCGAAGAAGAGGGCGAGCAGTGCCGAGGCGAGGACCAGGCCAGCGAACAGGTCTGCCCCGGCAATGAGCCAGGACGAGAAGTTGGACCACTGGATCTCCGCCGTATTCAGATAGGTTATATCGGTAAGTAGAGCGGCAGGATAAAGCGCCACGGGAAAGGCGAGCAGTATCGCGTGCAAGGGATTTGCAAAAGAACGAGAATTAGTGACTGTGCGATCCATGCGGGCAATCTCCTCTTCCGGCTTTGCCACTCTGACTAACCAACAATCGCGGGGAAGGTGCCGAAGATTACACCCGCCCCAGCCAGACCGAGGGCGCCGAGAGCGAGCGGCGAGCGTGGAGCACGTAGCCTCAGGACTTGTCCCAGCAATGCGGCGATTGCGATGAGACCAGCTCCTATCGCGATGATCCGCGCGATCCCGTCATCGGGGAAAACCAGCACTCCGGTGTAGCTGATAGCGAAATGCGCCGACCAGATCACGAAGGCGATCAGAAGCGTGCGATAGATCGAAGGACGGTCGATGGGCTCGCCAATCTCGCTGTTCTTTGCTTCAGGCACCGGGGAACACCCTCGGCAAGAGAGTAAAGACCATGCCCTGCAGCGCGCAGAACATTATGAAACGTGCGACAATATCCATGGTGACGTTTGTCGGAGTGGTCATGATTCCCCGCGCTTCGCGAAAAGCGAGATAGGTGGCCATGATGACAGCGACCACGACCACCTGTCCCTGAAGCACCGAAAGCATAAAAACAGTCGCACCCATCCCATTCGCGGTGGGTTCAAGACCCGTCGCGAGCCATCCAGTCACATCGAGGTATAAGGCTCCGACCAGCAGGGTCGCAGCAAGTGCCTCCAGCATCCAGGGCAGGTCTTCGGCAAGCCGCCCTTCTTTCGATGCGAGAAACCGACGCCCGCCCCAGGCCGCAAGAAGCGCCGCCGCTTCTATCCCGACAATGATTGCAGTTGCGCCGAGCGGCGGAGGCGCACTCCAGACTTCGGGATTGATGCCATAGAGATAGAGGTAGGCGAACACGGCCATGAAGCCGATCATGCCGATTACGACCATCAAAGTGTTCAACGCCCACCAGCCGTGGCTTTTCGGCCCGGTGATGGCGATCGGAACTTCGATACCGCCGCCGATGTCGGCGCTTTCCTGTTTGATGGGACGGTCGGTTTCCCAAAGCCATCGAAGCGTACTTAGCACTGCTACAATCCCGCAAAACACTGCAAAGGCGTAGCCCTGCACCGTCAGCGAGAGGAAAAAGAGAGCGGTGAACACAGCTGCTGACAATGGCCATGGCGACGGGCCGGGCATGAGTTGAACGTACTGTGGTTCAGCCATCACGGTCGAGGTGATCAACGTCTCGCGCTGACCAGTGGCAGAGTTCGGGAGGAAATAGCGCCCTTCTTCGACTTCCTTCGAGATTTGGGGGCGATCCCATAAAGGCTCGCGAGACGTAACCAGCGGGATCGAGCGAGTGGAGTACAAACCGGTGGGAAGCCATTCGAGCGTACCGCCCCCGTAGATATTGCCTGCATCGTCATGAACCGTGAAACGAAAGCGGCGCGCGAGATCGAACAGGAAAAGGAGTATCCCAGCGGCCATCACGAAAGCGCCGATGGTGGACACCAGATTGAGCAGATCGAGATCGCGCCCGGGCAAATAGGTATAGACCCTGCGCGGCATACCCATCAAGCCGGTCAGGTGCATGGGGAAGAAAGTGATGTGAAGACCCGCGAACATCAGCCCGAAGACCCACTTCCCGACACGCTCAGATAGCGCCCGGCTGCTAGTCATGCCGTGCCAGTGGTAGAACGCGGCGAACATCGGGAAAACCATGCCGCCCATCAGCACGTAATGGAGGTGGGCGACGATGAAATAGGTGTCATGCGCCTGCCAGTCGAAGGGCACCATGCCCACCATAACGCCGGTCAACCCACCCATCGTGAAAATCACTACGCTGCCGACTACGAATAGCGCAGGCGTGGTCCATCTTATCTTGCCGCTGGCAAGCGTCGCAATCCAGCAGAACACCTGGATGCCGGCCGGCAGGCTGACCGCCATGCTGGCGGCGGAGAAATAGCCTGCCGAGACGCGCGGCATGTCGGTAGTGAACATGTGATGCGCCCAGACGCCGAAGCTGATGAAGCCGGTAGCGACCAGCGCCAGAACGTTGAGGCGGTACCCAACGAGCGGCACCTTGGCGACTGCGGCCACCATCATGCTCATCAGACCCGCGGCTGGGATAAAGATAATGTAGACTTCTGGATGGCCGAAAAACCAGAAGAGGTGTTGCCACAGCATGGGATCGCCGCCGCGTAGCGCATCGAAGAAAGGCCAATTGAAAGCTCGTTCGATCTCCAGCAGCATCGTGCACAGGATCACACTGGGGAAAGCGACCACGATCATTACCGCGAACACCAGCATGGCCCACGCAAACATCGGCATCTTGTCGAGGGTCATCCCCGGCGCGCGGGTGCGCAGCACACCCACGATGATCTCGATCGCTCCGGCAATGGCCGAGATCTCGATGAAGCCGATGCCGAGCAACCAGAAGTCTGTATTGATACCGGGACTGAAGGCGATGCTCGTCAGCGGGGGATACATGAACCAGCCGCCGTCGGGCGCCAACCCCACGAACAGCGAGAGAAAAAACATCGTTCCGCCTACGAAATAGGCCCAGAAGGCGAATGCTGACAGCCTGGGAAACGGTAGATCGCGTGCCGCCAGCATCTGCGGCAAAAGCATGATCCCGATCGCCTCCACCATTGGCACGGCAAACAGGAACATCATCACCGTTCCGTGCATGGTGAAGAACTGGTTATAGGTATCGACGCCGAGGAAATCCTGCATCGGAGCGGCGAGTTGCACACGCATGCCCAGCGCCAGAATTCCTGCTGCTAAGAAGAAGCCGAAAGCAGTGACGACGTACCAGAAGCCAACGTAGTTGTTATTGACCGCGGTAAGACGTGCCCACCCCTTGGGCGCGCGCCAGATGCGGTTCAATTCTTCGACTTCGCTATCGGGACGCTTCTCGGTGGGGAAGCGCTCATAGAGCGAATAATCGAAACCCGTCTCGGATCTCATTTCTGCTGCTCGAGCCAGATGGCGATAGCTTCGAGCTCGTCGGCATTGAGCATGTCATAGCTCGGCATGCGATTGCCAGGCTTGAGCGATTGGCTGTCGCCGATCCAACCAATCAGCGTCCCGCGGTTGTTCGGCAAAATACCCGCTCCCAGCGTCCGGCGCGACCCAACATGGGTGAGGTCCGGGCCAGCGAGGCCGTTTGCCTCAGTCCCTGCGACACGATGGCAGGCAGCACACCCGGACTGCATGAATAGTGTTCTTCCGGACTGCTGACCGGAATTTGTGTTAGCGCCCGCACCCGTACGCGTAACTGTTGATCGCTCCGAACCCTGCGTCCCTGATCCGGACGATGATTCTACTTGCCGCGTTATGTCGAGGCCCGCTGAAACGAGGCGCTCATTCCGCTCGGCATACCATTCTCGAAAATCGTCGTCCTCATGCGCTACGGCAACGAAGCCCATCAGCGCATGTTGCCGCCCGCAATACTCCGCGCACACCCCGCCGAATTCTCCTGGGCGATCGGCTTCGATCCGCAGCAGTGTGCGTCGCCCGGGGATCATGTCCTTCTTTCCCGATAGATGCGGCACCCAAAAGCTGTGAATCACATCGGCGGATTCCAGTTCGAGCACCACCGGACGTCCGACGGGAATGTGAATCTCATTCGCATCTTCCATCACAACCGCGCCCGATGGGTCCAGATATTGCACACGGAACCACCACATTTCACCGGTAACGCGAATACGCATCTCGTCCCCGTGGATCGGCTCTGTCAGGCTGGCCGTAAGTGTGAGTCCCCACACCAGTAGCGCGGTCAATACGACGCCCGGAAAGGCCACCCCGCCGAGCAAGATCGCGCGTTCGCCTCCTAGCTTCGCTTTCCACTTGTCTGGTCCCTTGATGGCGACCCAAAGAGCAAACACCACGACCAATGTGACGAAAGCGCCCAAACCGAAAAGCGACCAGGCCAGGGTTGTAACTTTGCCTGAATACGGACCTGCCGGGTCGAGTACCGGAGGTGGCCAACCCCAAAGTGCGTCAATCATGGTCGAGACCATACAAATAGGCTGCGATATCTGCCGCCTCAGCCTCGCTAATTGGCATTGGCGGCATGGAAGAGCCCTCCTTCACGGAAGGTGCGTTGCGGATGAAGGCCGCCAATACGTCCGGCCGGTTCGGCAATTGGCCAGCTATCAAGCCGACATCGTCGAAGCCATCAAGCGATGGTCCCAAGCGCCCGGATGGCCAGTCCAGCCCGGGAATTTCGTGGCAAGATCCACAGCCTGCGCGCTTGATTGCTATTAAGCCGCGATCCTTCGGTCCGATAGCCGGCTCTCGCCGCGTCTCGACCGGGTCCTTGCATGCGGCAAGCGCTGCACAAGCGGCTAAGGCTACGCCGGCCACGATGGCTTTCCAATTCCGATGCTCCACACTCCCCATTCCCATGGGAACCGGACAATTGCATGCTTCGTTCCCGCCAGACGATGCTTTTCCGCTCTAACCTGTCCGTCGCCGCCTTTGCTATGGCGCTGGCGTCATGCACTCCTGCCCCGATCGACGATCCATTCGACGACACCGGCGAATTGATTGCCTTATCAGGCGGGGACGCGGGTCCGCAGGCCGCTTGCCACACTTGTCATGGGCTGGACGGCGGCGGCGACGGAGCGTTGGTGCCGAGAATAGCGGGCATGGATACGGGATATCTTGTGCGGCAGCTGGGCTTTTACGCGGACGGCCAACGTAGCCATCCCCAAATGACTTGGCTTGCAGGCCGTCTAAATTCCGAGGAGCGGTTGGCTGTGTCAGCCTATTACGCGGCCATGGACTTTCCCGAGGGCATGGAGGGAAGCACGACTTTGACTGAACCCTCGTGCGAAATTGCGAAAGCATACGAGATCTACCATGCAGGCTTACCCGAACGCGCTCTATCGTCCTGCGCATCTTGCCATGGGGAAACCGGTCTGGGCTCGGGTGGCGGCAACCCACCCCTGATCGGTCAAAGCGCTGAGTACCACGCCGAACAATTGCGCCGCTGGCGCAACGGTGAGCGATACGGCGATGCACTAAACGTCATGCACGATGCGGCCAGCAAGCTGCAAGAGAGCGAAATTAGCCCACTCGCGGCGTATATTGCGTATGGTCCGGAGCCGTCTCGTCGTCTCGGATTTCCGGAAGAATGCCCCTGACTGTATCATCGCGATCCCAGAAATGGTGTTTCAATGCCGCAATGACATGCAGCGGCACCAGCAATGCGAGGCCGATAACGCCTAGCACATGAAGGCTCTCCGCCCAGTCGAGTACCTGATACTGCCACGCTGGGGAGAGTGTATGAAAGGGCATCGGGGGTATAGCGACCAATCCGGCAAGCCGCAGAGGCTGCACCGGCTGTATCGCCGACCACATCGCCCATCCGCTCAGCGGAAGTAGCGCGAACAGGCCATAGAAAAGGTACTGTGTGATATGTGCTGCCGTGCTCTGCCAGCCTGGCGCATCGGCGTCGTTGACCGGATCGGGGACAAAAAGGCGCCAGCCAAACCTTAAGATGGCGAGGAACAGGATGGTCAGCCCCAGCTCGCTATGCAATTCGTAGGTGGCAAGCTTGCTTGCCCCGACGGGATAGCGCAACATCATCCAGCCTGAGCCGAGCTGAAAGAGAACCAACCCTGCCATTATCCAGTGAAACCAGACACCGACCGGAGAATACTTTCCATGCTCGGTATAACTGACCGCCCATCTTCGGATCAGGTCATGAAGCCTCATGCAGCCGCTCTGTTACCAAGCGATCGATAGAGTATCGTCAATGCAGCGATTAGATAGACCAGGCTCGCGGGGGCCCACATAATGATACCCGCAATCTGCTGATCCTCTATTGGCGAGAGACCCCACAAGCGGGTCGTTAGCCAATGTGGGGCATAATACGCACGGTGCGCAAAGGTAAGTAGCGCGCCAAGTGCCCCCATTGCGACCATCGTCGCCAACAGCCCTGTCGCGGCAGCTGGAGACGGCGATCGAATGACCTTGACCCACCATGCTGCTGCCGTGGCGACAATGCTGATTTGCATGAGCCAGAAAACCGCGTCGCTACGCATCGCGAGTTCGTACAATGGAGGTGCATGCCAGGCCAGGAAGGTGATGGCATGTACCGCAGTCCATACGGTCAACGTCCCGGGCAAGCTCTTGTCCTCGAGCCGAAAGGCCGCAATGAGCAGTGGGGCGAAGACCGCTGCGAGTATGACATCGTGGATGATGCGAACTGTGAACAATGCGGATCCGAGCGCGCAGAAGGGGCTGATGTAGAGAAGGCAGAAGACGATCAGGAGTGCGTATGTCGGCGTGGCTCTCAGACTTTCGCGTTGCCAATATGCGCCCCCTACCACGACCAGAAGGCAGGCGACCAATTCGGGTGCGAAATTCCAATTGGTTAACCAGCCCCCAGGATCTGGAGCTTTTCCGCAATAGGGCAACCAATCGTGCAGCATCCGTCTCCCGTGAGCGTGTGGTTAGATCAGCAATTGCATGCTCACAACAGTCATTGGTGTCCTGCAAACCGACGCAATGAGCAGAAAGCGATCGCAATCTAGGATGAAAGACGCTCGGACAGAATTTAGGGTCCCGAGAGCATGTAGGTAGGCCATAATCGGTGAACCGCATTCGCTCTGATCATACCCGTGAGCCAGGTGAAGGTCGGCTTTGGCTACAATCGCGTCTGAAGCCGAC
>Ga0208813_1001093_pt1 | contig 15856 bp, 11 predicted proteins | sample MalvireepMed_904_FD_184250 | JGI IMG/M metagenome (GOLD analysis project Ga0208813, IMG submission 184250) | Marine viral communities from the Global Malaspina Expedition - Malaspina viral metaG DeepMed_904 (SPAdes) (version 2) | ecosystem: Environmental > Aquatic > Marine > Oceanic | place... | reverse complement strand
GCGTGGGGCAGATAATAATCCACGAACAAAAACCCCGCTCGAGGCGGGGTTTTTCTAGCTCACTAACATCAGATGTTAGCGGCGAACATCAAGCTGGAATTAACCCAGAACTTTGATGTTGGAAGCCTGAAGGCCTTTTTTACCCTGAGTGACGTCGAAGGAAACCTTCTGGCCGTCTTGCAGAGTTTTGAAGCCGTCAGCTTGAATTTCGGAGAAGTGCGCGAACAGGTCGTCGCCATTGTCGTCCGGAGAAATGAAGCCGAAGCCTTTAGTGTCGTTAAACCACTTAACGGTACCAGTTGCCATGATCGAAATCCTCGATAAAGCTTAATGTAGAGCCGGGTAATACCCGAGTTGCAGTGGGTAGAACAAGAAACTTTCACCAGACTCAACGCTAGAGCGTTTCGATACTGCTGACAACGTTCGACTTGCTAACCAACTGCATTCAGCATGCGCTTAACCAAGCCGCACGTCAACACTATGATGAAAAAAAATGTCAATGCAATGAATTTTCTTTAAAAATCCATCCAGCGGCTTTTTCAGCGATCATTAACGTGGGCGAATTGGTGTTTCCACTGGTGATGCTAGGCATCACGCCCGCGTCCGCGACCCGCAATCCCGCCACCCCGCGCACCCGCAGTTTTTCATCCACCACCGCCATTGGGTCATCACGTTTGCCCATCCGCGTGGTGCCGACCGGGTGAAAAATCGTCGTGCCAATATCTCCCGCTAGCCGCGTTAGCTCGTCATCGGTTTGATACTCAACGCCCGGCTTTACCTCTTCAGGCAAATATTTAGCGAAGGCAGGCTGTTCGGCGATACGCCGGGTTACCCGTAGCGAATCAGCCGCCACCTTGCGATCCTCCGGCGTGCTGAGATAGTTCGGCGAAATCGCCGGTGCCTGACGCGGGTCGGCGCTTTTCAAACGCACCGTTCCTCGGCTGGTAGGATTCAGGTTGCATACGCTCGCGGTAATGGCCGGATACGGATGCAGCGGCTGCCCAAACGCCTCTAGGCTGAGCGGCTGCACGTGATACTGAATATTGGGGTACGGCTGATCGTCAGAACTGCGGGTAAACGCACCAAGCTGCGAAGGCGCCATGCTCATCGGCCCGGTGCGCTTAGTCACATACTCCCAGCCAATCCCCGCCTTGCCCCACAGCGTACTGGCAATAGCATTGAGCGTTTTGGCATTACTGACACGATACACCGAGCGAATCTGGAGGTGATCTTGCAGGTTTTCGCCCACCCCAGGCAGGTCGTGCACTACCTCAATGCCGTGCTCGCGTAGATGCTCAGCAGGCCCAATACCCGACAGCTGTAAAAGGTGAGGCGAGCCAATGGCCCCCGCACACAGCACTACCTCTTTTCGCGCCTGCACGCGCTGGGTTTTGCCGCTGCGCACTACCTCTACCCCCGTACAACGAAGCGCTTGCGTATGATCGAAGCAGAGCCGGTTCACCTGGGTGGAGTGCCAAAGCGTTAGGTTGTCGCGCTTTAACGCGCTGCGCAAAAACGCCTTAGCGGTATTCCAGCGCCAGCCATCGCGCTGGTTCACCTCAAAATAAGCAACCCCTTCATTGCTACCCCGGTTGAAGTCGTCGGTGCGGGGAATACCCGCCTGCACCGCTGCTTCGGCAAAGTCATCCAACACTTCCCATTTCAGGCGCTGCTTCTCGACCCGCCACTCGCCGCCATGGCCATGAAAAGCACGGTGAGTCTCATCACCGTCGCTGCCTTCATCCAGCCGGTAGTGGTTTTCGTGTTTGATAAAGTCCGGCAGGCAGTTCTCCCAGCGCCACTCGTCGCTACCGGTAACCTCCGCCCAGTGGTTGTAATCCCGCGCTTGGCCGCGCATGTAGATCATGCCGTTGATGCTGGAGCAGCCCCCCAGGGTTTTACCTCGGGGGTAGATCAGCGAGCGGCCATTAAGCCCCTTGTCCGGCTCAGTACGAAAAAGCCAGTCGGTGCGCGGGTTATTGATGCAATAAAGATAGCCCACTGGAATATGGATCCAGTGGTAGTTATCCCGACCGCCCGCTTCGATCAGCAGCACTTTGTTTGCAGGGTCGGCGCTTAGCCGATTGGCCATCAGGCACCCTGCGGTGCCTGCGCCAATCACGATATAATCAAATGCTTCTGCGGTGGGATGAGTGGTTGTATTTGTTGGCATGGGCTTGGCTCCCGTAACGGTCAGGCGTTACTTCGCCGTCGGCATCACAAACTCTGCACCCGCGTCGATGGAGTCCGACCAGCGCTGCATGATCGACTTCTGTTTGGTGTAGAAGCGCACGCCCTCTTCGCCGTAAGCGTGGGTATCGCCAAACAGCGAGCGCTTCCAGCCGCCAAAGCCGTGCCACGCCATAGGCACCGGAATCGGTACGTTGATGCCGACCATGCCCACCTGAATCCGGCGGCCAAATTCACGGGCGACGCTGCCGCTTTCGGTAAAACAGCTCACCCCGTTGCCAAACTCGTGATCGTTAATCAGTTGAATGGCGGTCGCCACATCCGGCACGCGCACGCATACCAGCACCGGGCCAAAGATCTCCTCTTTATAGATAGTCATCTCCGGCGTGACGTGGTCGAACAGCGTGCCGCCCATCCAGAAACCGTCAGCACAGCCCTCACCCGCTTGAGTGCTATCAAACTCGCGGCCATCGACAATCAGCTGAGCGCCTTCTGCCACGCCCTTTTCGATGTACCCGGTGATCCGCTGATGCGCTTGGCGGGTCACGATGGGCCCCATCTCCGCATCCAGCTGCATGCCATCTTTGACTTTCAGCGCCTTAGCCCGCTCGGTGAGCATCGGCACGACTTTATCGGCCACATCGCCGACCAGCACGGCCACGCTAATCGCCATGCAGCGCTCGCCCGCACTGCCGTAGGCGGCGCCAATCAGCGCATCCACTGCTTTATCCAGATGGGCGTCTGGCATCACCACCATATGGTTTTTCGCCCCACCCAGTGCCTGCACACGTTTGCCGTGTTTGGCACCGCGCTCGTAAATCAGGTTGGCAATGGGCGTGGAGCCGACGAACGAGAGCGCCTTCACCTCCGGATGATCGATCAGCGCTTCCACGGAGTCCTTGTCGCCCTGCACCACGTTGAACACGCCATCCGGCAGGCCCGCCTGCTGCAACAGGTCGGCAATCATCAGCGAAGCGCTAGGGTCCAGCGGGCTGGGCTTGAGAATGAAAGTATTACCGGCAGCAATGGCGATGGGGAACATCCACATCGGCACCATTGCCGGGAAGTTAAATGGCGTAATACCCGCCACTACGCCCAGCGGCTGACGCACGGTCCAATTATCAATGCCAGTGCTGACCTGCTCGGTGTAATCACCCTTTAATAGCTGGGGAATACCGCAGGCAAACTCGACAATATCAATACCCCGTGCCACTTCGCCCTGGGCATCGGTAAATACCTTGCCGTGCTCTTTGGTGATTGCTTCGGCCAGGGCATCTTTATTGGCGTTCAGCAGCTCCAGGAATTTAAACATTACCCGAGCGCGGCGAATAGGCGGCGCATCGGCCCAGGCTGGAAATGCCGCCTGGGCGGCTTGCACGGCGGTGTCCACATCAGCGGCCGAAGCCAGGGCAACGCGGCCAGTGACCTGCCCAGTGGCAGGGTTGAACACATCCTGGGCGCTGCCGGAGGCGCCTTCGCTGCGTTGGCCGTTAATAAAATGATGGATGGCGTTGGTTGTCATTGTCGCTACCTTTATAACAAAAGCTTAAGTGATCGGAGGATGATCACTAGACTACCCCGCCTAACAGGCCAAGCAATTGAGTAATTTTTAACCCAGATATAAGCTTTGCTAATAACATAACAATGAAGGTTCACCACCATGCAGGAGTACGCCACGCTGCGGGCCTTTGTGGCCGTTGCCCATACCGGCAGCGTCTCAAAGGCGGCCGAGCAGCTTCATTTGACCCAGCCCGCGGTTAGCCTAAAGTTGAAGCAGCTACAGCTGCATCTGGGCCTAACGCTGTTTACCCGCCGCCCACAAGGGTTAACGCTGACTGCCGATGGTTACGCCTTGCTACCGGCCGCTGAAAATGCCCTGGCCAGCGCGCTGGCCTTTGAGCAGAGCGCCAGCGCGTTACACAGCACGCTGCGGGGCAAGCTGCGCATTGGCACCATTGTTGACCCGGAATTTATTCGCTTGGGCGATTTTCTCAGCCGCTTGATGGCCCGCGCGCCACAGCTGGAAACCGAGCTTCACCACGGCATGAGCGGCAGCGTATTGGACAGCGTTGAGCAAGGGGAGTTGGATGTGGGCTTTTTTCTCGCCCCGCCCGGCGAAGGTACCGACAATAGCGCCCTGGCGTGGCGGGAGTTAACTCACTTTCACTACCACGTGGTGGCACCGCCGGGCTGGGAAGCCAAACTTACCGACACCCGCTGGGAGGCGCTTGCGCAACTGCCCTGGATTGTGACCCCCACCGTGTCAGCGCATTCGCGACTACTTAAGCGGGCGCTGGCCGCAAGCGGCGCGACCCCGAACCGTGTTGCACAGGTCGACCAAGAGGCGTGTATGCTGGATTTAGTACGTGCAGGCGTGGGCCTGAGCCTAGCGCGAGACGCGCTAGCCATGGCCGAACGCCAAGAGAGCGGCTTGGCGGTGGCAGACAACGTTCGCCTGCCCTGCGCATTAAGCCTGATCTGGCGCAGCGACCGCGCCACCGAGCCCACGATTAAAGCCGCACTAGACACCCTCGATACGGTGTGGCCGCATCGTCTAAGGTCGCTGTAAGGAAGCGGAACCTGACAAGTAACCCTCTCCGTTACCCTCAAAAGCGCCAAGACGCTTTATCCGCCTTGGCGTTTTTTTATGGAACGATTTCCTATGCGACTTGCCCCAACGTGAGCGTTATTAAATGGCTAATTATTCATTTGTGCAAAACACCATTTCTCTACTAAGGTAGAAAGTCAGCATTAATAGACCAGTCGGCTAAAGGACTGCTCTACTTGATTGAACGCCCCGTTGATCTAAAGATAGGAGATCTTATGAGCAACACCATTACGACAGTGAACCCGACCACCGGCGAAACGCTTGAGACCTACACGCTGATGGATGAAAGCCAGGCCAAGCAGATAGTCGAGGCCAGTCATGAGGCGTTTTTAGATTGGCGGCTCAAGCCGCTAGAGCACCGCGCCAAGGTGGTGAAAGCGATTGGCGAAGCCATGAACGCGCATAAAGAAGAGCTTACCGACCTGATGGTCAAAGAGATGGGTAAGCTGCCCTCGCAAGCGCGCCTGGAAGTGGATCTCTGCGTCGGCATTTGTGACTACACCGCCGAACATGGCCCCACCAAGCTGGCCGATGAAGAGCGCAAACCCGGTAACGGCGAGCGCGGTATTGTTACCTACTCCCCCATGGGCGTGATTTACGGCATTCAGCCGTGGAACTTCCCTGCTTACCAAGTGGTGCGTTACTCCATCGCCAATATTATGGCGGGCAACAGCGTGCTGCTAAAACACGCTGAAAACGTGACGGGCAGCGGCCTGCTGCTGGAAAAAATCTACCGCGAAGCGGGCCTGCCGGAAAACGTTTTCCGTACGCTGGTGATTTCACACGATGTATCCGACACCATCATCGCCCATAAAGCCGTGCGTGGTGTGACCCTGACCGGCAGCGACGGCGCTGGCCGCAAAGTGGCCGCCAAAGCCGCCGAGCATCTGAAAAAGACCGTACTAGAGCTAGGCTCCAACGATGCCTACTTGGTGCTGGACGATGCCGACCTGGACGTGGCGGTGGATACCTGCGTCACTGGCCGCGTGTTTAACGGCGGCCAAACCTGCGTAGCGGCAAAACGCTTTGTGGTCACCGAAAAGAACTACGAAGCGTTTAAAGAGCGCTACGTGGCACGCATGAAGGACTTGAAAGCGGGCGACCCGACCAAAGAAGATAGCGACCTAGGCCCGATGGCCCGTGTCGATCTTCGTGACGGCCTTCACAAACAGGTGGAAGAGAGCGTGCGTAAAGGCGCGAAAATCCTCTGCGGCGGCGAAAAACCAGAAGGTAAAGGAGCGTTCTACCCGGTCACCGTACTGGATAACGTCACCCCTGGCCAGCCCGCCTACGACGACGAGCTGTTTGGCCCGGTTGCCGCGTTGATTCGCGCCAAAGATGATGAAGATGCCATGCGCATCGCCAACGACAGCCGCTACGGCTTGGGCGGCGGCATCATCTCCAAAGACGTGAAGCGCGCCACCGAGCTTGCCAGCAAGTATTTCGATACCGGCATGGTGTTTATCAACGGCTTTGGTGTGGCAACGCCTGAAATGCCGTTTGGCGGCGTGAAGGATTCCGGCTATGGCCGTGAGCACGGCGGCTTTGGTATGCACGAGTTCGTCAACATTAAATCGGTGATTGTGGTGCAAAGCTAACACCGCCAAGCCCATCGGCTTACGATGGGCTAATCCATAAAAACGCCGCAGTGTCGTTTATGACCTGCGGCATTTTTTATGGGTAGCGTATTTTAAAAGTGGCGTTAGACGATTTTCTGCTGCCAACGCTGCCATAGCATCACTATCAGCGCGACCACCAGCCAGCTTACCAGCGCGGCAATCACATCATCCAACACAATGCCCAACCCACCGGTGACATACTCCGCTAAATGAATAGGCGGCGGTTTTAAAGCATCAAAAAAGCGGTAGACGCCAAACGCCAGGGCCAGAACCAATGGATGGCGAGCGGCTTTTAGCCCTAGCACCGCGAGCGGAAAAGCGACGTACTCATCGGCAACGATGCTGCCATGGTCCAGGCCATCATAATGCCACGCAGCGATATGACAGACCGGCACCGCGGCCACCAGCATCAGCGCGATGATGGCAGCCTGCTGCCCGGTCGGGCGACCCAAGAGCCACCACGCCAGCGGCAAGCCAATCAATGAACCAAAGGTACCCGGCGCAACGGGCGCTAGCCCTAACCCAAAGCCGGTGGCTAGCCAGAAGTTGAGCGTATCGAGCATTAGCCAGCCTGCTGCGCCTGACGCTCGAGCTCTGCCGCCATCTCTGGCGTTAGGTTTAGCGCACTGGCGAGTTGATCCAACCAGGCGCGTTCCATGGGGTTTTGGTTGTCGATCACGGCGACGCTGATCAAATACATTTCGCGAGCGGCCTGGGGGGAGTCCGCTTCACGGGCCAATGCCTGGGCGTCCAGCGGGGCTTTTAGCTGCTGTTCGACCCAGCGGTGCATCTCCTCATCCGCGCCGAGGGCATCGATCTGATCGGTGATCAGCGCCTGCTCCTGCTCATCGATATGACCATCCGCCCGTGCGGCCATGATCATCGCCTGCAGCAGTTCCAGGCTGCGGCGCTCTTGAACCTCGCCGCTTAACACCTCGACACGCTCGCCTTCTGATGAGGATTGGGTCGCCGCTCCTTTCTTTTCCTGAGAGCTTTGCCACGCTTTCCACGCCAGCATGCCTACACCCGCAATCGCGCCATATTTCAACGCTTTACCGCCCATGCTGCGGCCACGTTTTGAACCCACCAGCATGCCCAGGGCACCGCCGCCCAGCAGGCTTTTCACATCAAAACCGCTGGAACCGCTGCTTTGACGTGTACCTTGGCTGCTATTACCGCCTAAATGGCGGGAGAGCCCATCAATCACGCCTTTGACATCCATGCCGCCGCTGCTGCCTTTGCTACCACTGGCCTGGCTCATCAGCTGCTGCAGAATTTTGCTTGCATTCATCCTCGCACTCCTCAATAGACATTCATTCGACGGGTCGAACGCGGGTCGTTTAACCCTTGTTATAGCGTATGCTACATGAATGCAGCATGAATTAACCTTGCGCTAGCGCTTAGCTCAGCGCCCCTTTCACCTCGACCGAACTGCCATGACGGCTAGCGCTCACCTCAATACGAACCGGCATCTGCTCTTTGAGTTCGCTGACGTGGGAAATAATCCCAATCATGCGGCCGCTCATTTGCAGCTCGCTCAGCATGGCAATGGCTTGATCCAAGGCGTCTTGGTCCAGGCTGCCAAAGCCTTCATCAATAAATAGCGTATCGAGCTGAATACCGCCCGCGTAGGCCTGCACCACATCGGAAAGCCCCAGCGCCAGCGACAGCGCCGCCATAAACGACTCCCCACCAGAGAGCGTGGCCACCGGGCGATTTTTGCCGGTGTAGGTATCAGCCACGTCCAGCTCAAGGCCAGACGCTTTATTGCCTTTAGAGGGGTCTTCCCGGCGCACCAACTGGTATCGCCCACGGCTCATGCGCACCAAACGCTCAGACGCTTGAATCAACACATCATCCAGCAGCACGCCCAGTACGAAGCGCTGCAGGCTAATGCGATGGCCGGTGCGGCCATTGGCGACGTCGCTCAGCGTGCCCCACAGCTGGTATTGGGCTTCCAGCTCCGCCTGGGAGGCGTGGGCAGCCGTCAGCTTTTGGTGAATGTTTTGCAGCGTGGTTAATCGCCCATCCAGTTGCCGCCACGCCTCTAGCTGGCTGTTTTCTTGAGCCTGTGCACTTTCAGCCTGGGCAGTCAGTGCGGCAAGATCCGGCGGTATTTTTTCCGCCAGCTGAGTTTGGTAATTCTCTAGCGCGCCCTCAAGCTCGGCCAAGCGGCGTTGATACGCCTCCACCCGATGCGTTAGCTCGTGCCGCTGGGCATCATTCAGTTGGGCAGCCTGATATTCCGCCTCATCAGCAAAGGGGCTAGCCTGCAGCGCGGACTGCCACTCGGCGTGAGCCTGCTGAAGCGACTGCTCGCTACGCTCGACCCGCTCGTTCGCTCCGCGTAACTGCTCTTCCGCCCGCGCCAGTTGGGTCTGGCTAGTCGAAAGCGCTTGCTGGGCGCTCTCCCAGGCTTTTTCAAGCTGGGCGATGTGCTGCTCCAGCTCGGCCAGGGTTTGGCGCATTGCTTCGGGATAACGGGCGTCTTCCGGCAGCGATTGGCTCAGCTGGTCGCGCTGACTCTCTAAGCGAAGCGCGTGCTCTTTCGCCTTTTCCACCTCAGGCCGCTGGGCTTTTAGCTGTTTATCCAGCGTGCCCCACTCGCGTCGCAGCGCGTCCCGGGCTTCGGTCTGTTGGCGAATCTCAGCGTCAACCTGCTCTCGGCGCTGCACCTGGCGGCGCAGGTCTTCATAGGCATTTTGCAAAGCAGACAGCGGTTGACTCGCCCACTCCCCTAACTGCTGATTCAGTCGCTGGGCCTGCTCTGTGTGGCTATCGATCTGTTGGGTGAGCTGATGGTGATGGCGCTCTGCCCGTTGTAGCGCTTGACGGGCCTGTTCTTGCGCCGCTCTGGCCTCTTCCACCTGTGCCTGGGTGACCAACTCGGCGCGATTTATCGCTGGGGCGGGATGTTCCAGGCTACCACACACCGGGCAGGGAGCATCCTGCTCAAGGGTCAGCGCTAACAGCGCGGCCTGGCCCTGGTGCCAGCGCATCTCCTGCTCAGTGGCGTAGCGTTCGGCACGCTTGGTCTCGCCTTGCTGGTGGCTGAGCGCGTTTTTAGCCTGCAGCTGTTGCGTGGTTAATGCCTGGTGCCGCTGGGTGAGTTCATCCAGCTCTTGGCGCAGGGCTAGCAGGTGGTGATGGCGGGTTAGCTCAGCGGGGGCGCTGGCCAGTTGCTGAAACTCACTCTGCAAGCGTTCCAGGTGAACGCCAATGGCTTCGCCCTGCTGGCGAATGCCATCTAGCTGCTGCTCATCGCGCTTAAGCGCCTCATCGGCTTGTTGCCAGGCAGCCTGAGACGTTTGAAAGTGCCGCTGCAGCTCACTGAGCTGCTGGCTCTTTTGGATAAACTCTCCCAGCTGGCGGTGCCGCTCCCTCATTACGGGGAGCTCCGCCTGCTGCTGGCGTGCCGTCTCTAGCGCCTGCTGTGCCTGTTCAGCGTGAGAATGCTGCGTGATTAACGCGGCGTTTGCTTGGCGCTGCTCATCGTGGGCGGTAGCCAACGCCTGCTGCGCTTGGTCTAGAGCGACTTTCTGGGGGCGCAGCGCCTGGGCATGGGTACTCTGCGCTAACCGCGCTTGGCTATTGTCTACCTCAGCGCGCTGCTCAAGATGGCGAGCTTTATCGGCTGCCAGCGCGTCCCGCGCCTCAAATTGGCGCTGTAGCGCCAGGGCTTCATCGCGCTGCTGTTCCGCGCGGCGGCGTTGCTGCTGCGCCGTTTCAAAACGCTCACGCGACTGGCCCACCTGAGGGGTAAGCGCCTCCATCTCTTGCGCCAACGCGGCTTCGCTCTCAAGCTCCCCCCCGGCAAGAATGCCATTGATATGCTGGCGATGATCGCTCACCGCCCGCTCGATTTGATTAGCCTGAGTGCGCAGGCGCTCTTCAATACGCTGGAACACCTGGGTTTGGAACAGCTGGGAGAAAATGACTTCGCGCTCTTTGGAGCCTGCCAGCAGCAGTTCGCGGAACTTACCCTGGGGGAGCACCATCACCTGACGAAACTGATTGGCGTCTAGGCCTATTAGCGCTTGCAGTTCTGCCGTGGCGTCGGTGACCTTTCGCGCCACTAGGCACTCGTCCTCCTCGCCTTCCGGAGTGAGTCGCCACAGCTGGGCTTCTGCGGTTTGTGTCGTTGTGCCTTCGCCGCTGGCTTTGGGACGCTCCTGCAGAGGCACTCGGCGCACCCGATACATGACATCACGCAGGCGAAACGTCAGGCTGACTTCGGTGAGCAGAGAGGCATCCGCCTGATCGCAGCGCATTTGAACGGCGTCCCGCTCGTTGCCGGTGGTTTGGCCGTACAAAGCAAAACAAATCGCATCGAGGATCGAGCTTTTACCCGCGCCGGTGGGGCCGTTAATCAGAAACAGCGGGCTTCTGCCTAGCGCAGTAAAATCAATCGTCTCCCTGCCCGCAAAGGGGCCAAAAGCCTGCATGGTCAGCGTTAATGGCGTCATGCTTGGCCCTCCTGCTCGCGACTCAGGGTGGTGATCAACTCGCTCATGGCACGGGCCTGGGCGTCGCTCATTGGCTCGCCGCTGGTTTGAGTGAAGAAGTCGCTGAACATATCCAGCGCGCTGAACGCAAGCCGCTCGCGGCCTAGCTGTTGGCGGCCTTTTGCTTCCAGCATGCCGGGCTTTTCCAGGTGCAGCACGTTGGGGTACACCGCCCGCAGCTTACCCATGGGGTCGAGAATGGCGTGACGGTCGGTGAGGCGCACCAGCAGATAGTCATCGGCGTGGGGGTCAGCGGCCCCTTGGGCCAGCAGCTGAGCCAGCTCACCTTCCAGCACGCGCACGTCCCGGCGGGGCAGCAGCGGATGGTGGGCTATTTGAGTGACACCTTCGCTGCCCACCTCAACAAGGGTGACGCCTTTGCGCTGGGTGGCTTCGGAAAAGCTGTACTTCAGCAGCGAGCCGCTATAGCGAATGTGCTCCCCACCGCGAACCTGGGGGCCGTGAAGGTGGCCCAATGCCACGTAGTCGAAACTCTGCATGGGTTCCCACGCCACGCTTTCGGCACCGCCTAGGGTGAGCGGGCGCTCGGAGTCGCTGGCGGTGCCGCCATCGACAAAGCAGTGGCTCATCAGTAGCGTCGGGCGGCCCGGCTGGCGCTGTGCCTCAATGCGCTCCAGCAGGTAGCGGTGGGCGCTATCGAAGTCGCGTACGTCCACGCCAAACGCGCTGCGCACGTACTCTGGGTCCGCGTAGGGGATGCCGAACACATCCACCGGGTCATCGCCAATCGTGAGCGTGACTGGCTGATCGCAAGTGGCTAAGTCAGTGAGAATATGCAGGCCGGCTTGGCGCAAATGGCGCGCGCCAAACCCCAGCCGCTCAGCGCCATCGTGGTTACCGGAAATCATCACGACCGGCAGGCCGCGCTGCTCGCACAGCTCGACCAATATCTCATCCAGCAGCGTGACCGCCGCAGCGGGTGGCACCGAGCGGTCGTAAATATCGCCCGCGACCAGCACGGCATCCACCTGCTCGCGGTCGATGATCTCCAGCAACTGCTGCAACACATGACGCTGGTCATCCAGCAGGGAAAGGTTGTGAAATAGCCGCCCTAAATGCCAATCGGCGGTATGAAGTAATCGCATGACAGGCTCGATGAAAAAAGTGTGCGGTCATCATAGCAACCGCGCCTGCGTTTCACCCATGAAAAAGCCCCGCATGAGGCGGGGCGATTAATGCGGAACACGTCGCGGGTTAGTCTCTAAACGCATCCGGGTAGGTGGTGAGATCCACGCCCCACAGCATCGGCAGCAGGAAGTAGACCGCGGCCACGATCAACAGCATCGCAATGATGTTGAGCCAGAAACCGTTGCGCACCATCTCGATGATTTTGATTTTACCCGTGGAGAAGATGATCGCATTGGGTGGGGTGCCTACCGGTAGCATGAAGGCGCAGTTGGCCGCCATGGCCGCTGGCACCATCAGCACGAACGGATGAATATCAAGCGCCAGCGCCAGCGACGCCAATACCGGCAGGATCATGGTGGCCGTGGCTGTGTTGGAGGTGATTTCGGTCAGGAACAGTACCATGCCGGTCGCCAGCAGAATCACCAGCAGGAAGTTGACGCTTTCCAGCACGCTCATTTGGCCGCCAATCCAGGAAGCCAGACCCGACGAGCCAAAGCCCGCCGCAATCGCCAAGCCACCGCCGAACAGCAGCAAGATACCCCACGGTACGTCTTTGGCCACATCCCACCCCAGCAGGCAGCCGCCTTTGTTGGGAGAAGGAATGAGAAACAGCGCCACGGCAGCGGTAATCGCAATCATGGTGTCGTTAATGCCGGGGATCGTCAGGATCTGCCCCTGCCATAGGAACGAGCGGGTAATCCAGAAAAACGCGGCAAACAGGAACACACCGAGCACCGCCTTCTCTTCGAAGGTGATCCTACCCAGCGCTTCTTTCTCTTTGCGGATCAGCGCTCGGCCGCCCGGCAATTTGGCGAGCTTGATCGGATAAATGAAGCGTGTGAGCATCACCCAGCCAATCACCAGCAGCGTCACTACCACCGGGAAGGCAAACATCAGCCAGCCCGCGAACGAAATCTCGACACCGAACAGCTCGTTCACGATCGCCGCCAGGATAATGTTCGGCGGCGTGCCAATGAGCGTGCCCAAACCGCCAATGGTGCCCCCGTAGCCCACGCCAAAAATCAGCGACTTACTGAACTTATCAATCTCGGCACTGTGATCTCCTTCGGTTTTGTTCAGCTCCTGGGTCACCTGGTAGACAATGGCAGTGCCAATGGGCAGCATCATCATGACGGCAGCGGTATTGGATACCCACATGGACAAGAAGCCCGTGGCCGCCATAAAGCCAAACACGATGCTGTTAATGCTGGTGCCTAGCAAGGAGATAATCGACAGCGCGATGCGCTTGTGCAGATCCCACTTCTCCATTGCCAAGGCGATCATAAAGCCGCCCAGGAACAGGAAAATAATCGGGTTACCGTACGCCGCCGTAACGGCGTTGCTCTCCAACGCCCCGGTAATGGGTAGGAGAATAATCGGCAGCAGAGAAGTGACAGGAATCGGGATGGCTTCGGTAATCCACCACACCGCTACCCACAAGGTAGTGGCCAGCACCATCCGGCCTTCGAAGCTAAGATCAGCCGGGTGGAAAAACATCACTATCATAGCAAACAGCAATGGCCCCAGCACCAAGCCGATTTTCTGCGCTCGGTTATACGCAGGAGGACGGGGTGAGTGGCCACTGCTGCCTTGTGTACCATTAGCCTCGCTGCGGGATGAGGAGCCGCCGGTACTTGAGGTAGGCAACGCACACATCAGAAGGTTTTTGACTTGATCGTGGGAGTGCCAAAGCTGATCCCACAGCGTCATCGTGGCAGTTCTGCGCATTATGGAAGTACCGCTCGCAGTCAGGGTGAACGAAAGGGTTCAGGACTTAGCTGTCCCTATGGCATTTTTTGCCAGCGCCGCTGGCTTTTAGGGTGCCCTTTATTCACTGCAATAGGCCATTAGTCCAGTAAATTGGCGGCAATTACAACCAAAGTCTAACCACTTTAGTCGAAATAATTATTGTCGATTAGTCTTCGTAGATGAGTTTGCTTGGCTTTGTTTTCAGTGATTCCAGTGCTTAATCTGTAGCGCAATAAGCACGCAGAACATGCTGATAGCAAAACACTTGCTTCCCAATGGGTTGCAAGCCGCTTGCCCGTTATTAGTCCAGGTTGTCCAGCGTTACCACGATATCCTGGGTAGAGACATCGATATTCCAGAAGGTGTAGCTATCTTCGTCTTCATCTACCAAGCGAATATCAAATAAGGGGCTTTTGTAGCCCGTTAGCGTGACGCGTTGCGTATCCCCATCCTGCAGCACGTCGCTACCCAGCACATCCTCTTCCCAGCTTTTTGAGTCAGCCGGGCTCACGTACATGTAATAAATGGTATAGCCAGTACGGTTGGCGATATCCACATAATAGTCGGCGGCCATTACCAGCGATGAACTACACAGCATCAGCAGTGCAGCCAGAAACACCTTTATGCGCATGGAAGCATTCCTTTTTCTTTTTTAGAGGAAAAGCGAGGGTTTGAGGCGCAAGCGCCGTGCTGCGATTAGTGATGGCAGCAAGCGAAGTATAATCTGGCGCTTATGACAGAGATAGCAGGTCACGTTTTTTTACACATCCGCCCAAGGCGTGCCTGCAACTGTTAGAATGCTGCCCCTTTCAGGCGCGTTGTGGCTGACCGCCACACCGCTTCCCTCTTCTACTACCTGAGAGTCGCGCAATGTTTGCCACCGTCAATGCCATTTTTCGGCCAATTTTACGGCTGGGCCTTATCCCTCAAATTGTGATTGGTATTGCCGCTGGGGTGCTGCTAGCTCTATTCACCCCTGGGATTGCCAGAGATGTTGCGCTACTTGGCCAGCTGTTTATTGCTGCGCTGCAAGCGGTTGCGCCGATTTTAGTCTTCGTACTGGTGGCGGCGGCCATTGCCGCCCACCAAGCAGGCCAACCCACCCATATCCGCTCGGTATTGGTGCTATATGTCACGGGTACGCTGATTGCCGCGTTAATTGCCGTGGCGGCCAGCTTTGCGTTCCCTACGGAGCTGGCGCTGGATGCAGGCCAAGTCGACGGCAACCCGCCGAGCGATATTTTTACCGTGCTGCGTGACTTACTGCTCAACGCGGTGGCGAACCCTGTGACGGCTCTGATGGACGCCAATTTCATCGCCATTCTGGCCTGGGCGATTGGCCTGGGGTTAACGCTGCGCCAAGCCAGCGACACTACCCGCCAAGCGCTTAGCGACTTATCCGCCGCCATTACGCGTATTGTCACGCTGGTGATTCGCTTAGCCCCGCTGGGTATTTTCGGCTTGGTGGCCGGTACGCTGGCGGAGTCTGGCGTGCAGGCACTGCTTAACTACGCCCAGCTATTGGGGGTGATCGTTGGCTGTATGCTATTTGTGGCGCTGGTGAGTAACCCGCTGCTGGTCTATTTAGCCACCCGCAAAAACCCTTATCCGCTGGTGTTTGCCTGCCTACGGGGCAGCGCTATTACGGCATTTTTCACCCGCAGCTCGGCAGCCAATATCCCGGTGAACCTGGAGCTGTGCCGCCGCTTAGACCTGGATGCCGACACCTACTCAATCTCCATTCCGCTGGGCGCCACCATCAATATGTGCGGCGCGGCGATCACCATTACCGTGATTACGCTGGCGACTACGCACACCCTGGGAATTAGCGTGGATTTCCCCACTGCGCTGCTGCTCTGCATCGTATCGGCTCTGGCGGCCTGCGGTGTGTCTGGCGTGGCGGGCGGTTCGTTGATGCTGATTCCCATGGCCGCCAGCCTGTTCGGCATTCCGACCGAAGTGGCCATGCAGGCCGTCGCCATTGGCTTTGTGATTAGCGTGGTGCAAGACTCTACCGAAACGGCGCTCAACTCCTC
>Ga0208813_1001085_pt1 | contig 15921 bp, 14 predicted proteins | sample MalvireepMed_904_FD_184250 | JGI IMG/M metagenome (GOLD analysis project Ga0208813, IMG submission 184250) | Marine viral communities from the Global Malaspina Expedition - Malaspina viral metaG DeepMed_904 (SPAdes) (version 2) | ecosystem: Environmental > Aquatic > Marine > Oceanic | place... | reverse complement strand
AAGGACTCAAACTCTGTGCGCAAACGTTCACCAAGGATGTAAAGCAGTTGTCCTGCTGTGCCGGTTAATCGCTCCGGCTCTGGTCAACGCGAGCACTGTCCAAAATTTGAACGTTCGCTTTGCGACCCTTCTCTACAGCTTAAACAAATGCGGACACTTGCCTTTTGAAAGACGTCTATGAAGAGCTCGTTCTCATCGTGCCTACTACAGTGGTACAGGATCAGGCCGTTGAAGATTGGCGTTATAGTGAGCTATGCCGAACGTTTATCTGGAACAAAACGTTTCTATCCCAAATGAGAGAGCGGGTACTTGCCGACTCTCTTGAAGAGGAATTGCATGCGATTAAGACTCTGCTCACCCTGCGTTGATTTTTTTAAGAAAGAGCAGTAAGCCAAAAAAGGCCCGAACTAAACCCGGTTGTACGGTCTGCCCGCTCCGCTCAAGTAATTATCAACCAACTGATGAAGGCGGGCCTGGCCAAAGCTGGGGTCGTGCCCGCCGTGAACCACGTTAACCGGCAACTGGCGCAGACGCTGCATCGTTTTTATATAGGCCTCAATGTCGGCTCCCTCGATGGCATCCAGCAATGGGCCATCATAAATGGCGTCACCGGAAAACAGGGTGCCGGTGGATTTCTCCCAAAGGCCGATGCTGCCTGGGGAGTGCCCTGGCAGGTGAAGCACTTCAAACGCTGAGTTGCCAAGATCCAGCACATCCCCCTCATCGATCAGTTTGGTGGGCTCGGCTTTCGGGGTACGAAATGCCATGGGGTCGAATCCTTCGTGAGGATAGGCGTCGATTAGGATATCGGGCACGTCGTAACCCTGGCTCTCGATCGCCTCGCGCATCCCAGTCGGCCAATGACAGCTGCAAAGCGCTGGGAAGTCGTCCGGTTGGCGCAGCTGGTCGGCTTCCAGAGGATGAACTAGGCGCTGTTCAAACTCGTGTAGGCTACCCATATGATCCATGTGTGTATGGGTGGCAACGGCCATCACAGGCTTGTCCAGCAGTATTGCCATAGCCTCTTTCAGGCTGCTGATGCCCATGCCCGCGTCGACGAGTAGATCGGCGTCGCGGCCTCTTACATGCCACATGTTGCACTGTTCCAGGCGTGTAACATGGGGCTCCCATAACAGTGTGATCCGATCGTCTACGCGTCTGGTTTCGAACCATCTGTTGGCAATTTTCATTGGTATGCCTCTTGATCGCATGTTGCCCAATGGCGCACAAGGCTCTGGTGATCGCTGATCGCGCCAAAGATGCCGCCTTCGTTCAGCATCATGTTCAGCGCCGCGTCGTGGAGTAGCGGATCGCCCGCACCACAGCAGTCAGACACAACAAGGCAGTCGTAACCGCGATCGTTTGCTTCCCGCAGCGTTGAGTGCACACAAACGTCCGTTGTCACGCCGCAGATCAGGAGGTGCCTGATGCCTTTGGCACGAAGTATCTGATCCAGATCGGTGGCGTGATAGGCCCCATTGCCCGGCTTGTGCAGGATGATATCCGAGGAGGCCGGCGCGAGCTCCGGAACAACCTGCGACCCCGGCTCACCCTGCACCAGAAACCGCCCCATGGGCCCTGACTGACCAATCGGCGTACCGATAGCCTCAGCGCGGGCCTGTTTGGTGGGGTTAAGATCTGCGAGATCGGGCCGATGCGACTCAAGCGTGTAGATGATTGGGAGCCCCTGCTGGCGTGCTGCGCTCAGCAACGATTGGGTTGGTTTTATGGCTGCTCGGGTATGCTCTAGCGAGTAGCCCATCTGGCCGAAATAACCGTTGGGGTTGAGAAAGTCATTCTGCATGTCGATCACAATCAACGCAGTGTCTCCGGCAGACCAGTCACCATCCAGCGGCCAGTTGTAGGGGCGTGACGCCGTCAAGGGACTCCAGTTCATTGTTCTGCCTTCAGCATGTAGTCCGTGGGAAAACGCAGGTTTACATTTTGCCTGTCGCCCTGAACACGACCATCTTCAAACGCGATACCCACGAAATCGGGGCTGCTCGCCGAGGGGCCGAGCAAGCCTTTGTCCCAGGCAAAGTTGCTAATGTTTGCAAGAATGGTCGCAAAATCGTCGCTGGTGACCAGCTCTGCTGCTTCATCAGGGCTGAAAAACTTGATTGTGGCCATCTGCTTCAGGAACCCTTCCCGGTCGGTTCCGACGGACTCGGCCATGTGCTCGATGACTTCATCCCGTTTCGGGTGACCTGACTCTAACATTGACATGACCTCGTACCACGCGCCTGCCAGAGCGTGGCCCAGCTCCGGATGCTTATTGAGCGTTTCCGTGTGAAGCAGCAGGGCGTCGGTGATCTCGTTTGGAATGTCCGCGCTGTCGAAAAGTATTGTGGTATCCGGATTCTGCTGGACAATTTCGCTAAGCTGCGGTTTCCAGGTGACCACGGCTTGTGTATCCGGGGACTGAAACGCAGCGATGATGTCCGCATCAGAGGTGTTTACAACGGTGACGTCCCGTTCGCTCATGCCGGACTCGTCGAACGCTCGCGCCAGGAGATAGTGGGAGCCGGAAAACTGCACTAGGTTTACCCGTTCGCCGTCAAGATCCTCGACACGCTTGTCATTACCTTTCATCACTATACCGTCACTGCCATTGGAGGCGTTGAGCAGCACCGCAATGGTCGAATCGATACCGCTGGCTGCGGGGATGGTCAAGGCATCCAGCGTTATGGCAATGACGCCATCAAACTCTCCGGCGGTGTACTGGTTCTGCGCTTCAATGTAGTCGTTCATCTGAACAGCGGTGACATCAATACCGTACTTGTCGCCCCATTTGTCCAGGATTCCGGTTTCCTCGGCGTAGCCAAGGGGCATGCTGCCAGCGTAGATCGTCCAGGCAATACGAAACGAAGGCGTATCGGCCGCGAAGGCGGGTGTGCTGAGTAGTGCAAACGATAATGCCGCCGCAAATAGTCGTGAGGCTCTCATGAGCGTCTCCTGTGTGAGGGATTCAGTGTGACAACCAGTGTTGCCCAGTCCTCTACAAAGAAGAATGACTGATTTTGCAGGCTTACCTGACGCGTGCCGCAGGTCTGCCGAACAGAGCGAGCGTGGCGAACAGGTCTTCACGCAACGCATCGACCGCAGGCTTTTGAGCTTCACGGCCCGGGCGGAAGGCCACCTCGATGACCGACGTACGGCGGAAGTGGTCTGGCCTGATTGCGACCATCTGGCCGCTTTCGATCCAGCTTCGCGCGTAGTGGTTGGGTAAGAACCCCACGTGGGTGCCGGCAAGAATCAATAGCGCCGCGGCTTCAATGTTGGCCACCCAGGCGGTGACGTTGGAGGGTTCGCCCCCAAGACGGCTGGTATCTTGGGCGTTAAGGAAATTCCTGGCGACTTTGGCGCATGCATTAAGCGTGCTCTGCACCTGTTCGGGTGATTCGGCACCGGCGAGGGGGTTTGAGGGGGCACACACCAGCCAGTCAGTCTCCTCATACATGGGCTCGTAATGAAGTTCTGGCAGGTGAGCGGGAAAAATGCCGATACCCAGGTCTGCTCGATGGTCAAGCAGGGCGTGCTCAATTTGCGAGGGCGCCATCACTTCCATGTGCAGGTGGGTTTCATTTTCAGCGCGTGCGCCATAGCGGGCGAGCACGCGTCGCAGAGGGCAGTTAGGGTCGGTGATAAGATTGTCGATCATCGCCAGGCGAACCTGGCCCGACAAGTGCCCTTTGAGACTCTCGTTGCAGTCCTCAAATGTTTTCACGGCCTGCTTGAGCGCCAGCGTATTGCGAAACACCTTTTCGCCATCGGGGGTCAATTGAAAGCCGCCGCGGCCACGTTCGCACAAACGTAGCTCAAGCCTGTCTTCAAGCTGTCGTAACTGTCGGCTGATGGTCGAGGCATCGCGATTAAGCAGGGTCTGGGCATTGGCGATGCCCCGGCCTTCCACAACGGCGATAAACACTTCCAGCAGGCGCAGGTCAATGTCGCTTAGGTTCATTGTGTTGATACTACTTGATAAGTCTCCGTATCGCTCGCACAGTAAGTTTTAAACAACCCCGTTTTAGTCGCACCGCTGATTAGAGTTTTCCGCCCAGTTGTACGTTGCTAGGTATTTCCATGGGTCAGGTTACCCGGTGAATCGGTGGGGGAGGTAACGGGTTCACGCGGCCTAGGAAAAGGTCCGCTTTTGGTCAATCTGAACGTTCGCTTTGCGACCGTAGCAGCTAAACAAAAGCGGACATTGTCGTTTGCCTAGGCAAGAGGTTCTCTTTACCACGATTCCAATGGGTCAGGGATTCGATTTGCTCCTGATCGCGCAAAAGTGCTGCAGTTATTATTTGAATTCACGGGTGCACCAAGTGGGGCTGACCATCACCGGGCCAAATTCCGTTTTGGGATGTAGAGCAATCCCTTGATGGTATGCTGTCTGAATCACGCTGAAGATGGCGACTGCTTGATGCAGAGGGAGGATTTAAAGAACGGATCCCTTAGTATTGGTTCGGCCGTCTCGAACTCACTGATTCCCAACGTGATCGTGCTCAGATAGATCTGGAGCAGGTCAATGCTCGGAATCTCATCACAAGATCCAATTCTGAATTCAAAGTCTTAACGATAGTAATGCTCGAAAAAGACTAATCCTCATGAGCAGCCAATTTTTACCGATTCTTAGTGCTACATAATGGATCAGCAACGCACCCCTAAAGTGCGTAATAATGGCCTCTATCCCTAGCTCTATCCTGAGAGTTAACCCAAATAATTGATTTATAGTAATTTTTTATATCTGGCCCGATTTCTGCTTGGGTTTTTGTGTCTGTACTCCTGACAAAACGCGACAAAAATCTATTCAATAGAGCGCTAGGGTTCCGACCACAAAGAGTTGTGGTGCCTGGTCCGAGAGCACTCGACCTTTCAGCGAAGGGTTACACGGCGGGATAAAAGCCCGGGAGAACTTAAGGCGTAATGCCGGGGGTACTCCGTGAGCAACCGACCTAACCCAACTGAGAGGTCTGCTATGAAGCAAATATCTATATTTTTACTTGCCTTGATGCTGTCAACTACAGTTTCCGCACGCGAAAATTTTAAAGTCTGCTGGTCGATCTATGTCGGCTGGATGCCATGGGCCTACGGTGCCGAACAAGGCATCGTGAAGAAGTGGGCCGACAAGTACGACATCAATATCGAGGTAGTGCAGATCAACGACTACGTCGAGTCGATCAACCAGTACAGCGCGGGCGCCTTCGATGCCTGTACCATGACCAACATGGATGCCCTGACCATTCCCGCCTCCGGCGGCGTCGACAGCACCGCGCTAGTGGTGGGTGATTTTTCCAACGGCAACGATGGCATCGTGCTTAAGGGCAAAGATTCCTTGGCTGACATCAAGGGTCAGAATGTCAATCTGGTTGAGCTCAGCGTTTCCCACTACATGTTGGCACGTGGTCTTGAGAGCGTCGGCCTGCGCGAGCGTGATCTTCAGGTCGTCAACACCTCCGATGCCGACATGGTGGCCGTCTACGGCACGCCGGATGTCACCGCCGTCGCAACCTGGAACCCGCTGCTGAGTGAAATCGAATCAATGCCGGACAGTCACCTGGTGTTCGACTCCTCACAGATTCCGGGCGAGATCATCGACCTGCTGGTGGTCAACACCGAAACCCTGGAACAGAACCCGGCATTGGGCAAGGCTCTGACCGGCGCCTGGTACGAAATCATGGCCACCATGAGCGGAACCGATGCAGCGGCCACCGCAGCCAAAACCTACATGGCCGAAGCTGCGGGTACCGATCTGGCCGGTTATGAAGCCCAGCTGGGTAGTACCGAGATGTTCTACACTCCTGAATCCGCCCTGGCCCTGACCAACAGTCCCAAATTAATGACCACCATGCAGAATGTAGCGGAGTTCTCCTTCGATCACGGCCTGCTCGGTGAGGGCGCACCGGATGCCGGTTTTATCGGCATCGAAACACCCGCCGGGGTCTATGGCAACAGCAACAACATTCAACTTCGTTTCACCCCGACTTACATGCAGATGGCGCTGGACGGCGCACTCTGAGCCTGACTCTGATACGGGGAGCCCGGCCCCCGGTAAGGAAGGATCATGAAACGACTGATCAACCAGACCCCGACACCGGCCATGCGTGCCCTCTTCGGTCTGTTACCGTTTATCCTGTTGGTGCTGATCTACATTATTGCATCCGATGCTCGACTGGCGGAAAACCCAAGCGACAAACTGTTGCCAAGCTTCAGTCAGATCGGTGATGCCATCCAACGCATGGCATTCGAACCGAGCAAGCGCAGCGGCGAATACCTGTTCTGGGTTGATACCGCCAGTAGCCTCATCCGACTGGCGCAAGGTGTTTTGATTGCAGCCACAATCGGCCTGGTAGTGGGCCTGCTGACCGGCGCGCTGCCACTGGTCTCGGCGGCGGCTAGCCCGCTGTTGACCGTGGCATCGCTGATTCCGCCACTGGCGATCCTGCCGGTGCTGTTCATCGTGTTCGGGCTGGGGGAAGTGTCCAAGGTGGCGCTGATCGCCATCGGCATCACGCCGTTTATCGCCCGTGATCTGCAACGCCGCACGCTGGAAATCCCCCGGGAGCAGCTGGTCAAGGCACAGACACTGGGCGCTAATACCAGCCAGATCATCTGCCGCGTGCTGCTGCCGCAGCTGATGCCGCGGCTGATCGATGCCGTACGTCTGTCACTGGGCGCCGGCTGGCTGTTCCTGATCGCTGCGGAAGCGATCGCCGCCACCGATGGCCTCGGCTACCGGATCTTCCTGGTACGTCGTTACATGGCGATGGATGTGATCCTGCCCTATGTCGCCTGGATTACCCTGCTGGCGTTCCTGGTCGATCAGGCCCTGGCCTGGCTCAGCCGCCGTCTTTACCCCTGGCAGAGCAAAGGAGCGCACTGATGATCGAAGCCAAGCATCTGTGGAAAAAGTACGGCGACAAAGTCGTACTGGAAAGGATCAACCTGTGCGTGGAAGAAGGCGAGTTCGTCACCCTAGTGGGCACCTCCGGCTGTGGCAAGAGCACCTTCCTCAAGATGTTGCTGGGCACCGAAACGCCGAGCAGCGGGCAGCTGCTGCTGGATGGCAAGCCGATACCGGACGAGCCGGGTGCTGACCGTGGCATCGTGTTCCAGCAGTACTCGGTGTTCCCGCACATGACGGTGCTGGAAAACGTCATCGCCACACGCGGTTTCGAGCGCCGCGGCCTGACCGGAATGCTGTTCGGCAGCGCCCGTCGACAGGCGCGCGAGGAAGCCGAGGCCATGCTGCAGGAGGTCGGTCTCGGCCATGCCTGCTCGCTGTACCCGGCCGAACTGTCGGGCGGCATGCGCCAGCGCCTGGCGATCGCCCAGGCACTGCTGGGCAAACCTCGCATTCTGCTGCTGGACGAGCCCTTCGGGGCGCTGGACCCGGGCATTCGTGCCGACATGCATGAACTGGTGCTGCGCCTGTGGCGGCAATACAAACTCACCGTGTTCATGGTGACGCACGACCTTCAGGAAGGCTTCTTTCTGGGCACCCGGCTCTGGGTGTTCGACAAGACGCGGCACGACCCCCAGGCCCCCGACGCCTTCGGCGCCAACATCACCTACGACCTGCCGGTGGGGCGAATGGATAACGGCACCCTGGACAACATCGACCGTGACCTGACCCTGACCGCAAAAGAAACGGAAAAGCACCTATGAAAATCACCGAATACACCACCGAGATCGCCCCGGGCGCGCACTGGTCGCTGCGCCTGCGCAAGGGCACGCTGATGCGCCTGACCGACCTGGAAGGCGGCGCCAATCTGGGCATGCTGTTCTACAATCCGGAAAACCTGCTCGAACGCTACAACGCGCCGGACAGCCTCAAGTGCCAACACACCTTCAAGCTGACGCGCGGCAACTGCCTCTACTCCGACATGGGGCGCATCTTCGCCTCCATCGTCGAAGACTCGCTGGGCTGGCACGAGACCGTTTGCGGCAACAGCCATGCCGAACACGTCGCCGAGCGCTGGGGCAAGCGCGATTATCAGCATGCCCGTAACGACTGGCACCAGAACGGCCATGACTCCTTCCTGGTCGAGCTGGCCAAGTATGGTCTGGGACCGGCCGATCTGGCCGCCAATATCAACTGGTTCAGCAAGGTCGCCACCGATGCCGACGGCAACCTGGCACTGGTGGAAGAGCACAGCCCGGCCGGCAGCACCCTGTCGCTGCGGTTCGAGATGGACACCCTGGTGCTGATGCACACCTGCCCGCACCCGCTCAACCGCGCCGCCGAATATCCGCGCAAGCCGGTCCGCATTGAACTGGGCGTCGCCGACCCGGTCTGGGACGAGGATGAATGCCTCAACTTCTGCCCGGAGAACCGTCGCGGTTTCGAAAACAACGCCTTGTATTACCTCGGCAGCTAAGGAGAAGATCATGTTGACCGAAAGCACCCGCCAGCCGGAGCAGGCTATCTCCCGTGACCTGATTGACGCCGGCGACTACTACATCGGCACCGTGAAAGCGGGCCAGACGCTGCGCATTCTCGACCTGGAAGGCAACCAGGCCGCCGACACCCTGTTCTACAACGCCCAGGACCCGAGCGAGCGCTACAGCGCCATGGACACCATCCGTGAGCAGGGCAATGTCTACCTGACGACCGGATCGGTCCTGCGCTCCAACGCCAACACCCCGATGCTGGAGATCGTCGCCGATACTTGTGGCCGTCACGATACCCTGGGCGGCGCCTGCGCCACCGAGAGCAACACCGTGCGCTACGACCTGGAAAAGCGCTGCATGCACGCCTGCCGCGACAGCTGGATGCTGGCGATTGCCGAACACCCGGAATACGGCATCGGCAAGCGCGACATCAGCCACAACATCAACTTCTTCATGAACGTACCGGTAACCGAAGCCGGCTGCCTGACCTTCGAAGACGGCATCTCGGCACCGGGCAAGTACGTTGAGCTGACCGCCAGGATGGACGTGGTGGTGCTGATCTCCAACTGCCCGCAGCTGAACAACCCCTGCAACGGCTACAACCCGACACCGGTAGAGCTGCTGGTCTGGGATAACTGATCACGCTCGGGCGTCACGCCTGAAACTCGATTTGACTCTTCAGCGGACGGCCGCTGTCGTATGAAACACCACGGGACGGCCCGTGCCAGGATTCTGCAATGTTCAACAAAGTCCTCATTGCCAACCGGGGCGCCATCGCAACCCGCATCATCCGCACCCTTAAACGGCTCGGGATCGGCTCGGTCGCCGTCTACGCCGAATGCGATGCTGACAGCCTGCACGTTCGCCACGCCGACGAGGCCTACTGCCTCGGCGAAGGCGGCGCCACCGACACCTATCTCAACATGGAGCGCTTGCTGCAAATCGCCGCCGAAAGCGGCGCCCAGGCGGTCCATCCCGGCTACGGTTTCCTCAGCGAAAACGCCACCTTCGTCGAGCGCTGCGAAGCCGCCGGAGTCGCCTTTATCGGCCCGCGACCAGACCAGATGCAGGCCTTTGGCCTCAAGCACCGCGCCCGCGAACTGGCGCAGGCGGCCGGCGTCCCCCTGCTGCCCGGCTCGGAGCTGCTCACCGACCTGACGAATGCAATGGCTGAAGCCGAGCGCATCGGCTACCCGGTGATGCTGAAAAGCACCGCCGGCGGTGGCGGCATCGGCATGCAGCTGTGCCATGACGCGGCGGAACTCGAAGGCGCCTTCGACTCGGTGAAACGTCTGGGGGCCAACAACTTTGCCGATGACGGCGTGTTCCTGGAAAAATTCATCGCCCGCGCCCGCCATATCGAGGTGCAGGTGGTCGGTGACGGCAAGGGCCAGGCACTGGCATTGGGCGAACGTGACTGCTCCAGCCAGCGCCGTAACCAGAAGGTGGTCGAAGAGTGCCCGGCGCCCAACCTGACCGACGAACTGCGTACAGACCTGCACCAGACCGCCGAGCGCCTGCTGGCCAGCATCGGTTACCGCAACGCCGGCACCGTGGAATTCATCTACGACGCCGACACTGCCGAATTCTATTTCCTTGAGGTGAACACCCGCCTGCAGGTCGAGCACGGCGTGACCGAAGAGGTGTTCGGTGTCGATCTGGTGGAGTGGATGCTTCGCATCGCCGCGGATGACGCCCCCGACCTGGACGCCGCGCGCGCCCAGCTGAAGCCGGAAGGCCATGCGATCCAGGTCCGTCTCTACGCCGAAGACCCCTGGCGCGACTTCCAGCCCTGTGCCGGTCTGCTCAGCCGGGTCGAGTTTCCCACGGGCGACGGCATCCGTATCGACCACTGGGTCGAGTCCGGCATCGAAGTGCCGCCGTTCTTCGACCCCATGCTGGCCAAGGTGATTGTTCATGCCGAGGGCCGGGACGCGGCGCTGAGCAAGCTGCAGCAGACGCTGGATGCCACCGAACTCTACGGCAGCGAAACCAACCTGGACTATCTGCGCGCTCTCAGCCGTGACGAGACGCTGCGCAAGGGCGAAGTCACCACCCGCTACCTCAACCACTTCGCCTTTCAGCCGGCCCGTGTCGATGTCATTCAGGGCGGTACTCAGACCACCCTGCAGGATTTCCCGGGGCGTCAGGGCCACTGGGACGTGGGCGTACCGCCGTCCGGCCCCTTCGACAGCCACTCCTTCCGCCTGGCTAACCGCCTGCTAGACAATGCGGAGGACGCGGCCGCGCTGGAGATCACCCTGCAGGGACCGACGCTGAGCTTCGCCAGCGCCACCCAGATCGTCATCACCGGTGCCGAGATCGAGGCCAAACTGGACGATCAGCCGCTGCCCCGGTGGCAGGTGGTCAGCGTTGCCGCCGGCCAAACGCTGCAGCTGGGCCGAATTCGGGACGCCGGCAGCCGGGCCTACCTGGCCGTGCGCGGCGGCTTCCAGTGCCCCTCCTATCTGGGCTCCCGCGCCACCTTTACCCTGGGCCAGTTCGGCGGCCACAACGGCCGCGCCCTGCGCGCCGGTGACGTGCTCAAGTTCGACCCTCAAGCCCCGTCGGTTGCCGAGCGCCAGCTGCCCGAGTCTCTGCAGCCCGAGATCGGCAACCACTGGCAGCTGCGTGTCATCTACGGCCCGCACGGTGCACCGGACTTTTTCACCGACGAGGATATCGACACCTTCTTCGACACCGACTGGGAGATCCACTACAATTCCAGCCGCACCGGGGTTCGCCTGATCGGTCCCAAGCCGCAATGGGCTCGGCGCGATGGCGGCGAAGCGGGGCTGCACCCGTCCAACATCCACGACAACGCCTACGCCTTTGGTACCGTGGACTTCACCGGTGACATGCCGGTGATCCTCGGCCCCGATGGCCCTTCGCTGGGCGGCTTCGTCTGCCCGGCCACAGTGATTACGGCCGACCTGTGGAAGCTGGGCCAGCTGCGTGCCGGCGACAAGGTGCGCTTCCTGCCGGTCACACTGGAACAGGCGGTGGCGCTGGAAGCGGCGCAAACAGCCGGTATCGAGGCCCTTGATGAGACCTCCTGTGACTGGCAGGCGGTAGCGCCCCAGTCGCCGATTCTGGCCCGCTTCGATGCCGATACCTTCGGTGACGAGATCATCTGCCGCGCCGCCGGCGACCACTTCCTGCTGGTGGAGTACGGCGAGCAAGAACTGGATATCCGCCTGCGCTTCCGCGCCCACGCGCTGATGCAGTGGCTGCAGCAGCACCCGCTGGACGGGCTGCGCGAGCTGACCCCGGGCATACGCTCGCTGCAGATCCATTTCGACAGTCAGGTGCTGAGCCATGCCGCCCTGCTGGCTCATATCGAACGCGGCGAGCGTGAGCTGTCCGAGCAGCTGGCGGAACTGAGCGTGCCCTCCCGCATCGTCCATATCCCGCTGTCCTGGGATGACGTGGCCTGCCAGCTGGCGATCGAGAAATACGACCAGTCGGTGCGCAAGAACGCCCCTTGGTGCCCGAGCAACCTGGAGTTCATCCGCCGCATCAACGGTCTCGACAGCATCGACGCGGTCAAGCAGGTGGTATTCGACGCCTCCTATCTGGTGATGGGACTAGGCGATGTCTATCTGGGTGCACCGGTCGCCACACCGATCGATCCTCGCCATCGTCTGGTGACGACCAAGTACAATCCGGCCCGCACCTGGACGGCGGAAAACTCCGTCGGCATCGGCGGCTCCTACCTCTGCGTCTACGGCATGGAAGGCCCCGGCGGCTACCAGTTCGTGGGGCGCACCCTGCAGATGTGGAACCGCTATCGCCGAACCGTCGAATTCGAGCAGCCCTGGCTGCTGCGCTTCTTCGACCAGATCCGTTTCTACGAGGTGGGCCACGAAGAACTGCAGCAGATCCGGCGTGACTTCCCGCAGGGACGCTACCCGCTGAGGATCGAGGAAAGCCACTTCTCGCTGGCCGAATACGAACAGTTCGTGAGGGATAACGCCAAGGAGATCGATACCTTCCGCGATCACCGCAACCGCGCCTTCGAAACGGAGCTTGAGCGCTGGCACGCCGACGGCCAGTTCAACTTTGAAGTCGAGGAAGTGGCCGCTGTCACCAGCGAGCAGACCTGGTCCGAGGGCGCCACTGTGGTGGACAGCCCGGTTTCCGGAAGCGTCTGGCAGACCGAGGTCGAGGTCGGCGATACCGTCAAAGCAGGCCAAGTTCTGATGATCCTGGAATCAATGAAGATGGAGATCCCCATCCACGCGCCCTGTGCAGGTGTGGTCAGCGAACGGCTGCTGGAAGCCGGTGGTCGCGTCAGTGCCGGTCAGGCACTGGTGGTACTGGAAGATGAAGAGATCGTGGCCGAGAAAATGGCCCCGGCAGGAGAAGACGCATGAACACCAACATGACCATTACCGCCCTGCAGGCGGCCTACGCCGAGGGTTCGCTGACACCGGCGGCGCTGATGGCGGATATTCGCAGCCGCGCCGTTGAGTACGAAGATCGCAACATCTGGATTCACCTGCTCAGCGCCGACGAGCAGCAGCCCTGGCTGGACGCGCTGGCGGACAAGGATCCGGCCAGCCACCCCCTGTGGGGCATCCCCTTCGTGATCAAGGACAATATCGACCTGGCCGGTATCCCGACCACCGCCGGCTGCCCGGAGTTCGCCTACACCCCCAAGCAGTCGGCGCAGGTGGTACAGCAGCTGACCGATGCCGGCGCTATCCCGGTGGGCAAGGCAAACCTGGACCAGTTCGCCACCGGCCTCAACGGCACCCGTTCGCCCTACGGCGCCTGCCGCAACGCCTTCGAACCTGAATACATCTCCGGTGGCTCCAGCTCCGGCTCCGCCGTGGCGGTGGCCCTGGGGCTGGCCAGTTTCAGTCTGGGTACGGATACCGCCGGCTCCGGCCGCGTACCCGCCTGCTTCAACAACCTGGTGGGCGTCAAGCCGACCCGCGGCCTGCTCTCCTCCACCGGACTGGTGCCGGCTTGCCGCTCACTGGACTGCATCAGCATCTTTGCGCTCGACAGCGACGACGCCAACCGGGTGCTAGCCTATGCCGAAGGCTTCGATGCCCGCGACGGGTTCAGCCGCGCCAATAGCTTCGACAACAGCGCCCGCCAGTACGGGCTGCGAAGCGGGCCGCTGAAAATCGGTGTGCTGCCGGATGACCAGCTCAAGTTCTTTGGCGATGAGGCGTACGAAAACGCCTATCGCAATACGCTGGCGGCGCTGTCCGGAGCCGGCATCGAACTGGTCAGCATCGACTATGCCCCCTTCGACGAGGCGGCCCGGCTGCTCTATGAAGGTCCCTGGGTCGCCGAGCGCTACATCGCCTGTGAATACCTGCTCAAGACACAGCCCGATGCGATCCACCCGGTGGTGCGGGCGATCGTCGAGCCGGGCGGAGAGCCCCGTGCCACAGAACTGTTCCGTGCCCAGTATCGGCTCAAGGAGCTGCGCCTGGCCTGCATGGCGCAGATGGAGGGGCTGGATTGCCTGCTGACACCGACCGCGGGCCGCCTGTTCACCATCGAGGAGATGCTGGCCGAGCCGATCCTGTACAACTCTCAGCTGGGCTACTACACCAACTTCATGAACCTGCTGGACATGACCTCGGTGGCGATCCCGACCACCTTCACCGCCGCCGGGCTGCCGTTCGGTGTCACCCTGGTGGGCGATCACTTCAGCGACCGTCAGCTGCTGTCGATCGCCAACCGGATTCGTCAGATCCTGCCGCTGCCGCTTGGAGCAACCTGCACGAACGCCATTAAGCCAGCAGTAACGGAAATTAGCGATGGTCGCGATACCGATCTAGCAGTCTGTGGAGCGCACCTGGAAGGACTGCCGCTGAACTGGCAGCTGACGGAGCGTGGCGCAAAACTCAAGGCCCGTACCCAGACCGCGGCGTGCTACCGTCTGTATGTTCTTGCCGGCGGCACACCGCTTCGCCCCGGCATGGTACGAGACGAACAGTACGGCCGCACCATAGAAATAGAAGTCTGGTCGATTCCCACCGACCAGTTTGGCAGTTTTGTTGCCGCCATCCCGGCGCCTCTCGGCATCGGCAAGGTGGAGCTGGCGGATGGACACAGGGTAAACGGTTTCATCTGCGAGGGCTCTGGGCTTAGTAATGCCGAAGAGATCACCCATTTAGGTGGTTGGCGTCACTGGCTGCAGCTATCGGCAACGTAAAAAGTCGCACATAGGGAAAATCCGGTAAAAACCCTATCTCCGACGCGTTAAGCGTTGAGGCTGTAGAAAAAGGTCGAAGACCTGTCTCGAGTCGAAAATGATCAAAAATGAGCTAAAAATAGAGCCTATTCTTAAAATCTGGAGTACTCATCATTGAAAATACTTCTAGATTTTACGTAAGAGCGGGATCAGAGATAGGGGCGAGAGTTTTTCTACAGCCTCGTTGAGCAGACGCATCCACCCCCTGCAGCGCAGAGGGTCCAGCTCGGACATCGAATTGGTGCCTCGGGGCAGAAATCGTAGCCTTCCTGTTCATTGAGGTGATGCCTCAAGCGCTTGAACTGGTCATCTCTTCTCGAATGCTCGTTTTGCGACCTGGCTGGCCAGCAGAAAACAATATTCTGAACCATACTTAAAGGCCCTTACCCTCCAAAGAGGGCCACGTCATGACATTTCCTATCAGCAACGCTCCCTGGAACAAGGGAAAGCTCGTTGGCCAGAAACTACCGCTCAAACTCGAACAAATATGGGCTATCCGTATTCGGTTGGAGATTGCTAAGAACATCCGAGAGCTGGCGATGTTCAACATGGCAATTGATTGCAAGCTCCGGTCCTGCGATTTGGTAAAGCTCTTGGTCCGAGATATTTCCAGAAACGGTGAGGTTCTGGACCGGGCGCAAGTCATCCAGCAGAAGACCAGTCAGCCTGTTCAGTTTGAGATAACCAAAAAGACGCGCGAATCGGTCGAAGCATGGATCGAGTTGCGTGGACTCTCGGGGATGGATTATTTGTGGCCGAGCCGGATGCGAAAGTTCGACCATATCACTACTCACCAATACGCCCGTCTTGTCAAAAAGTGGATTACGAGCATTGGACTTGACCCTTCCGTCTACGCAACCCATTCAATGAGACGTAGCAAAGCGACATTGATTTACAAGAAGACCAAAAATCTTCGAGCCGTTCAGTTGCTGTTGGGACACACGAATATGTCGAGCACCGTGCGGTACCTTGGTGTGGAGGTCGAGGATGCTCTGGAGATAGCTGAGAGTATTGAGATCTAGGTGTGCAACTGTGTCCTTGGTCCCTTTGGATGCCTCAGACGTTGCCAGCCCCGGGCGATGATCACCCTCGGGTTACGGGCTCCTCCCGTCGTAAACAAAAGCGAACATTCGCCGCACCCCCAATTCCAGGCTTTACGCCCCTTAAACGGGTAAGCAATGCCCCATCAAGAACTTGGCAAACGATCAAAAGGGCTGACGGTTCCAGCACGTCGATCGCCAATGACATGCGTGTAGATTTCTGTCGTTCGAATGTCGCTATGCCCAAGAATTTCCTGAACCGTCCTG
>Ga0208813_1001083_pt1 | contig 15944 bp, 13 predicted proteins | sample MalvireepMed_904_FD_184250 | JGI IMG/M metagenome (GOLD analysis project Ga0208813, IMG submission 184250) | Marine viral communities from the Global Malaspina Expedition - Malaspina viral metaG DeepMed_904 (SPAdes) (version 2) | ecosystem: Environmental > Aquatic > Marine > Oceanic | place... | reverse complement strand
TTTTTATGTTGTGACAGTTTATGTCTGGCGGCCATAGCGGTGTGGCACCACCTGAATCCATCCCGAACTCAGCAGTGAAACACACCAGCGCCGATGGTAGTGTGGGGTCTCCCCATGTGAGAGTAGGACACCGCCAGACTTCAAATAAAAGAGCCCCAGCCGATTTTGGCTGGGGCTTTTTATTTTGTGTGTTGTGCTACTCGAGCATGGGTATGTGACAAAATCGCCGGGAGCGATTTTGAACGCACGTTAGTGCGGCCCGAAGGGCGGAGGGCAGGAAGCCCGGAGTAAAGTAGGACACCGCCAGACTTCAAATAAATAACCCCGGTGCAAATGCATCGGGGTTTTTTTGTATTTAAATTTCAAGCTACGACCAAAGTCCAATTCCCTCATTTAACAAACCCTCCTACATTTGTTAGCGACCCAATAACAATATTAATTTGAACAACTGGAGGGGACGTTTATGGCATTTGAAAGTGAAGATCATGCCAAAGCGTACTGGAAAGAAAACCTAGGCCTAATGTTAAAACTATTAGTGGTCTGGTTTATCGTTTCTTACGGCTTTGGAATCATACTGGTGGATGTACTTAACGAGATAACCTTTTTCGGCTTTAAGCTTGGATTCTGGTTCGCTCAGCAAGGCTCCATTCTTACCTTCATCGTGCTTATCTTCATTTATGTAAGAGGCATGGCCAAACTCGATAACAAATACGCAGTTCACGAGGACTAGTGCGCTATGGATATTCAAACGCTAACATTTATTATTGTCGGCCTGACCTTCGCGTTATATATCGGTATCGCAATTTGGTCTCGTGCCGGATCGACAAACGACTTTTACGTTGCAAGCGGTGGTGTACACCCTGTTGCTAACGGCATGGCAACAGCCGCTGACTGGATGTCAGCAGCATCTTTCATATCAATGGCTGGTATTGTCGCCTTCGCAGGTTACGATGGCTCAGTCTATTTAATGGGTTGGACAGGCGGTTATGTACTGCTTGCAATGTGTCTTGCTCCATACCTACGTAAATTCGGTAAGTTCACTGTCCCGGATTTTATTGGTGATCGTTACTACTCACAAACTGCACGTACTATTGCGGTATTGTGCGCTATTCTTATCTGCTTCACTTATATCGCAGGTCAGATGCGTGGCGTTGGAGTCGTATTTTCACGCTTCCTAGAGGTTGATATCGCGACTGGCGTTATTATTGGTGCGATCATTGTGTTCTTTTACACCGTTTTAGGTGGAATGAAAGGTATTACCTATACACAGGTTGCTCAATACGTTGTATTGATGTTCGCTTATGTTGTACCTGCAGTATTTATTTCACTATTAATGACAGACCATTTCTTACCTCAAACAGGTTTCGGAGGAACAATAGCCGGAGGCGTTCCCGGAGAGGGGCAATATCTTCTGGAAAGGTTAGATGGACTCTCCAAAGAACTCGGTTTTGCCGCGTATACGGAAGGTGTTCGTAGTAAAATAGATGTCTTCTTTATTACTGCCGCATTAATGGTTGGTACGGCAGGCTTACCACACGTGATCGTTCGTTTCTTCACAGTACCAAAGGTACGCGATGCACGTCGTTCAGCATTTTGGGCTCTGACTTTCATCTCAATTGTTTACCTAACAGCTCCTGCTATCGCATCTTTTGCAAAAGTAAATATCTTCAACACAGTCAACGGACCTGATTTACAAGGTGTTGAATATGAAAACGCACCAAGCTGGGTTAAGAACTGGGAAAAAACCGGTCTAATTACTTGGGAAGATAAGAACGAAGATGGCAAGATGTTCTACTCGGGCGATGAACGCAACGAGATGACTATCGACCGTGACATTATGGTTTTAGCTAACCCGGAAATTGCAGACTTACCGGCTTGGGTTGTTGCACTGGTCGCCGCTGGTGGCGTGGCTGCAGCTCTATCGACCTCCGCAGGCTTATTATTGGTAATATCGACATCGGTTTCGCATGACTTATTGAAGCGAAATTTGATGCCAAACATTACCGATAAGAAGGAGCTCCTCTATGCGAGGGTTGCGGCTGCAACAGCCATTATTATCTCTGTTTACTTTGGTATTTACCCGCCCGGCTTTGTGGCGCAGGTGGTCGCCTTTGCATTCGGCTTAGCCGCAGCAAGCTTCTTCCCTGCGATAATTCTGGGTATCTTCCATAAGCGCATGAACCGTCAAGGTGCCGTTGCAGGTATGGTTGTGGGTATTCTATTCACCTTCTGCTACATTGTATTCTTTAAGTTTGTATCGCCAGAACTGAACACGCCTGAATACTGGCTGTTTGGTATCTCGCCAGAAGGCATAGGTACTCTGGGTATGATTATCAACTTTGTAGTTGCAACAATCGTACACAAAGCAACAGGTGACGCTCCTGAAGACATTCAGGAATTGGTTGAGTCAATACGGTATCCGAAAGGATCCGGTGAAGCTCAGTCTCACTAAGTGCTTTTTGACTAAGATAAGCCCAGCCTAAGTGCTGGGCTTTTTTAACTGTAAGTAAGGACGAAAACCATTATGGAAGCGTCTGAATTTTTAAAGCAATGCCCACCATTTGATGAGTTAAAAGGCGAGCACCTGAGTTGGGTTATTTCGCAGCTGCAGTCGGTTTATTTGAACGAAGAGAACTGCAATGACGTTATGACCTCAATGAGACCTGCGTTATTTATAGTGCGGTCGGGAATTTTTGATCTGCGTGATGCCGACGGTGAACTTATCGAGCGTCTGGAAAGTGGGGACTTATTTGGTTACCCATCGTTGTTAACTGGTCGAGAAATTACTAACCGTCTAAAGACATTAAAAGACGGAATAGTTTACGTATTACCAGAGCACGCGTTCGATCGTCTTCGAAAAACCTCAAAACCATTTGAGCAGTATTTTATCAAAGCCCATGGGCAACGTTTATTAACTGAACGAAAAGCGAACACCACCTCTGACTCAGACTGGAGTCAGCAAACGGTGCGTTCTATTGTTTCCAAAGCGCCGATTAGCTTAAGCAGTGAAACCCCAGTTCAGGATGCCGCTAAACTCATGTCGCAAAGCGGAATTTCGTCCGTCCTGGTTGTAGACGATAATCAATTGGTTGGAATTTTGACCGACAGGGATTTACGAAACCGTGTTATTGCAGAGGGGCTGCCTTTAGACATAAGAGTTTCAGCAGTTATGACTCAATTACCTGAGTCAGTAAACGAAAACCGTTCCTTAATGGATGCACTGACGGTTATGACGTCGAGTAATATCCACCATCTACCGGTGGTAAATGACAATAATCAGCCGGTTGGAATGATAACTGCAACTGACTTAATACGTCAGCAGCGTAGTGATCCTGTTTTTCTGATAAGCGCTATTCGCAAGGCGACAAGCAAAAAGCAGTTAATAGAGGAAGCTGCGAAGTTACCCGATTACCTGCAAACTTTTGCCAGCCGAGTAAAACAAACCTCGGTCTTAGGCCGGCTGATGGCATCAGTGACAGACGGAATGACGCGTCAATTGATCAAGTTGTACGAGCAGGAGCACGGCGCCGCACCGGCGGCATACAGCTGGCTGGCATTTGGCTCTCAAGGAAGAGAAGACCAAACCTTAAGTTCCGATCAGGATAACGGGCTACTGCTGAGCAACGGTCTCTCAAAATCGCAAAAAGAGTGGTTTGCCGGCCTGGGGGAATATGTGTGTGAAGGCTTGGGTGAGTGTGGTATTCCTTTATGCCCTGGCAATATTATGGCATCGAACCCCGAGTGCCGAGGTACTATCGATGAGTGGAAGGAAAAGTTTAACGGCTGGATAACGAGCCCAACTCCCAAAGCGCTCATGTACTGCCAGATATTCTTCGATAGCCGACCCGTTATGGGTGAAGGTCGCTTTTATCAAACTTACAGAGAAGAAATAGCTAAGTTAGCGAATAATGATATGTTCTTAGGAAACCTGGCTATTTTAGTCAATAAGATACAAGTGCCCTTAGGTCTGTTTAACCGACTACGGACTTCAGATGCGGATGGTGAAGACACCATTGATATAAAACGCTATGGCATTGCGTTAATTAACGATATTGCGAGAATTTATTCATTAAAAGAAGGACTGATAGTTCCAGGTACTGTAGCGCGTTTAAAAGCCTTGCAAAAAAGTCGTCTGCTAAATTCAAAAGACAACCAGTCATTGCTCGAAGCATGGGAGTTTTTGACCCAGCTACGACTCAATCATCAACTGAAAGTGTGGGGAACCGACAAGTCTAAAAACGCGATTGATCCTGATGAGTTGAGCACGCTTTCAAGACGACAACTGAAAAGCGCTTTTCGTATTATAAAAGAAGCACAGCAAGGCGTTGGATTAAAGTTCAGTAGGCAGGGCTATTAATGGCCAGTTGGTTACAACAACTCGCGAATTGGTATGACCGTCGGCAACAATTGAAACAGCCTTGGCAGCAGCTTAGGTATGTAGCTTTGGACATTGAAAGTACTGGCTTGAGTCCGACTAAGCATGACATATTGTCAATTGCATGGGTGAGCATTCAGCCACCGGCAATACAACTTGGTAACGCTCAGTATCATGTATTTGCTCATGGCCAGGATATTGATTTAGGACAGAGCCCAATCATTCACGGTCTGACAAAAGACGACTTTATTCACAGCTCAGACCCGAAACAGACCTTTGCAATGTTGAGCCGTGCGCTAAACGACGCAGTGATGGTGTGCCACCACAAAGGCATGGACTGGGGCTTCTTAAAGCAAGCTGAAAAAGTTTACGGTATTCCTATGAAACCGCTTGCTGTATTTGACACTTTAGCGTTTGAGAAAAAGCAGCTTGAAAAAGCGGAAGGGGCTGTGCGAAAAGATTCACTTACCTTGTCAGCATGCCGTAAGCGATACGGGCTACCTGATTATCACTCGCATCATGCGTTGACGGATGCAATTGCATGCGGAGAGCTATTTTTGGCTCAGGGGTATTCTGTTAATGAACGTGAATTAACTGCCAAACATCTGTTACTAAAAAGGTAACTGATGTTAAATCTATTAATATATTAGGCTGATTAATAAACATTCTGTTTGATTAATAATCGAACAAACAAGGGTCCCCAATAAAACCCCTGTAAAGCCCTTGAAAAGATCCCCCCTGAGAGTTAAAAGGTTAACCCCCTGTTAAGGGATCAGGTTGCTTTTCGCCAATCAAGCAACGTTAAAAAAATAAATGTTCCAGGGAGTAACTTATGAAAAGTATGACTTTCCGTAAAAGTCTGACGGCGGCTGCTATTGCCACGACGTTAGGCTTTCCTGCGTTTGTCGCAGCACAAGACTCGGGCGCAAATGACGTCGAGCGTATTCAGGTAACTGGCTCGCGTATAAAGCGTACTGACATGGAAACAGCTAGTCCTGTATCCGTATTTGACGCCGAAGCAATAGAAGCTTCTGGCTTTACCACCATGGAAAAATTCATCCATAACCTGCCTTCTATGAACGGTGCCATGAACGGCTCAAACGTTAATAATGGTTCTGGTGGTTATGCTTCAGCGAACTTACGTGGTTTAGGCAGTGCTCGTACTCTTATCCTAATTAATGGGCGTCGTTATGCGTCTGGCGACTTAAATGCAATTCCAATGGCAATGATCCAGCGCGTGGAAGTACTGCGTGATGGCGCATCAACTATTTACGGTTCAGATGCCATTGCTGGTGTAGTTAACTTCATTACAAAGAAAGACTTTGAAGGTGCTGAGTTTAGTGCACAGTATGACCTTACTGGTGAAGGTGATGGTGAAACGACTAAGTTATCAGGTGTGGTAGGTACATCAAGTGGTAACGGTAGCGTCGTTCTCGGTCTTGAGTATCAAAATCGTAACTCAATTAGCCAGGGCGACCGAGCTTTTTCTCGTGTTCCACTTAATGAAGAAGACGGAAAACTCGTTACCGGTGGTTCGTCAACGATTCCTTATGGCACATGGTCTCCTGAAGGGGATAACAACAGCTATGTTGTTGATCCGCAGACCGGTGAAGTTCGTCAATATAACTCGCAAGTCGACGCTTATAACTTTGCACCAGCTTCATATTTAAAGTCACCTCAAGAACTCTTCACCATAAATGCGGTTGCAAACTACGATATTAATCGTGATTTGCGAGTGTTCCTTGAAGGCGGCTATGCTAACCGTCAGTCTAACCAGTTAATGGCTGCAGAAGGCACTTTCTGGGGAGCTACAGTAGCCGGTGAGCATCCAGATAACCCAATTGGTGAAGATGTTGTTATGTATCGTCGTCTCGCCGAAACCGGCGGTCGCCAGTTTACTCAGGACTTCTCTGATTACCGTATGGTTTTAGGTTTTGAAGGCTACTTAGATAATGGCTGGTCTTGGGATGTTTCTTACAATTATGCTCGCTTTGTAGATGCTAGCGTTGACTACGGTCGTGCAAACCCAACGCGTTTTGAAAACCTGTTGGATCCAGCACTATGTGCTGCGGATGACTTATGCTCAGAAATCGGCGTATGGAACCCGTTTGAAGCTGGTACTTTAACTCAGGAAATGATCGACTATGCGACAGTCCCTAACTCTCCTGTTGAGAGCGGTACTACTAAACAGTTGATGGCTAACCTGACTGGTGATACAGGAAGCTGGTCTCTTCCTGCTGGCTCAATTGCTTGGGCTGCTGGTGTTGAAAAGCGCTGGGAAAAGTACAGTAATCAACCGGACGGTGCTGCACTGTTAGATCAAATTTATAACGTAGCGGCTGTTCCAACAAATGGTTCTTATGACGTTGAAGAAGTCTATGTAGAAGCAGATATTCCGCTTTTACGTGACCTTCCTGGCGTTCAGTCATTAGACTTATCAGCCGCAGTTCGTCGTTCAGACTATAACTTCCTTGATGCACAAACGACCACAAAGTTTGGTTTAGAATACGTACCAAAAGATGGTTTATTAGTTCGCGCTACTATTGCTGAAGGGTTCCGTGCTCCTACAATCAGTGACTTGTATGGTCCTCAGTTAACGTCTTACTCAAGCTACACAGACCCGTGTATTGAGTACGGCGACAGTAGTAATGAAACATTAGTAGCAAACTGCCAGGCTGAAGGATTAGACCCTGATTTCAACTTGAGTAATAACCAAGCCGCAACATTATTGTCTGGTAACGAAAACCTTGAGCCAGAAACTTCTGATAGCTTCACATTCGGTGTTGTTTATCAACCGGAGTTCATGGACAACCTGAATATTGCTGTCGATTACTATGATATCGAAATTGAAAACGGCATAGGCGCACCAAGCACAAGCTTTATCGCTAATCAGTGTTACAACAGTGAAAGCTTCTCATCACCAGCTTGTGATGACATTTTAGGTCCGGAAGCCGTTGGAGCACAAAGTTGGGACGGTTCTGACTACCGTGATGCGCAGGGGTATATTTCTGGTGTAGATGCGATTACTCAGAACATTTCAACGTTTGAAACGTCAGGTATCGACTTCGATGTTAACTGGAATGATAAAGTTGCTGGTGGCCTGCTAACGTTGCGTTTAGATGGTACTTACTTGGACAAATACAGCTATCAGGTTCAAGAGGGCGTCGCTCCTTTAGAACTGGCTGGTAAGTTTGGTGCAGACACCAACTTGGCTGGTCGCATAGCTGCGTTTTCTAAAGTACGCACAAACTTAACTGCCTCATATAAGGTTGATGATGTTGCAGTGAGCTGGACGTCCCGTTATCAGTCTGGTGTAGATGACATAAACTACAGGGAGAGTGACTTAAGCAGCTCAGTCGGAAGCTACATATATCATGATATGCAGGCGTCTTACTTCTTCAATGCAGAGACGACTTTCACATTCGGTATTCGTAACTTATTCGACAAGCAGCCTCCATATGTGTCAAATAACAATGACATGAATACGTTAAACACGTCATATGATTTGGCTGGCCAATACTGGTATGCACGGGTAGGCTTCCGTTTCTAAAAGCCCTATTTCGTGTTTTATAAAACAGCAGCCCGGCTCTTTGAGTCGGGCTTTTTTGTGGTAGCATGAAAATAATGTCGTAGTAGTACTGGAGTGAACAATAATGAAAACAACAAAAAATCCATGGACTGAGTATTGGCAACGCGGTGCGAAAGCAAGTTTTCTGGATGAAAAGTCGCGCCTGCAAGCCTACCAAATGCGCAAATTTTGGTTTGAGCGTTTCGACGAAGCCGATGTAAAACAACCAATAGTTGATATTGGCACCGGCAACGGTGCTGTTGTGCAATGGCTGACTGAATACTCAGAAGAGAAGGGTAAAAAGTTAGATGTTCAGGGCATCGACTCTGCTGATATTAACCCGCCAAATAAAGAACTTAAGCTTTCAGGTAACACACCTTATGAAACCTTCAAACTACCCTCGAATAAAAAAGTCGGTATGTTTGTTTCGCATTATGGTCTTGAATACGGTGACATGGCTGAAGGCTTGAAGAATTTGCACACTCAGTTAAAGCGGGGCGGAGAATTAATAGCACTGGTGCATTCTGAATCGTCAGTAATTTATAAGAAAAGCCAGGCTATATATGACTTAATTCCTTCCGCAATAAAACACTTGAAGAAATCTGTAGCGCCACTTCAAGATGCGTTACTGAAACACGGATCCAACAATTTGCCACGTTCAGCACTGCAGGCACAACAGGCACTTAATCAATTTGCGCGGAAACATGAGCGTAACCCAGCTTTTCATGCAATGAACTTTGTACCGGCAACAAAGCATGTGTTGCAAGCTGCGGCAAAAGGTAACGAAGTTGAATCACGTCAAGTTTATGCAGGGTACTTAAACTCAATAAATTCAAATAAGGCGAGAACTCAGACTCTGCTGAAAGCAGTAGAACAGTTAGAAGGCATGGAAGAAGCCAAGAAGCAATTAGAGTCAGCAGGCTTTAAAAATGTTGTAATTCAGGAAGTAGAATTTCCAGAAAGTGGCATTTTTGGTAACTGTATCCAAGCGTCAAAATAAGTATACAACCTTTCCTTGCAAAGCCGCATTAGGCGGCTTTTTAACAGCTTTAAAACACTATCAACAAAATTAACACTAAAAGTTTACAACTCCTTAACTTCCTGTTAGATTCTAAACAGCTTCTATAAAAGAAGCGAAATAATAAAAACGTTCCAGGGAGTTTTTACTCATGAAAAATATGACATTTCGTAAAAGCTTAACGGCAGCAGCAGTAGCTGCGTCTTTAGGTTTTCCTGCATTAGCAGTTGCGCAAGATGCCGAAGAGCAGGTTGAGCGCATTGAAGTTACAGGTTCACGTATTAAACAAGTGGATATGGAGACATCTTCTCCTGTTACGGTTATAACAGCAGAAGATATTCAAATTTCTGGTGAACCAACAGTTGCTGACGTATTGAACAATGCGTCTGTTAACAGCTTTGGTTCATGGCGTGGTGTTTCAGGTTACGGTTCAGGCGGCAGCGCTACTAGTAACGTGAACATGCGAGGCTTAGGGGCAAACTATACATTGGTGCTTTTAGATGGTCGCCGTATGCCAGGTACAAGCTCGAGCTCAGGCTCTGCAGCTGATACTTCGCGTATCCCAATGGCTATCGTTGAACGCATCGAAATACTTCGTGAAGGTGCATCTGCTGTATACGGTTCAGACGCTGTTGCGGGTGTAATTAACATCATCACGAAGAAAGACTTTACTGGTCTTAACTTTACTTATGACGCTGAGCGCCCTAAAGCCGACGGCGGTGACAGCGATCGCTTCACTGCATCTACTGGTTTTGCAACGAATAAAGGTAATATTACTTTTACCTTTGAAAACTATCGTACCGATGCAGTATTTGACCGTGAACTATGGTCAGAATTAGGCGGCTCTTCATACAGTGCAGTTCCTAACGCGAAAGGCGCTGATAGCGGAGACTGGTATTCTGCTGACTTCTGTGATGTTGCTGAAAACGTCCACCCAAGTGGCGATGGTCGTTGCCTATATGAATTTGGCCAAGTAACTAAGTTCTTTGGTGATGTTGAGCAAAACTCAATTTTATCAAACTTCAATTACAACTTAACTAACGATATTCGTTTCCGTGGTCGCGCAAGCGCTTCATTATCAGAAACTGATACTCGTTATGCAGGTACGCCAGTATCAACAACTGCACCAACAATGTCTGCAGATAACCCATATAACACGACAGGTGAAGACCTAACGTTATCTATGCGTTCTGCTCAAATTGGTGAGCGTGATACACGTACTGAAATCAACACTATCGATTTCTTAGGTGGTTTGGTTGGTTTTGCGGATATCGGTAATGGCGTAGATTGGGAAATCAACGGCCAATACAGCAAATCAAGCACTCGCTCGTTCAACTCAAACTTGGTTAACGACGTAACTATCCAGCGTTTGATTGATAGTGGTGAATACGATTTATTGAATACTTCAGGAATGAGCTTTGAAGACTGGAATGCTCAAATGACTGATTTGTATTCTCAAGCTGCTCACACAGGCCTTTACCGTGCTGAGTTTGATAGCACGCAGATTGATGGTTTTGCATCAACACTGTTGTTTGATAACGGTACAGTTTCAATGTCTGGCTTGATCGGTGCTGAGTTCGAGAGAATCGAATTTACACAACAAAGCGACCCTCAATCAGCATCAGGTAATGTATCAGGTGGTTCAGGTGGTGATGACGTATTCGCAGATCGCGACCGTACGTCAGTATACGCGGAACTACAAACTACACTGCCGGGCGACTTAGATGTTAGTGCAGCGGTTCGTTATGACGAATACGATCAAGAAGGTGATGTTGGTGCTCAAGTTGTTGGTGGTAAATTTGATAACGTGGCTCCACAGCTAGGTATCGCATGGCGTGCAACTGATTCTTTGCTATTACGTGCAAGCTGGGGTGAGTCTTTCCGTGCACCAAACATGGGCGAAATGTTCTCTTCTCAAGCGCTAAGCTTTGAAACAGCAGTAGATACTTTATGGTGTGATCAACCTGGCAACTCGGATCCAGTATACTGTGATCAGTCAGGTACTCAGCATAAAACTTGGTTCGGTGGAAACCCAGATCTACAGCCAGAAGAAGGCGAATCTTTAACAGCTGGTCTTGTGTATAACATTACTGACGACTGGTCTGCAGAGCTTTCATACTACGACGTTACTCTGGATAACAAAATCGCAGCTATCAGTGTAGCTCGCTTGTTAGCGGAAGAACGTGAGAATGGCGTGGGCTCTAACCCTGCAGTAGTGCGTGACCCGAACACTGGTCAAATCGACACTATGTATAGCTTTGACCAAAACATGGCAAGCTTGGAAACTTCTGGTTTCGATTTCAAAACTAACTACAACGTTAGTACTGACTTCGGTGATATCGGTGTTAAAGCTGAAGCAAGTTATGTTCGTGAATACGTAGAACAAACTGCACCAGATGCGGCACCATTTGACTATGCTGGTATCCAGGATTACCCAGAACTGCGTGCGAACATGTCTGTTGACTGGAAGCACAACGAATGGGGAGCTGCTTGGACCACATACTACATCGGTCCTCAAGACTCTGGTAACGAAGAGTACGGTGTGACTTACTTACAAGATATTCCTAGCTACGTTAAGCATAATGTGCAGTTCTCGTACAACCATGCGTACAACGGTCGCATCACTCTAGGTGTGAACAACGTATTTGATAAAGAGCCAACTGGCTGGTACGACGGTTTCCGTGACTATCGTGACGTAACTTGGAGTCTTTATGATGTATTAGGTCGTTCTATCTTCTTCAAGATTGAACAATCTTTCTAAATCCTAATTTTTAGGAATCAAAGGCTGACTCTTTTTGAGTCAGCCTTTTCTTTTTGGGAGCCCTTATAGACAGAGACACTATAATAGCTCGCTATTTCCCCTAAACCTCCGCTCATACCTGCCGATACAAAAGCATCGACGTTTTAAATCCAGGTGCGTTTATGTTTCTTCGCTCTATTCTTTTGGCAGTAATGACCCTGCTTTTCAGTAGCTCAGTAATTGCACACGTTAGTAATCCTCACGAGAAAATTAGCGACGACTTGGCTGCTCAGCTCGCCAATCAGTTACAACAGGCTAATCAGCATTACGGTTATTCAAATATAGGGGTGACGCGTTGGGTACTGGCTGAAACATTAGAGCTTCCATCACAAGGTGACTCCATGCATAAGCTTAGTCATCAACTCAGTGAAAGCCTCTATGCACATCTCAAAGAACGTAACCTAGACGTGGTCGAGTTTAGAGCACAGGACTATGTGACACTGACAGCTGAGGGTTCAACTAACATGACGCGCAATGTCGACGAGCTGGAGGCTCAGCCAAAGCTTGACTGGGTATTAGTTGGCACTCTGTCACGGAAGGATGATGGTGCGGTTGTGAACTTGCGTATTATTGATCGTCGTAGTCAGGAAGTACTGGCCGCGGCCAATCGATACGTGCCGAAACACTTGTATTGGCCGAATAAGCAAACAGAAATGGTTGATGGTCGACTACAGCGCCATTAAAACGCAGGGGTAGGGGAGTTATTATGAATGCACTAACTAGAATAGTTGTATCGGCTGTTGTGTTAAGTCTAATGTCAGCCTGTACCGTATTACCTGCAAAGCAGCAGGTAGCAAAAGAGCAACCGCTGGAAGTCTATTCACAGCCTTACAGTGCGAAATACAGCGCTCAACTGGCTGAACAGTTGGTTGATAATGCGAGTGTTCGCCTGAGTGGTGTTAAAGTGGGTATTACCAATCTTGTCGGTGTAACGGGTCAGTACAATGAGAGCTCTGCTCTCAGCCAGGTGCTGTCTGAGCAGTTAGTGCAGGAGTTACACCGCCGAGAGCTGAGTGTATTAGACTTTAAAACAACGGACTTTATTCGTGTCACACCAAACGGTGATTTTGCGTTAACGCGCGACTACATGGAGCTTGATGAAATAATGCCAATAACCCACGTTATGGTAGGAACTCTTTCGCATTATCGTGATGGTATCATGGCAAACGCTCGTCTGGTCGATATCAACACCAAAGATGTTGCTAGTGTGGCCCAGGTATTTATTCCGGCTCACGTGGTTCATCAATTAAGCGAAGACCACGGCAAGCCGGTTATTAGAAAAGCGCCTTAACTCACAAGGCGAGTTGAGCTATAAAAGCTTCGTAACATACTGAGTAAAATATAAAGGCAGAACGAAGTGCTTTTTTTCGGTAGTGGATGAGCCTTGAGTCCCTGTCAGCTTTAATGTTTTTTCTGGTTGGCACTTATTGATATAGGACTGAAGGGAACGTGCTTTTGTTCGGCGGCCGCTTTTAACTTCAACAGGAATGATGTTGCCAAGACTGTCGCTAAGCAAAAACTCAATTTCTGAGCGAGCGTCGTTCCATGAAAAGCTTGGCTCAATACCTAAAGCTGAAAGCTCCTGCGCGACAAAGTTTTCAGCGATATACCCCTTGTACTGGTAACTTTGTTGCTTTATCTCTTTGTAGCCTGTATTCAGCATGTGGTTGAGTAAGCCAACATCAAACAAGAAAAGTTTTACCCGGTTCTCTTTCTGATAAGCTGCCAACGGTGACTTCGCTTGCCCCTCGATAGGAAAGTTTTTTAATACCAACCGGCATTTGTGCAACCAACTTATAGCGCTCTCGAAGTCTGAATAACGAGACTTTTTGTCAAAAACGTCTTTAAATTTAAACCGCTTTACTGATTCGTCTCGCACCGCTGAAAGTTGTGCTGGAATGCTGCTAAATACTGATTCGATGAGTTGCGCATTAGTTTTTCCTGAATATTTACCAAAGTCACGTAAGTAGCCATTAAAGAGGTTATCGTGTAGCTCAGAAACGGCTTCTGCTTTACTAATGATGCTTTCTTCTGCATTTTCAAACCAGCGGGATACGACTTCGGGCATGCCGCCAGTGAAGTAGTAGTCAGTGAGTTTATCAAAAAGTTGTTTGCGAGCGGCTGTCGAGTTTATTTGTTTTTCGAAGGACTTGATTAAGGGCGCCTCTCCTGATGCCCAAAGAAACTCCTGAAAGGTTAAAGGTTGCAGATTGTATTGTTCGACTTTTCCCACGGGGAAGGACGTTAATAACCGGATATTGGATCCGCTGGCAGCGACGAACATGTTTGGCGCTTTTTCAGCAAAGTACTTGAGTGACGTAACGGCTCGAGGGCATTCACCAATTTCATCCAAAATAAGTAAGTCGGAATTTGCGTTAACTTCTTTACCCGTTATGAGCTCGATACTTGACAGTATATCTTCCGGAGTTAAAGAGTCCTCAAATGCATCCGCAAGTTCAGGGGTTTCTAAAAAGTCGATACGAACAACATTTTTAAAGTGTTGGCCCAAAAGCTCCTTCAGCAAATAGGTTTTACCGGTTTGCCGAGCCCCATCGATGAGAAGAGGTTTTCGTTGTGATTTGTTTTTCCACGAAAGGAGCTTCTCAAGGAGTATTCGTTTCATATAGCGGCCCTTAATATATTCAGAGTTAGCCGCTATTACACTTTATTGCGCATAAAAGTGTTATTTCAGTTGAGCCTCCAACTCAGATATAAACTCCCGAATACGCTCCGCGTTTTTACCAACGTCGCTACGACCGACGCGAGACTTGCTGCGAATATCTAATTCACTGCCGTCTGCGGTGGGGCGTATGCGTATTACTACGTCGTCCTTAAAACCAAACCAAGTGGTTGTTGCGGTAGCTTCTATGCGACCGTCCGGTTTGGAACTTTCAACCATCTCCCAACCCATGCTTTTAGAAGCTTCTAGGGCTGCTTCGAACAATTGTGCAGGTGACACTAATGCTTCGTAAGTGGTCAGTTCAGGGTAAGCTTTCAGTTGTTGTTTTGCCGTCTCTTCGCCGGCGTACTCAACCGGGTTAGGGGCATCAGCGCGAAGTGGAGCAATAGCAACAAACTCCGGTGGGTTTTGTGTGTCGGTGGTAATGTCATGAATAGCCGGCACATTTTGAGCCTTCAAGTATTGGCTAAGCGGCATGTAAACGGAAACAGCCCCGGCAACAATGGCTAAACCACTTAAGCCTGCAACGAGCCCCTGGGGCCGGCGAATGAAATACCAAATTATATTCAGCACGAACGTCGCAGCACCAATGTAAAGTGCCCAGCGTAGCATTAAGAATGCAGCACCTAAGTCAGCGGTACCACTTTTATATAAAGGTCCGGACACAGCCAGTAATATAACTGACAGAAAACCAAAAAGAATAAATAAACCGTGTAACGCTTTCATAACGAAACCCTCTTAATAATGTTGCCTGCTATTACGTCACTATCCACGGTTTGGGTCAATGTAATTTAGCGGTGTGATCTTTCCCCTGAACTAGCGGCAGTTTAAAGTCAAAGTTGACTATAGTCTAAAATGAATATAGCATTAAGGCTATTAGTTGTTAAAGTTGAATAAGTAAGGATACTTATGTGGCAAGTGCGAACAACGGATCTGTTCGATGACTGGTATGAGTCTTTATCCTCTACAGACAAAGAAAGTGTACTTTCATACATGATCTTATTGAGGTCGAAAGGACCAGTGCTGAGTCGACCATATGCTGACACGGTCAAAGGCTCTATTCACCCTAATATGAAAGAGCTTAGGGTGCAGAGCAAAGGGAATCCGATAAGAGCGTTCTTCGCGTTTGATCCAAACCGAGATGCAATTTTGTTATGTGCCGGGTAGAAAACGGGCAAAGAAAAACGCTTTTATAGCAAAATGATACCCCTTGCTGATGAAGAGTTTTCAAGACACTTGAAAGAGTTAAAAAGAGGTATGTGACATGGCACGAACGTTAGAGCAGATACTTGAATCAGAAGATAAAAATATTGTCGCTAACGCTGAAGCTAGAGCTGAAGCAATGCTTCTTGATATTCACCTGGCGGAAGTTCGTGCGCTTATGAAAAAGACGCAGAATGATATGGCCAAAGCACTAGGCGTTAAACAGCCAACTATTGCGAAAATGGAACGTCCGGGGCGCGATGTAAAGCTTTCGAGTTTGAAGCGTTATATTGAAGCAGG
>Ga0208813_1001081_pt1 | contig 15951 bp, 6 predicted proteins | sample MalvireepMed_904_FD_184250 | JGI IMG/M metagenome (GOLD analysis project Ga0208813, IMG submission 184250) | Marine viral communities from the Global Malaspina Expedition - Malaspina viral metaG DeepMed_904 (SPAdes) (version 2) | ecosystem: Environmental > Aquatic > Marine > Oceanic | place... | reverse complement strand
CACCATGTAGCGATATCGCGGAAACTCAGAGCTGAATTCGAGTGCTTTCAATGAGGAACATATTGTCGCGCAAAATGCGCGACCTACGAATGGCGCACCCTATAACCTTTGCCTCCGGAGTATACCCCAACGAAAAGTGGTTAAGTGGTACCATACCTACGAAAGTGGTTTTATCAGGTGTGGCGCGGCTTACAGACGATTTTTGATGAGGCCATTTAGCCAGGTATTTCAACTAGTGAGGCCAACAAGCTGCAAAACATGACACATCGAACTATGCCAAAAAGGACACTTAGCCAAAAATGCATCGGATTTAAGGCCAACGAAAGTTTTCGGAGGTAACTCCGAACAAAAAGCACATGAAAAAGAATATAAAAACCGCGCCAAATTTGAAATAAAACTGAGTAAATGTGCTACCTTAAGCCCATAGGGCTTAAGGCAAGGGATACGGGGCAAAGTGGCTTGGCAAGAGCACAAAGCGCGTTATAAATTGTCCACTTCCTTCAGCCTGCTATAAGCTATCCGGCATGTTTCCTCACTCATTTTCCAAGATTATTCACTCTCCATCGAGCATTACAAAACTGCCTCTACACGAGTTTTACGACTCTTTCGCGGACAACCAAAAGCTCTGTGAATGGGACATCAATGTGCGATGACCTTATGAAAAATCCCTACCACCAATGACCACCTCAGTCTGGTTACAGACCATCGAGCAAAAATAGGTAGAAGTTAAAATAAAGGAGAGGGCTTTACTCACCAGCGCGTAAATGCGCTTCCCAAGCTCCAAAACTAATGTAATTTGTGAATCACAACATAAGTTTCGCCACTGCCTTCTCGTACTCTAATTCCAGAATTACGATAGTTTTCACCCTCGGCTCGAGAGTCATCAAAGTTAAAACGAGTCTGGCTGTACAACGACCTATAGGACCAATGCCCCATTCCTTGATCAAAGAGAAGCCGGAATGCACCGTTATTTTTCGTATAAATAGTTAGCGCACGTCCGTGAGGTAGTTCACGTTTTTCAACAAACTCATGAAAGATATTTATGCCGGTGGCATCGGTTATGCCATCAACAAATTCCACCCAACTATCTGTATCGTTGAAGTTATCAGCAAAGCACACTGGTTCTCTCTCCTTTCCGATTGGGTAGGTTGTCTCTATTTCCGCATCGAAGCGCCCAAAACGTTCATTAAAACCGGCAAAGATCTCGGCAACCAGCAACACCGATATCGGAGACATCAAATAGCGGTCTTGATAGGTAATTCGCTCAATTTCAGAGCGTAAAACCTTCTCGAGTGAGGGGATAGACTCCAGTAGGAGCTTGACAAACGCATTTCCAAAAAGACTTATATCTGAACTCAATGAGCGAACATCAGTGATGATACCGATGTTCGCCTCTAAAGATGACTTTTCCGACATTTCAGACAAATCGAGAGGAGCGGTTGCCACGGAAAATGATGCTCCATTATTCGTGATTAGAGACTCTTTTTCCGTATTACCCCATTGACCATTTAAGGAGACACTTTCTTCATCATCGGTCACGTACCAGAATTCCTCACCTTTTATCAGAAGTCGAAGAATAGGAGTTACGCCCGCCGAAAGCTTAGATGGTTTGTCATAGGTTTCAATACAAATATCAACATCGACCGTACGCTGTAACTGCCAAGCAAGTTCTGGATCGATTGATTCCACGATATCCTTTGCGATGAGTAAGCGAACTTTTGAACTGCTAAAAGCTTTTAGCTTTTTTAGTGAAGGATTGTCTACTAAATCCCAGTCGATGCCAGAAACAAACACATCGATTTCATTGGCTCTTGCCCCTTTTAGGCTCAAAAGCGAGTGGGCGTTTAAAAGTTCACTCCGCGACAACTCTCCAAAAAAACGCCTTCCTTCGGGAACGGTAAGTCGCTCTATGAGACATGTTTCGTCAAAGAACTTAATTATCGAATGACGATCTAGATTCGCTAACTGGTGTTGAGTTTCAAAGTCTAGCAAACATCCATGGCACGCTTTATCACACACACCAGAGCAACTAAGGGCAAAATGATAAGCTGCAGAGAGAACTTCCGGAATTTTCTCTGCAAGCTGAGTTGCATAACCTGCACCTTGTGAAGCTTTGTCAAAAATAAAAATGCTCGTAGCAGGCTGTCCTTCGGGAGACGTTCTTCCTTGGATAGAAATTCCAAGCTCCGACTCGGCTATTCCTTCCATTTCTGAAAAAGCAAAGCGCATAGCAGTGCCAAGACTTGTAGCAAGTACCCCGTCTGAAATCCACTGATTTGTTTCTGGATTTCGAAGCTGCAATTCGAGCATTGTGGTTGTACTTCCAAAACCCAAAGCTAGTGGCGTGACAATTTCCTGTGTTTCTTTATTAATCCTTCCTGCCTTCATGCTCCACGGTTCATTTGGACAATTGTAACTGCCATTTTTTTTCGTGCCCTGTAAGCGACGGTGGGGCTTTACTATTCGCTCGCGCTCTTTATCGGAGATCGTTAGCTTATCATCTGCCTCAATCGTGTGAACGCGTCCACAATGCCAGCAAAATGCGAAACCGGCACCGTTGCCATCATTATAGTGAAACAAGTTGCCGGTCTGCGTAGCTCTAAATCGGCCATAGTCTTTTTTACCAAGTGCCTGCCAATCAGCCTCATCGATAGTAACAAGCGGTGTTCTAAACTTTGCATACTCGGGTCGAGTGTAGTCGTTATGAAGAGGTGCAAAGTAGTCCACCTGAAATCCAGCTGGAACAATATACTCCATGTGCTTCAATTTCCTTGAACATTCAGGACAACTGAATGGGAGCGTATCCTTCGAATCATGATGCGCAGTGTGATAACCGCACTCACAATAAGCTAGATATGAGAGCGACTGAAGCCTTGAAACTTCATGTTCAGATTTCGGAATTTTCCAAGATAGCTGAAGCCCTGCTGAACGATAAACTGCACCGTTTAAAACAACATCCTTACCTGGTTCATACTCGCGAATTGCCACATCTAGTGGGCGAGATGGATAGTCGGGTCGCTCCCACTTTTTTCGACTTCGTTTTTTTCGATCTTCAACTTTATTGTTAGTGACAAACTCAACAACATTTGTTGGAAATCCATATCCGGGCAAGAATCCGCGGTTTGCGAGCACACTAAGAAGGTATTCTTTCTTCATTCCATCCAGCTGGTTCTGTAAACGTCGATAGGCGCCATCTACTACTTTTTTACCAGTACCATCTTCTTCTTTAGCGTCAGACTCCTCCAGAACTTGAGCTATCGCTTCATAACGATTTGTCCAATGTTTACATACAGCGGAAAGTTGCTCTCTCGAATTCTGGATAATTGCGGTTTCTGATAAGCTTTCTAAAGCTGTTCCCTGAATGAGCGTTTCGAGCCCGGTTAACAAGGAGACATCCGCTAAAGCGACATCTTCAAGCCAAGTAAGGAAAAGGTCTGCTTTTGTGTATTCATAATCGTTCAAAAAAAACTCACCGGCTTTTGAAAGAACTAAATTCTCATTCTGAAAAGTATTTATCAAAAAATGCGCTAACAGATAGGCATTAACATGACGCCGGACGATTATTGCGCTATCAAGAGCTACTTTTGGTACGGGGGTAGCTGAAAACGGCCATGTCGGGTCTGCGAAAATACGCTCACCATGAGGTGTTGCTTTACAAAAAGTCAGTACAACAGAGGTAGACTGCCCGCGACGGCCAGCTCGGCCTGCACGTTGCAAATAGTTTGCAGTAGAAGGCGGAGCATTGTTCATTGCGACCATCGAGAGTGAGCCTATATCGACCCCCATCTCCATGGTAGTTGAGCAGTTTAGGACGTGAAGAGCATTATTCTTAAACGCCTTTTCGAAATTCTTTAGATTGCCCGATGCTTGTTGTGCAGAATGCTCTCTAGAACGAATAAGAGCCGGGGGTTTAATAGCCGCATCGTTCAGATCCCGCCAAAGTCCTTCCGAACGCAACGACAGTATCTCTTCAGAAGACTGAAGCCATTCCATCAGTTGAATTACTGCATCTGGAGCCGAGCTTATTAAAGACTTATCAGGGTGCGGAATTTCGACAGGTGGGTGTTCTATTCTGATGTCTGCTAGCTGTAGTTTGCCGGTGGTTATCGGCGTCACCCCGTTTGTACCTTCGAGAGCAGGTCCCATCATCGGATTATCTAACCAGCGTTGGGTTAAAGGACAAAGATATGCTGTAGTGATGAGTTCGAAAGCCAAAGACTCAAGTTTCAATTGGTAACCCTTGCGTTTAAACGAAAGGGCTTCTTCACCATATCCCATTTCTCGCTCATCAAACTCAATCCACTCGAGAATATCGAGATCTTTCAAAGTGTGGAATGCCGCATCTAATATAAGGTCAAAGGTTCCGGGATCAGTTATCGAAGAACAATTTGAAGCTACTTCAAGTAATCGAACGAGACGATGAGGGTTTGAATCTCGAGCTCTCGGTACAACCTTATATGCAGCGTGCTCCTGTTCTCTAATCTTTGGTTCTGAGTTATAGACAAAGTTTTGAGGTTGTAGAAGACGCGCAAAAAGCCGGGCTCCCATCCAGTTTTTCTCATCAGGTTTGAGATCAATAATTGTCTCTTCACGAATATAAAAGTCGAGAAATATCTTTAGGAAAGTCTTCCACTGGTCGAACGTAAAGCCAATCTTAAACCAATCCGGAACAAATTCGCGTGCTTTGTCTTCCGATATCTTATTTAGGTTTGGATAAACTACACGAACAAGGCCTAAGCTTTCTAAGTTGTTTGAGTTAAGTGGGCGACGAGCAAATTCACGCAACAAGAACAATCGAGCGAGTTGATTGGTACTTTCGAAGCGCTCTTCTCGTTCCGCATACTCTCCCGGTAATCGATCGTCTTGAAAGTTACCACTACCGGACAATAGGCGAATTTCTTCGCGCTCAGCAAAAACATCGATCATTTCTGTCCACGTAATCGGCTTAGAAACAACAGCCGCTTTTGATTTTATTTGAGCAATTTTTTCAGAAGCGAATTCAGAATAGTTGGGGTCCTCTAGAAGAGCTTCGAATTTATCAATGTCTGCTAAATCTGCTGCGGATAGTTCAACAGCGTCCGGTGACTTCTTTAACAGATGTCGGTAAACAACAGAGCGAGTCCATCGGCGCTCTGCATCCAACTGTAAACGAGCAGAGAAACGAGCCGTGCCTTGGCGACTGTCCGTAAAAGTGATCAGCCGGCGACCTGCCATTTCAGTTGGGGCAATCCCCGGGATGTGGCGAAGCATTTCTGGAACAATGTTCCCCATAAGGAACGGGGAACCTAAAATTGCTCGTTTAAAGACCTTACCTTCTTCTTTTTCCACGGTATTGCAGCATGCACATCGTACTCCTGAATTATCATGTGCCATGGTGTAAAGAATTTTTACTTTGTCACCATCATTAGGTGAGTGAGACAACTCACCTGTCAACGTTGTAATAAAGGCTTGAGTTGCGCCTCCCGATTCAATATGACGGGCATCAGTCTCGCTTTTCTGCGTGTATATTTGAACAATCTGGTCACGCTTTCCGTGAGTGTGCAGCTCCGCTTGATTCTCGGATTCGGTATCTGAGAACTCAACTTCATCTGAAAACTCATCAATTTCTATTAACTCACGAGGTTTAAGACTAGTAAGACCGTTTTCGCCTATATACCGAACAGCACTAAGCGAGGGTTCATTGCATTTTGTGCAGTGTGTCAATTCAAAGACTGGGTAGTCGCAGCAATCACAGCATTGACGTTCATCAAGGTAAACCTTGCCGAACGGCCACTCATCTTTAAGCGTAGAGTTGTCTTTCCCTGAACAGCCTGGGTTTACACAAGCCCAAATACCTCGCTGTGCTCTATGAAATATGTGTGCTCGAATAGGCAAAAAGGCATCATTGGAATCACCGCCCTCATGATATGCATCGGTAGCGATATCTATTATTTTCATTGTCGAGCTCAGATGCTCTTTCGTCAGGTCGACTTTCTTTTGGTCAGGATGAAGATGAGCACTAATATTTCTTAAAGTCATTGGCCCTTGCACTAACTTATCGCGAAGCGAGCGCATGAGTGGCATTAGACATAGGGCTTTGAAAGCTTCGGAAGAACTGAGTGGAGATAGAGCATCTAATGAGATATTTCTGGACTCACCCTTATAGTCCGGTAAAGGTGGCACGTGGCGATGACCACGAACGATGTGAATTTGTTCAAGCTCAACTCCGGCAAGATCCGCTAAAAAAGCCCTTAGCTTTTTATCTGTTTCGGCTTGTTTTCTAGCATCGCCAATCGTTGCAGATGTTGCGACGAATCGGACATCCTTTGGTTGCACCCCAAAAGCTAACATTGTTCTTCGCAATAGAAGTGCTGTTTCAGCAGCAGCAGAACCGACTAGTGTGTGGGCTTCATCAAGAATAATCCACTTTAGCCTTCCCTGACTTTTATCGAGAATCGGTCTGTCTTCCGGCCGGACAAGCATGTACTCGAGCATGGTTGCGTTAGTGACCAGTATTGGCGGAGGGGTCTGGCGAATATTTTTACGATCTCGAACTTCTTCTGGTTTTTCGGTGCCATGCCACGCTTTTTGATTTTCTGTGCGTTCCGCGGCTAAATCTTTTGGCGTCTCACCATTATAGAGCGCAAAGCGAACCTTACCTTGGAAGCCTCGCGTCCAACCGATAAGACGATCACGCTGGGAGTTTATCAGCGCGTTTAACGGGTAAAGCATGATTGCTTGAATGCCAACTAGTTGCTCGTCGCTATGTTCAATTTGCCTCGCCAAATCGTTTAACATAGGCACCATAAAGCATTCTGACTTACCGGATCCCGTACCTGCGGTAACAACAACTGATTGAGGTGCCGCTTGCCCTAATATCTTCCAAGCCTCGAGCTGGTGAGTATAAGGAGGGCGGTCGGCTGGCCACCGAGAATCTTCATCCTCTGTGATTTGTTCATCGTATTCAACCCGGCTTATTCCATCAGCTAAGTCATCTGTTCGCTTTTTAGGATGCACTGGGGCTGTATCCATGACATTGACAAGAAGAGGCGACAAAATATCTTCTTGTGCAAGATCAGACATCGAATTCTTGCCACCGAAATCTCCAGCACTTGCCCAGCCAAAGGTGCTTTCAATAAGTGGATCCGAAAGAAAGCCCGCCCCTTGTCCATAACTTTCATTGAAGTTGGCTTGCAAGTATTTTCTTAGTGCCGGTTTTTTTACCTGCAGCTGATTGAGCACAGCTTCTGTAGAAACTCGACTGAGGGAGTGATACAAGTTGCTTAGTGAGATACTTTTCATGAGGTGGTCTCGGAGTTTTTAGCTGAATTTTTATCAGCCTGTTCAAGATTCAAAATTTCACATGACATATGGGCAATAATAAGAGCATGTTGAAGCCATTCACGGTCAAACTGATCAATGCGTGCAATGACTTGGTTTAATTGCAGAGCACTCCGTCTGTTACTCGGCATTCGATAATAGCCGGATAGACAGAACCCAAGTTTCAACGGAACAGCCATCGTAATGGACCATGCATCCTGTTTAGTGCGGAAGCGGCTCGATTCAGCCTCAGTGAACTTGATAAACCCATAGAGAGCAGAGGGCAGAGGTTCTGTAGGCCAAAATTGTTCCAGTGCTGTTAAAAAATTTTCCGTGGTTTTTCGTGTACCGACACGGTTAAGCAGCTTACCCTCATGCCTGTCCATTAAAAGCTTTCGTTCTTGCTTGAAATATGCACCAACAGTTTGGTTCTCGAGCTCATCAGCCTTTAACTGTTCATCTTCCCATATGGCGACAGGTTCGAAGGCTGGTCTCTCCGTTGCTAAATCTACCAGGTATCTAAAATAAGGACCTTTCGCCTCAAGCTTTGTAAACCTTCGAAAGGAAAAATCCCAGTAGGTTTCCTCTGAAATTTCACGCAGCGGTTCGGCATCATTTTTGAATTTTTCAAAATATTGTTTTAGTACACTTATCCAGATCTCGGGTTCGATCGTATACCAAGAAATCCCAAGTCTTTCGGCAATCTCCCAAGCTTCATGGAACCGACCATCGTCTCGAAACAACAAAACGACAAGTGCGCGCAGGTTAAACTGCATTGACGTCATTGCGTATAGTGACAGGGGCTCAATAGACTCTATATGCTTCATAACCCCATCAATATAAGTCCATCCTAGGTGGTCAATGTCAAAGCCCATATTTCGTATTGATTTGTTGAGGCTACTTAAGGATTCGTGGTCTTTCGGATTTAAGTACTTCACTTTGTGCTGCAATGTCCCGGGTTTAAGCTTTTCCTCGTAGGTTGTTGCTTCAGCATGAACCTCACCAAATGCATCGAGTAGTTTAGTACCTAAAGTACCAAAATTTGACGGATCTTGTTCATTTAAAGGGATTGGATATTCTTTAATCCTCGGGTGAATGCTTAGTGATGGCTCCGCCCATATAAGCCAGCTTCCGTAATCAATACCTTCTGGCTTTGGTAACTCAAAACGCCACACAGAGGCCGAAGTATCAACAGGAGTGAGCTCCATTGGCTCCCGCTCGAAATCCCAAATTGGAGAGAGAAACAATACTGGTGAATCAGAAGACTGAAGCGTTGGAGTAGGTCGAAGCGTGAACGCTGTTCGGTTATCAACAAATTGAGGATCGTGTTTATACCTCGATATTTTAGGAATGGCGCTATTCACTTGAGCGTCATTGGCAAAAATCTCTACACGCAGATAACTATCTAGTTTATCAGTTAAGTTAAGTAGCTTATTCGTAATAGCGGATAGTTCTGTACCTCGAATTGAGCTAACTCCATTTGCACAGCCGACTTGAATGGTTCGTTGGTCAGCCATTAAAAAACTTTCTCGCCCATCGCGATCTGTTGGGCCGTATAAGTTAACAGCTAATTGTATGGATTGAATGTCTGCCTCAGTTCGAACAACCACCTGCAGGTTTGGTAAATCATTTACAGTAAGGTTTCCACGCTCTTGCTCATAATAATGAGCACCTTTTCGGTCGGTGATACTTGCAATGTTGAACGAAATCGGTATCTCGAGTTCACACTCAGTGTTGTCATCATCGTTCCATTTAAGTGCTACACCAACAAAGTCTGCGCTCGGATTTTGGGGGGCTATAATTAGCTGGATTTCGTTTTCTAAGTAACGCGGAGAATGCTGTATCCAACCCTCGTATCCCGTCAGCATACCAATCTTGGATTTACCGATGTTACGTATTTTTAAACTAAAATCGCTACCATTAATTGGGGTTAGTTCATATTCGAAGTCCTCCGGGAGAACAATGCATGCACGCTCCCACAAGATCGAACCATCCTTTTTCCAAACCAATACGCCTTTCCCTAGCACTGATTCCTTATTGTTTGTGAATGAAAAAATTTCTTTTGAGCCTTTACGAAACCAGAAAAGTTCCTCCTGGGGAGCTGATTCTATTTCTTCCGTACGCTTGAAATTTATCTTGGGAATACCTCGAAATATCGGCAATTTAGAGTGGAGTTCAACAAACTCAGGTGTTTCAATAGAGATCCTGAACTGTTCATTTTCCCCCGCGTTGCAGCTAACTCTGTAGTCGCCAGAAATTCCTTCAATTTTGACATCACCCGAAATTTCGTAGACCCGTTGCATTGAACCAATTAGCGCACCTTCGTCTGTAATGGTCGCGTTTGGATTGGCAACTTTGGGTTCAATAGCTGAAACAACGATTAATCGGCCACTATTTGATCTGACGCTTCCTTGCCCAATGTAATTTAGTATTGCCCCAGCAGGTTCGAATACCCATGGAGTGTCCTCAGATAGAGACTCACCTCTGTAATAGATTGAATTAACAATGTGATGCCCGTCACTGTCTATCGAGAATAATAACTCGTCAGCGGCGACAGAATTTTTTACTGCTGTATTGTAGGACGAAACCTGCCATCCACCATGAGCGCCAGATCGGTATGTGAAGCTTGCGGTCTTGAAGCGGCTTCCATCGCTCGTCTCTGTTGACAAAAGAAACATTGAAGGTAACTGAGTGTCACCTAATTGACGTGCTAAATCGTCTGGGTGAATTTCTTTAGCAATATATAGCTCTGCGACAAGTCGGAAATCATCTCCGACTGGAATAAGTTTACGCTTTACTCGAATAGGGTTTTGCTCTCGACGTTTGAACTTAGAAGCTCGCTTGAGTAGCTTATTAATAAGTGTTTGAGCTTCGTCATCGAGAACTATAAAGGGCAACTCATCGCGCCAAGAGGGGTGTTCATTATCAAGTATCTTAACGGCATCTGCATACATTCCAAGACTGTAGTGCGCTTTCCAATCAAGGAGACACTCGATTAATTGAGTCACTAAATCAGCGAAAGCACTTTGTTGGAGTGTTACAGGGAGGTGATTGAGTAATTCGATAGCAACTTTATCGAGCGACTCAGTGTGTTGGTAACGCTCGTACTTGCTCAATACTTCATCGAAGTATTGCATGATTGGAGAAGCAGACTCTTGAAGTAAATCTGAGCGAGGAAAGCCCCCCTGACAAGCCAGACTTGCAAGGTAACGAGAGCTATGCTCTGTTCGATGAACGGCAATTCCCCAATAGCTCAGCCCATTAGCGACTAGATTACTGACTTCTTTATGAGCAAGGTTGTCGGCGTTTATTGCAGATAAAAGTGGCTCCCATTTTCGATGCCCTTGACTATTCCTTTGGAGCCAAGTTGCGGCAAACAGAACAAAAGTTTCGGCATAATATCGACCATAAAGCCTTATGACGTCATCGATAGGTCTTTGTTGTGCAAGCTCTAATAATATATTCTGTAAATCGTAAAGCTCGGAATCAGTTAACTTGTATGCCCATAAGGGACTACCTAAAGATACAAACTTGCGATTACATCGGAACCGCTCAAGCCATGTCGCAATATCTACCGAACCTTCCACTGACCAACCCTCCCTGTTTCAAATCTACAGCTGCTAACTGTTAATTGAATTTCCTGAATTGACTATAACGCCTTTCAAGTTAGTGTGCAGCAATCGCGAATATTACATTACCTTCACACTCCCTTAGTTGCAGACTGCAGCAACTCAACCTATAAATCCAGCACCTGGTGCTTTTTTGTTCACCAACATATTCAAAAATCGGTCTTTGGCCAAGAATCTCTCGAATTTTCAAAAAAAGTCGTAAAGACCATGCACCATTTTTTCTCTATTTTTATAGAAAAAATTTCAAATCATTCGTGAAAATCCTTTTATACCGCGCTCCCCAAGGTTTTCTCCTGATCAGATCCGATATTATAACTTCATAACATACATCGCTTTTTGGCGCTGCTGAAGCAATGTTTCAAATATGAGGGAGCGGATATGAACGCAATAAAAGAACGCCTTACGAAAGTAGAGATCGACAGAGTATTTATCTTATCTGAGGCACGATTGCCCTTCGACCTTTCGTGTCAAATGCTTAGGCAATGCGACAACAACTCGTCCAGTTTAGTTGAGTCACGATTGATACAAACTGAGTATCCAGTTGCGGTGAAATCAGAAAACAATTTCGGCGTGTTTTCCGGCTGGAAAGAATTGCAAGATGCAGCTCACTGCGGGCGTGACACTATTGAATTGATCTGCTTCTCAGATTTGCCGACGACTACGGCTCATTTTCATGCGTGGAAGTACCTATATCGTGATGTGGTCTCTCAACTCAAAAATAATACTTACCTTGCTCAGCTTAATAAATTTATGGAGGCCTGCCCCGCCGAGGTTCGATGTCAGCTCACATCAGCCGAAGGAAAAACGCCTTTGGCTCTCGCTTACAATTTAGCAAATGCTGATTACAAAAGCGCGATGAGACATGTCAGGAATTTAAAGCTGTATCGCAACGCGGCCATTGGGAGGCTTCAAAATGATTGCTCCAACATCAGCTAAGCTGACCAAAGGGTTAGCGAAGAAATATGCATTTGAACATGCTAGGCGCAATATAAAATATGGTAATGCTTCACTAAATAGGCTAACGCTCCCCACTCTCAAAAAAGTTGTTGAATATTGCGACGCTCATTCTAATGAACTCGTGGCCAGTCTGGCTTTAACAATACTGTTCACAGGCCGAACCGTTGCCGACATCGTATGCGAAGACGTTTCCTTTTCATTGACTCCAAGTGGGTTGGGGCGATTAGGCCTGACTTGGAACTTACGATTTGGTCGTCCAGAGTCCGCTCTGCTTGTTACCTTTGGTAAGGAGGAGTTCGAGACTGACCCATATGTCCTCATTCCCCCTACACTTGCCGCATCTATTGATGCCGTGCGGCAGCAGCGGAAAAGTAATCAGCACTGGGAAAAGTCTGTTGATGAGTTCCTTTCTGGATTTCGGGGACCAGGCGAGCAACTAGTAACGCGTATACGGCTGCAAAAAGTAATCGACTATGAGCACAACACAGTTGGTATGACCCGCTACGAGCGTGACTATATAGCCAACCGGCCGATCGACGACAACATGCAGAACTTCTATGCTGCATTTTCTGTAGACAGATTACATAAAGGCTTACTGCGCTTCGGTCGACTATTTCTGCTTCCTGAGTACCTAAATGGATACGAGTTTGAGACGGAGGCTCACGAAGTTTTATTTGGTTCGAACCGTAAACTCAGCGCTGCAGGTGTCCAAGACATTTTCAAATTACTCACAACCGCCATCGAAAGGGCGCTGAACAACGGTGCGTTGAGGCATGTCATAAATGCTTACGCAACTTACACAATTCAAGTTCTGTCTGTCGCAACGCTCCATCGTCCAATCAAGCGACCGTTTGGAACTATTAATGATTTTTACGGGGATTTCTCTCACGTTGAGATCGAAGATAAAGGACCGGAATCCTTTAGGGTTGTTCCTCTATGTAAATTCGCGCGCAACTCGATACGTGAATATTGCAAAGTCTTGGAAGCGGCAAAAGTTCGATTTCGCTTTCAGCAGCCTAATGAATATGCGTGTATTTGCGAGATGCTGGAGGGGAAATCCGCACTTTTCAGGAGACTCACAACTAACAGTTTCTTAGCCGACTTTTCAGCATCAACGGAAGACGCTGAAGATCCGTTTTTACTAAGAAGTAATTGGCATCGACACACCATTTCATCAGAGCTGATCCGTCGTGGCATCGATCGCGATCTTTTATCTGCTTTCATGGGGCACCGACAGAAGTTCGACACGCCTCTCTCTGACTTTTCAGCTTTTAACCTCTCCGATCTACAACAAGTAAGTCGCGCAATAGATGCGCTATTTGACCTATACAAAGTTCGGACTATTTCCGGACTCTACAAGCAAATTTAGGGGGCACGTATGGACATCACCAAAGAACTCATAAAGAAATTTGGAAATTCTACTCAACAGGGTAAAAAGAAAAATGCCGACTCGTGCGCGGCAGCAATAATATCGGTTTGGCTGAATGGGGTAGGACTAGAAACAGTCGACACAGGGTTGCGCGAATTACTGTTTCTCGAAACAAAAAATGTCGCAAAAAAGGCTGATGTCACTAGCATCTTTGTAAAATACATGCTGGATTCACTGCACCGCACTCTATTCAACGTTGGTATTTACCGTAGCGTTAAAAAGCCTCCCCTCATGAATTCGAAAGTTTCGCGAGCCACCAACCTGATATCCGGCGTTTATGAGAAAGAAATCGAACGCCTAAAAACTCAAAAAGAAGGGCTCAGTCCGACAGATCATCTTGATAGCGCCTTATTTTTTGCTGCTTTCGAATCAGGCTTGTGTTTTGAAGAGGGGTTAGAAGCTTTTCAAACTGCAGTTTTGACCTATCAGAAGCCACCGACGAGTATAAGCGACGACATATTTTTTAACTTGTGCTACGAACGTCATAATCATAAGCATAATCGTCGAACTGCTGGATTTTCATACACAGAGCGAAAGTTCTTTCCAGGGGGGCTCACGCTGCTGGCGGTTACAGGCTTCTTAAAATCTAGGCCACTTTTATGTGTCGAGCAAACAGCCAAGCAACGATTACGAAAAAAAATCGAGGCTCACGTATCACATGGAACCTTAAATAACGTCAGTACCGCATTATTGCTACAAGCAGTGGCAATGTCCATCAGTCAACGAGTAGGCGCGCAAATGCCAAGTTTTTTGATGCACTATGCGTCAGGTAAAGTGTGCAGCACATCAACATTTGATGAATCGTTACTGGCCATGCACGCGCAGGATGCTAACCACAATAGCTGCACTAAATTGGAACAGCGCGCCTTATTACCTAGCGTGCAAAAATCATCAGTCAAAAAGCGAAAGTTGAACTCATATAACTTTGAAATCAACCGGCAGCTGAGAGAAATATTCAAACAAGAGCATTCAACACCTAATATCGACGAAGCCTGCCGCAAAGAAGTGATATCAGCGCTTCAAGCCCTCAGGCGACACGAAGTAAACACTCTGTCTGAGCCTGAATGTCTTTTACTCGATTGGCTGCTCTACCAGTTCACTCACGGCACACTGCGCAGATTTGGATCTGGCGCGAGATATCTGAGTGCGATGGGTACCATATGGTTGCACCTAACAGAGCGAATTGCTGTTTCTGGCCTTGAACCTGACGAGATCGATGAACTCTACTTCGACCTGCAACGAATGGGGCAGAATTCCGACTCAAGTTTTTCAGATATGTTGGAAAACTTGATGGAATACCTGCACAAAGTGCACGATATTGAGCTACCTACCCCGTTGCAAAAAACCGATGGGAAAAAGTCAGAATTTGTCCGTTCAACTCTTCCCTCATCTGCCCACCTCGAACAGTTACTGGTTGATGTAGACAAGATCTATTCTAACACAACTGAGCATCTTCGCGATTCCGTGCTAGCAATGTTGATTATCATGATGCGTATGGGGCTTAGACCACACGAGATCGCCAACCTTGAAATAAAAGATGTAACTCTCAACGGAACAGGGCATATATTTGTTCGCAGGAATCCGCATTACAAACCAAAAACAGCTTCTTCGGCGCGCCAAATTCAAATTGATCCTTTGCTAAGACGGAAAGAGCGCGAATTTATTCGTCGATTTATCAGGCGTCGGCAGGACGAAGTAACTGACGGTAAGTTCCGACAAGTAAAATCAGCGCTGCTGTTTACAATGCAACCTAGTCGTAATGTGCAATTCGACATGCGCGAGATCAGTACCCATGTAACAGCGTTGCTTAGCCAATATTCTGGAGTAAGAACGCCGCTCTACCAGTTGCGCCATTATGCATTAACGATGTTCCAATTGATTTGCTTCGCCTCAACTGAGCGAGTTCGTCACTTTAGCTCATACTCAGTTGATGAAATTGAAAGAATCAGGCGATACTTTCAGCCCTCCGATTCATTCAATATATTGTATAAAATCGCATCAGTTGCAGGCCATCTGACACCAGACACCTCATTATCAACTTACTGCCATTGCACCGATTTATTGCTGCATGAAGCAGTGCTCCGCACAGAAGCTTCAATCGACTTTTCAGTAATACAAAAGCTCTCCCGAATTCAGTCAGCCAAGCTCAAATCACTGGCTGATCAAACCCAGGTCCAAACACAGCGGATGAACAATCCTGAACTGCTACAGCTGGCCAAATTAGCTTTGCAACAGGAGCGAACCCGTTGGACAAACAACCTCAAACCAAAACGCTCTCAAGGAGTATCAAAATGAATAATCATGTACTTGAACGCCCAGCGATTTTTTCCGTTGATAGGATAAGTCAAATCTTAACTGCATTCGACAGGGGAATAGGCGTAACTGAAATTTCTGACGTGTATAATGTGGACTTACGGCGAGTTCATAGTGTCATTCAGGCTGCTCAGCGAATTGCTAAGACCTACGTTACAACAAAGTCTTGCCCCCGCCTATACAGTAGTGAGTCTAGAAGTCTCAGCGTGCCTATGGGGTTCTACCCAGATTTTACGGACACATCCATAAAGAGGCATAATGTGCCCATAAGGAGTGTTCATGACCAAACGAAGAAAATACAGTACTGAATTTAAACGAGAAGCC
>Ga0208813_1001079_pt1 | contig 15963 bp, 9 predicted proteins | sample MalvireepMed_904_FD_184250 | JGI IMG/M metagenome (GOLD analysis project Ga0208813, IMG submission 184250) | Marine viral communities from the Global Malaspina Expedition - Malaspina viral metaG DeepMed_904 (SPAdes) (version 2) | ecosystem: Environmental > Aquatic > Marine > Oceanic | place... | reverse complement strand
AAAGAGAAACAATATCTAACGTATTTCAACAAGCAAGAAACGAATTTTTAGGTGAACTCGCAAGTGCTGCAAGACAAGGTGAAACCCCATCTCTTACATTCTCAGAATTTTTAGACCAGTTTCCTACATCACAAAGAATACAACAGCAAGCTGGATCGCCTTATACAAGGGCATTAGCACCACCGACAAGATTTCTATACGGTTTTTAGGGGGTAATATTGGTTACTCCTAGACAACCTTATTATTACGGAACACCAACACCAAGAGGTACTCCTTTGCCCGGATCTGCTGATCCCGAAGAAGGAATATGGAGAAAATGGTTATTTGACGAAGCGTTGCCAGGACTAGGAAAGGGTTTAGCAGGAACTATTCCAGGTGTTGCTATTCCAGGAATGGGTACATCTTCAGGGATTATGAAGCCTGCTGCCACACAAAAAACAAGAGATGACTTATGGAATCAAGAATTACAAAATCTTGCTAGAGGTCAAAGAACAGTTTTTTCAGATTCGTATGAATGGAAGTTACCTTGGATGGAAGATAAGGGAATTGAAAGTTCAGTAGGAAAAGCATTATTTGATACTGCAACTGGAATTACACCATTTGATGTAGCATTATCAGGAACTTTTGCATCTAAAGTATTACCTTGGGCAACTAAAGGTTTAGCAGCAAAATCAGCTTCGGCAACTAACTGGGCCAAAAAAGTTGGTTGGGGAATTATACCAGCTATAGTAGAACCTATATCCAGAAGTACAAGTTTTGCAGATAGGTTTGCAGCAGAGCTTGCTTTTGACCAAGCTATTAAGGCATCTACTGAGGCAGGTGGAATAGGATTTGGATTGACAGCTCCTACGCTTGGTAATATGTTAACTCGTTTATCAGGCAGAGCTATTATTGGAGTCGGAAAGAAAGGGTTGCACAATATTCCGACACTTGATGATTATTTAAAAAACCCAGAGGCAGTTAATCAAATTAGACCGACAAGGATAATTCCTGGTCGAAATGTTCCAACAATAGCTGGTGGAGCAACAGATCCAAAACCAACAGAATTTTATGGCAGAGATACAAGCGCACCGGCTTCAGGAACTTCTCCTGATCCAAGATTTTTAACAGGTGGTGAGTTCCAAAGAATAAACTTTAAAGTTAAGTTAATGGATGCAAACGACATAATTACATCCAATGATCCGTACAGTCCGACATTCGCAAGAGATCCAAAATATCCAACAGTTAAACAACCAAGGGATAGGTTTGGAGATCCTGCAACAGCAGTTGAAGAAAAACAAAGTTTAGTTGATATGGCTAGAAAGTTAAGAGCTGATGATCTTATTGATGATACATCAAGAATGGACTCTGGTATGCCTGTTATTGGCGAATATCATGTTGAAAGTGGAAACAAACGTATAATGGCAATAAAACTGGCTAGGAAAGATTATCCTGAAGTTTATAACGAATATCTTTTTGGCAATAAAGACAAAAAGGTTAGAGGTTTAAGAAATAGGCTGGAAGAATATGGAATAGCTAAAACACAGTTAGACCAATTTGACTTAACAGAGCAAATACCTGTGTTGGTAAGGGAAAGGCAAACAATATTACCAAATGATGCGATAAGTCCATACGTTGTAGATGCAAATAAATCAGGACTAGAAACATTTTCTGCCTTTGAAGAAGCAGGACAGTTAGCTGAAGGATGGAGTGACAATCTTCTAACCAGGATAATTCCAGTTGGTAAAAATATAAGAACAACTTTGCAGTCAAACTCTAACGCAGAAACTGTAAATGCTTTTAGAAGTTTTATTAAAGGTAATCCTAATGTAAAAAATTGGTTTAGAGGTGGAAAACTTACAGAAGAAGGCACAGATAAACTGGTGCAAGGATTAAGAGTAAAAATATTTGGACAGGATAATGCAGACTTTTTAACTCAAAGTATTGATTTACTGCCAGACAATCAAACAAAATCATTGTTCAACTCAATAGAAGAATCGTTGCCACAATTTTCATTAATTAAAGGTAAAACAAATAAATTTACTGAAGCAACTGATTACGATTTATCAGATGAAACAATTAGTGCAATAAGAAAATTTAGGTCTATTAAAGACAGGGCAAGGGAATCTGGGCAAAGTTTAAAAACAGCAGTTGATGAATATTTACAGCAAGGTCAAATGTTTGCTGAATTTGCATCTGATCCAATGGAAACTCAACTTTTAATTTTATTTAATGGTGTTGGAAAACAATCAGCTACATCAAAACAAATATCTAGTGTATTAAGCAAATATGAAGAATTAGTAGAGCAACACATCGGCCAAGCTACAATGTTTGAACGTAGAACTAAGTTAGAGATGTTGGAAGAAGCAATAAGAAAAGCTGCTCCGGAAGGAACAGAAACTGTTACAGATAGCACAGGTAGAGTGGTTACAGCATTGGATGAAGAAGTGCCTTCAGGTTTAGAATCTTTATCTAAACAAGCTGCAAAAACAGAAAGCCTAGAAAAATTCATTGAAGATTTTGGTAAAGGAAAAACAGGAAAATATTATCATATAACTGACGATCCTAATTTTAAAATAGATATAAAAAAAGGACCTACAGATTTTTCTTCAGCTAGCAGACCTGGTGTTGCGATAAGTCCAGGACAAGAAGCTGTAATTCCAACAGGTAAAAACGAAATAATAGTAACAAACGCAAAAGGTTTAAAAACTTGGTCAGCTTACTATAATGATATAGACCTTCTTAAAAGTGACACACTTCACCCAACAACAGTACCTGAGTGGTTTGGTCCTAATGCTGAATTTTACAGAAGGCAAGGATTGGAATATAAAACTCCAGAAAAATATTTAAGAGAAGAACAAGCAAGGTATCCAGAAGATAAAAGAAAATATGTTGCAATTATTAATACGGATAACTTGAATCCTGATGATTTAAAAGAATTTACACATGCAACAGGACACCCAAGAAATTTTGCTGCAGAATTTCTTATAGCAGATCCTACAGTAAAAGGTGCTACTGTAGAAAAAGTTATACCTGTAGAACAAGCTCTAAAAGAAAATCTTGAATATCAAGAACTGTTAAATAGAGAGTTTTCTGTTGATGAAGATGTTGGAAAAATATGGCAACAAGTCAAAGGAATAGAGCCAATAATAGAAACTAAAAGTGTAAATGATCCTAATTTTGATAAAGATGTAGACGATCCATTGCCTGAAAAGAAACACAAAGAAATTAAAAAACAAATTAAAGAAGATGGTGGATATAAAAAAGGAGAAGAACCTAATTTTGGTAGAGAAGGAGAATCCGATATAAACCCACCTGGAAATAGAACTCCTGTAACCAAAGAAAATCCTGAGATGCCTGTCATAAGGACACCTGACGATGATGCTATAAAGATGACAACAAGAGGTAGGGCAAGACACAACGAAAAACCACTAGAACAAGTAGTACAAAAAGAACCTATTGTTATAGAAGCTGATATAAATAATGCTGATGACGCATCTAAAGTTGTTCCAACTCCTGCATTTAAACAACTTTTAGGTGACGGAACAATAAATATTTCATATTCTCCAAAGACTAGGATTGTTAATAATCTATACTCATTCTTGCGCTCACTTAAATTAAAGCCTGAACTCTTAAAGATAAAGCAGAAAGAAGGAAATCTTATAGAGGGAATGATTGATTATTGGGAAAGAAAAACTTGGCAAGCTGAAACACAGGTTACTAGAATTGGAACAACTGTAGATTACAGACTAAATTCTGTATTTGATATTAACAAAAATGGAACTGTAAACAATGTCCCATTGATTGAAAAACAAGTAACAGACAGAAATGGTAATGTTGTCTTAAAAAAAGGCAAACCCATAATTAAAAAATTTAAACCTACTCTTGTTGATATGGCTGCACGATGGCCTAAGTATGTAGGAGAATTATCTGAAAAACAGGTTAAGGCAATGGAATCAGTACAAGATGAAGTTTTACCTGTTAGCCAGTTATGGGCGCAATTAGAAGAAGTTGCTGAAAAATATGGTTTATCTAATTATCTGGATGCAATAACTATAAGAGGTGACATTATGGAGGAAGGATTTTATTTGCCAAGAGGTGGTGAAATAGCTGATGGAACTCTTGATACAGGCAGAGTAATAAAGAATAGAGCTAAACCTTGGAATCAAACTGCCAAGTTTGATAGTCAGGGAGAAGGTATAGATAACGGATATGAATACGATTCTCTTAAAAATTCTATTCAAAAATTAACTAGAGGTATTTTAAACCAGCACATTAATATTATGCTTGAAACAGCATCTAAGAATTTTAGGGATGCTAGTGGAGAACCTGTATGGAAAACATTAAATGATCTTGTTGAAATGGAAAACCCTGGATTAAAAGTAAAGTTAGACGGCATTGACAAGGAATGGAGTAGACTTACAGGATTAAAAAATATGCTTAAAGTAAGAACACAGGATATTGTCGATACACAGTTAGATGAACATAGTGGAAAACTAGATAAACTTTACGAAATACTCAGCAAAAAATTATATGTAATTAAAGCTGGACCAAATACAAATTACACAAGAAAACAAATAGTTGATGCTTTAAATGATCTAAAAAAACAATTAAGTCCAGTCAGGCAACAATATAAATCAGCATTGAAAAGAATTGATAGACAAGGCTACGAAGGCTATAAAAAAATACAGGATTTAGGGTACAAGGAATTATCTAACTTGTATTTAGATGAAACGTCTGCCACAGCTTTTAATAATTTTTTTGAAAGTCTTAATGCTCCCCAAAAAGCTGGTGTTTTACAATTTATGCAAACATTTAATGCTGCTTACCTGATGACTAAATCAACTGTTGACTTTTCTGGTCCTGGTATTCAGGGAAGCGTTGGTATGTGGACAAACCCTAAAGTTTGGGGAAAGGCAACTATAGCAAACTTTCAAGCGTTTGTAGATCCACACACATTAGGTAAAAAATATGCTGACTTTGATGCCCAAGCTACAAAAACTGGAAGATTAAATGTAAGAGAAGCAATAAATGAAGGATTAATACAAAATGATAGTGTTTTTCAAGTTCAAATGGGTGTCGGCGCTTCACTTAGAATGAAAGCAACTTTAGATAAATTAGGAGGTATGTCTAGGCTTTCTTTTAACAGAGCTTTTACAGATTTTGGAAATGTATACAGGTTAGGAGAATTTGACAGTTTGATTGAAGAAGCTGTGGCTAGGGGAAGAACAATAGAAGATATGCGTGCAGACGGAACTTTAAGAACTTTTGCTGAAATAGCAAATAAACTTAGTGGAACAATGAACGTAAGTAGAAGATATGGAAGGTTTACAGATATAGCAGCAGCAGTTTTATTTGCACAAAGATACTATATGACTCTAACTAGAAAAATGTATAAAGCTATAAAAGGCACGGCAAATCCATTTACAAAAGATTTAGAAGCAAAGATTTTCGCTAGAAGATATCAAAAATTCTTCGCTTACACAACAACAGTTACGTTTCTTATTAATTCAGCGCAGGGGGAGGAAACAGATTTTTCACCTATAGTTAGAGATCCGAAAACAGGCAAGTGGAGAAAAAATGGTAACTTTATGGCACTTCATATTCCTTTCTCTGACAAACAATGGACTTTAATGGGTTCTACAATAAATATACCTGGTCACATATTTACTTTCGTAGCTGGAACAGCTAACGCAATACAAAATAAAAGTCCTAAAAGAGCTTTAGAGCAATTAAGGGATACTTTAAGAAGTGTAGGTTCAGGTATGTTTAAATTAGGCATAGACCTAGGTATGAATAAAGAATGGAATGGAACGCCTATATGGGATACAAGAGATTGGACAGAAGGTAGAGAAAGTCAAGTTCTAACTGATATTCTAATGTATTTAGGAGATGCGTTTGCTCCATTTTCATTTGAAGCTATTGGTGAAATAGCAGAATCTGGAGTTGAAAACGCTAAAGAATTTCTTGAATCAACCCGAAGAATTATGGATCTGGGTGTGTTAGTTAGGGACTACGGAGTTGATACAACCGAAGCAATAGCTGAATTTGGTGGATGGGTTTCTTCAGATCAAAGTTATACAGATATATTAATACAGGAAACCAGAAAAAGAGGTATAGACTTCACAAGGCTAGAGCCACATCAGAAAGGAGATTTCAAAGAAATTGTCCAAGAAAAATATGCTAAAGAAAAACGAGGATTGATTAGAACAGTAGGACAATTATGGGGTAGGTCAACTGAAGCATTAGGCACTCCAATTCAAAGATTGCAAGAGCAAAGAATATTTAAGCAGCGAGAGTACCTTGCACGATTGAAACGTGGCTATGGGAAAGGTGGCATATATGATTTTTATGGACCAAAAGATTTTGCCGAAGATGTAAGAAATGCAGATGATGATTACTATACTAAGAAGCAAGGTCAAATTGAAAAAGACGGAGATCCTTATGTTGACGACCATTCTTACGAAGAATCTAGCGAAAACATAATTGCATCAGAACAATACTACGATATGATGGAAGTTTATTATGATAAAGAACTCGAAGAAACCGATCCTGCAAAATATCCATTGCAAGAGAAATTGTTTTTAGGACAAGAGATTGAATTAAAAGATGGAAGCGTTATAGGTAACTGGACACCTGAACAGATTGAATATGTAACTAGAAATATTAACGATCTGTATTATGAACCTGAAGTTCTTGAAAAAATGATGCAATATGGCCGAATGGGAACGTACCCACTTAAATATTGGTATCAAAGCAGAAATAAATCTGAAGAGGCAAGATTAAGATTTAAAAATGCAGGCAGTCCTGGAAGTGCATTGGATCCAAATGCAGTATTCTTATGGGATTCAAAAACATTTAACTTACGAGTGCAAATTCCAGATCAATTACCATTTGTTGGTTACTTAAATGAAAATGCAGTTCCAACACCTACGCCAATGCCTGTACCTACGCCAATGCCTGAACCTATGCCTACGCCTTCAACTATAGGCACAGGAGGCACTCAATGGGGAGGGCGTTAAAAAGCTCAACTTAAATTATTGACAAAAGGTTCAAACTAGATTTAGGATTGTATATTAGCGACAATTATGTCGTGTAAATTATTTTAGTACAGGAGAAAAATGACAACTGAAAGAACTTCTTCAGATGCTGTTACTCAGGAGCCTCAACAACAGGAATCTGATCTTCTTACCGATACCACTACAGAGGAACAACTTAATACCGAAGTAGAACAAGGATTATCGGAAGGAGCTAAAGAGAATGTTGAATCCGGGGAGCCTGAAGCAAGCAATCAGGGAGCAGAAACTACAGAGGTTAGTAATAACGACTCTACACAACAACCACAAGAAATTCGTACTTATTCTCACGATGAAGTATCGAAAATGCAAAGTAGTTATGATAAACGTGCTTCTGAGAATGATAAACAAGTTTCTCAGTTACAAGAGCAGGTTAATAACTTACAGCAACAGTCAACTACCCAGAATCAACAGTATTCAGAGCAACAAATAGTTAGTGCCAGGGATACGTTCATAAGAGATAAAACTCAATGGCTGGTTCAACAGGGAGTAGATGAATCACAAGCTGTTACACAAGCAAGACAGGAAGGCGAATCTGCTGCTCAAACTGCTATGGCTCAAATAAGACTTGACCAGGAAAAGCAGTCAATAGAGCAACAGAAACTAGAACTAGATCGTCAGGCAAAGGTAACTGTTACAAATCAAATAGCTGGCAGGTATAACGTACCGGCTGGCGACCTTGAAGGATTTACTACTCCTGAACAAATGGAAAAATACGCTGCTGCTGTATCGCAAACAAATAAAGTTGTTAGAGAAACGACTCCCCAACTCAATACCTCTGGTGACGTTCCACCTGATAACATACCAAGCAACGATGACGACATTATAGGCAGATTCGGTGCTGGAGATCCAAAGATCACTATGGATATGTATGAAGGCGCTATGAGGAGGCAAAACCCTAATTGGAACGGTTAAAAAAAGTTTAAAAATTAAGGAAAACAATGGCAAGTATACAAACAGCCTCTAGTGGTAATTTAGGTTCGGTACAAAGAACTATAATTGCTCAGATGAGGTATACAGAAGAACACAATATGCCTGTTGTTGGTTTGATAGAAAAGTTTACTTTAGGTAAAGGTGAGAAACAACTGGACATTCCAAAGGCTGCGCAGGCAACTGCATCAGACTTGGTGGATGGTCAGGATATGACAGATTCTGAAGAAATTAATGCTTCAATAGTATCTGCAACCACCTCTGAAGTTGGACTTAAATTCATAATAACCGACAAACTGGCAAGACAGTTTAACCAAGACGTAATGACTGTGATCGGCAGACAAGGTGGAGATGCTATGGCAAGAAAGAAAGATACAGATGCTATCGCCCTTTTTGCTAATTTAAGCACACAACTTGGAGGTGACGGAGCAGACTTTAGTTTAGCTAATGCTACATCGGCTATAGCAAGAGGAAAAGGTGACAAGTTTGGAGTTAATCCATTTATTGTTCACCACCCTAACGCTATATTCAAGCTAACGCAGAGCATAACTACGCCTTTGGCTACTTACCCACTACCAGACGTATTCAACAAGCCACCAGTAAAAGACTTCTTTACAGGAATCAGAATTGGTGGAGTACCTTTCTTTGAAGATGGAAACATTGACAAAGTAAGTGGAGTTGACTCTGGATATGGGTGTTTAGCTACTTCAGGTGCTATGGGATACATCACATCTGCTGCTCGAAACGTAGAGCGCCAGAGAGATGCTTCTCTAAGGGCAACTGAGATGGTTATAACTGAGGACTATGGAATGTTTGAACTAGACGACTCTAGGGGAGCTAGATTACAATATGAAATAGGCAACCACTCAACGAGTGCATAAAGGATAAATAATGGCAATAGATACTGAACTTAGACAACAGATCAATGCACAAGGCTATTCTGTGGGTGACATCGAAACATACGGTGGCATACCGAGGATCACTTTGTTCAGCGAAGAAGTTGTTACAGACGAAAAAGCACAACCTGTTAAAGATAAGGATGGAACTACCAAAACAAGGTGGGTTCCTCATCCAAATCTTCCAGGTGATGCAGATAGTCTGAAAAAGTATCTTAGGAGAGGGTTTAAATTATCACCTCCAGGAGAACCTAAAAGTTCAGATCATCCATTAATTAACCCTTCGTTTATTAAAGATGCAACCTTGGATAAAAACGGAAACCCGATAATCTAGGGTTGCATCTAACTGGATGTAACGATCAGACGAGTCCAGTATAATATTTTCGACTGATCGCAGGACTTAGAGCCTGTAAAGATTAACCTTTAAGGAGGTAAAAAATGGCATATCCACTAAGTTTAAATTTAAAACCGGGTATGGAAAAGGTGGAAACATCGGCCCAAAAACACAAACTAGGTACTAGAGCTGTCACAGCAGATGGTAGAGTATTTTACTACGCTGAAAATGGTGGCACAGCTATCGATCACGGTGGTTATCTAGTAGATGGTCTTGGACCAGTTGCTGCACACGATATGGATGTGGCTGCTACTGCTACAACAGCAGGATCAACTTCGTTCACAAGTGGAACATCTTTAACTACAACATTAAATCAGTATAAAGATGGGTACGTTTACTTTAACGATGGCCCAGGGCAAGGTGAAACTTACCAAGTTAAGTCTAATACAGCAGTATCAGGTGCAACAGGACTTTCAATTACTATTGATGAAGAAGATGGTTTAGTGACAGCACTAACTACATCTTCATTGTTTGGATTGATGTACAATCCTTACAAAGATATAAAAATCATTGATGGTGACGGAACTATGACTACCGGAGTTGTTGGCGTAACTTGTATGCCTGTAACAGCAGATTATTACTGCTGGATTCAGACAGCAGGACCAGCTTCCGTAAGACTAGGTGCGCAAGTAGGTGTTGTTGGTGATGCGCTAACAGTATCGCAAGCATCAGGTGAATCTGGAGAAGCAGAAAGAACTGACTATTCAGATGAAGCTGACATAGCTAACATTGGTATTGCAATGGGTATACCAGCAGTAGACTCAGACAACCAATGGTGTATGCTTAACATAAGGCATTAAATGGCTGATATATGGTTGCCTATGTCGGCAGGTCAATCTCATATAGCTAAAAAATATGTAGATAGTCACGCCACACAGGATCCAACCGTATTTATTGTAGGACCACAAGGTGGGGAGCAACCAATCAAAATACCGGATGCTCCTCATCTGGATCCTATTCAGCTAAAAGACATTCTCGAATGGCAGGATGAGGTAGCTCACGATAAGCATAAAGAGCAGCAGGCTAAAGAATCAGAAAAGGCTAAAATAAGAAATCAGCCAGGTTTTTCTGATAAACTTGGAGATGCCAAGGCTGCTATGGTGGCAAGATCGGATTGGGCAAGGAATAAAAAATTAGGTAAAAACACTCAATATTTTTAAAAAATGGCAATATTACAATCAGAAACCAGAGAATCAATAAGACAGGCCATAGGAGAGCATCTTGGCGCTGTGTACATTGGTGTTGCTAACGGATCTACAAGCACAAGTACGTTAGTCGATAGTGCTGGACTCATAGGTGGAGATGACGACTATATAGGCAAATGGATACTTGTGACTGATGCTTCAGATGGAACAACTGTAAATATCAGAAGAATTACCGATTATACAGCTAGCAGTACAACTTTATCTTTTGCTACTGCTATGTCATTTACTCCTGCTAGCTCAGATACTTATGAATTATGGGATGCAGAGTTTAATCCTGAAAGAATAAACAGAATAATTAATGACTGCATATCCGAAATATCAGATAGAGTCCTGGTTCCAGATGAAGATACTTCTTTATATGGAGATATGAACCAGCAAACCTATACAATACCTTCAAATATTTCAATGATTTCAAAAATACAGTACAGGGCATCTGTAGATTCGGAAAAACTTAATGATGCCAATTCTTCAGACTGGACTGCCGGTACATATACCACAGTTTCCTCAGATACTGTTCAATACAGAGAAGGAACTAACTCTTTAAACTTGCTTAATGCTAGTGCAAGCATAGCTGACGGAACTCCATTGGCCTATTCAAATGCAACAAGCGCTACCAATATAAGCGATATGGATAAGATTGAGTTTTGGATAAAAAGCTCATCTGCTCTAACTGCTAGTAGCCTGGAACTGGAATTATATGAAACAAGCGTTTCAGGAACTAAAAGAGAAACCTTATCTTTGCCAGCTATTTCGGCTAGAACCTGGACTAGAGTTGAATTGTCCCTATCTAATCCTGAACTAGATACATCCATACAAGCCGTACAATTCGTTTCTAACCACGCTTCAGAGTTGGATAGTGCTGAACTATGGGTAGACGAGATTAGGGCGTACAGGACTGAAACAGAGCATTATGAAACTTTAGATAATTATTTATGGAAAGTTAACAGGGAAGATAGAACTCTGCACATAACATCCCAAGGCAGGGGAAAAGTATTTAATAAAAAGATAAAAATTGTAGGTTTTGACAAGCCTGCCACTTTATCTGCCGACAGTACAGCCTGTGAAGTGAATCCTAGTTTGATTATATATCTGGCAGCATACAGATTACTTATGTCAATTAGTGGAGGTAGAGTAACTGATCCTGATGATAGTAGAACAGCAGCAGGTCAATACAGAGCATTAGCTGAAAGGATACTTAGTGGATTATCTACACCACAAGGAGTTCCAACAGTATAATGGTTACTTCGGTAGGAAGCGTAATAGACAGAAACGAAATTCTGTTGAATGGACACAGATTTCCTATAAAAAGTCCACCTAGAAGGGTTCTTACTTCATTATTTGCTCCAAAAATAAGCATAGGTGAGTCGGATCAGACTGCTGCTCAACATATATCTACAGTATCTTTTAGCGATTTTAGAGGTGGAATAGGAATAGAAAGAGGTGTTGATTCTTCTACAATAGACAGAGCTTGGTGGGCGACAACCCAGTTAAGGTTCAGAGAACACCTGGTTCTTCCTCCGTTGACAACTGCAACTGCTGCATCAGGTGAATCCGGCAAGGTGCAGACGATACACGATCTAAATAACGAAATCTACGCTGCCTTTGGAACTAAGATAATGAAGTATGCTAACACAGACACTTGGGGAAGCTCCCTGCACACACTTCAGGGAGATGCTACTGATGTAATCAAGGTTAGGATAAGCAACACGGCTTATCTTGTCTGGGCATCAAATACGGCAGGATATACTTATACTTCAAATGGGAGCAGCTTTACTAACAAGGCTAATACAGTATTTAAACCTAAATATTTTGCATATTGGAATAATTTGCTGTGGGGAATAACCGAAGATGGACTGTTGGGTTATTCTTCAAACTTAACTTCCTGGACAAATGATGCACAATTACAGTTGCCTGACGATCACGTTACAGCTTTATTTGTAGGCAGGGATTCAAGCGCCAATCCTGTATTGTATGCAAATACGAAAGTAGGATTGTTCGTTCACGACAACACAAATACCAAATGGCTTGAAACTGAAATAGGACTTCCTTTTAACGAATTTGCAGGATTAAGCTCTTTAAAATGGAGAGATTCGGTATATTTTCCTGTAGGATTAGCTGTTTACAAGTATAAAGTTGGAGAAACAAGCACGTTGCAGGTTGTAGGCCCTGACAGGGATCACGGTCTGCCTTCATCTTATAGAGGAACAATAAGGCAACTTGTTGGAACCCACAATGATTTAATAGCTCTCGTAGACGGAACAACAGGAAATGAGGGTGATATATGGGCAACAGGTTCATCCCAAACCGGACACAGGAGCCAGGTTATCGAGGCATCAGGCCTCAGTTCCCTACTTGGATATAACGAATTAGGTTGGGAGGTAAAATGGGCAGGAACAACATCTCAACAAGCTGCTACTGCTGCTCACGTTAGTTCAGCATACGATGAATACAGATTATGGTTTGCTGCAACAGATACTATTTATTTTACTGCTTTAAGCGAAGATGTAATTAATCCTGACCAGATAACCGATTTTAAGTTTGATACTGCCGGGGAACTTCAAACACCAGACTTTGATGCAAACGACATTACTTCAACTAAACTAGCCTTAAAATTAAAAGTTCAGACTTCTCATTGTTCAAGCACAGAAACTGTAGCTGTAGCTTACGCAACAAATGGAAGTACATCATTTACAAGTCTTGGCTCTATAACATCAGACGGAGTTACAGAATATGATTTTCCAAGTTCTGCTACACCTGCTGGTTTAGAATTTAAATCAATTAGGTTTAAATTAACTTTGGCTAGGGGAAGTACAAGCACAAAGGTATCTCCTGATATCAACAGGTTTGAAATGCAGTTTAGACGAAAGCTGGAAGCAAAATATGGTTGGCAGGTAACTATAGACTTAACTAGGCCTAGAGGTAAAAAGGGATATAAAGGGAAAACGCCAACACAATTAGATGATCTTTTACGAACAATAGTAGATTCAGACACCCTACTTTCCTACACATTTAGGCACAATGATTCTAATTATACTCATTATGTAGACGTAGCTCAGTTGTCAGGATTTGAAATGACAGGACTTGACGACAGATTTGAAAGAACTTTAACACTTTTGGAGCCGTAAAATGGTCACACCTGCATTTACAACTACAGCTAAAGGTCAAAGAAGGTCAATACCAGAGAAACCTGCTGACTTTGCAGGAAGTTTGCCTGAATATGTTGTTTATAACCAATTACTTAGATTTGGCTTAAAACCTAACCAGGATTTTCAATTTCAGACTAGGTTTGGTGGTGGTAAAATAGAACGTGGAGGTATGGTTATCGACTTTCTGTTTTCTAATCCTCCTGGATTAGCTATAAATGTACAGGGAGTTTACTATCACTATGAGCAGGGAAGCGTAAACATAGCAAATGACTTACTTGCCAGAGAGATACTTGCAGGGGATGGTATATCTCTTATATTCTTAGATGATGATGATGTGATGGCCGATCCCACATTTTATGTAAGAGAGGCGCTTAATTTTAAAGATTATTCTAAATATAGTTTAGGAAGATAATATGACACGATTACAAGGATATTTATACAACGATGCAGGAACTGCCGTAGAAGGCGCTACTGTAACAGCACTAGAAGCCGGCACTACAACCACTATTGGATCTACAGATAGCACCGATGCCAATGGAGCCTGGCAGTTTACTTCAGGCCTAACAGGTAAAAACGTAGATGTAAAAATACAATCTGGTTCATCTATAAGATATTTAAAGCACGCAGACCACGTTCAAGTAGAGCATATATGGGTAAGGTCTGATACAGCAGCAGGCACTCCACCCCTAAGAGTGGAAAATGCAACTAACAGCGCATCAAATATGGTGTTAGAGCTTGTTGGTGATAATTCTACAAGAGCTGATAATGATGAAATATATATATCATTTAAGATGGATGATTCTGGTGGCAACGAAACCGAGTTTGCCAGGATAACTGCCGAAGCTAATGATGTTACAGATACTGAAGAAGATGGAGAGCTTAGATTTGGTGTAATGGTATCTGGAACTTTAACAGATGTATTTACAATTAATTCTTCTACAGCAGGAGTAACTGATATGACACTAGACGTATCAGGAGATTTAACACTAGACGCTGATGGTGGAGATGTATTTTTCAAAGATGCTGGTACCACATTTGGTAGTGCTACTAACAATAGTGGTAATTTAATAATTAAATCAGGAACTACTACTGCTCTTACATTTACTGGATCAAGCGTAGCTATAGCAGGTGATCTTACGATTACCGGTGATGATCTAGTAATGGGTACAAATACTAATACAGCGATACTTGTAGCAGACGGAACCAATTTTAATCCTGTAGTTCCTAGTGGGGACATAACCCTTACTAATGCAGGAGTATTTGCATTTAATGGAGCAATAATCGTAAATGCAGATATTAATGCGAGTGCTGCCATAGCAGATTCTAAATTAGCAACTATTTCAACAGCAGACAAGGTATCAGCAGCAGCAGTCCAGGTTGATGGAGCCACAGATGGAACTTCAATCACAGTTGCAACTGACGACAAAATGTTAGTTGATGATGGTGGTACAACAAAATATGTAAATGTATCACAGATTATTACAGCAGTTGGAGCAGGTGATATTACAGGTGTAACAGCAGGAGTAGGACTTAGTGGTGGTGGTAGTTCTGGTGGTGTCACTTTAACTTTAGACTTATCAGAATTAAGTGCAGTAACACCAGCATCAGGTGATGGTCTTGCAACTGTTGATAGTGATGGTGCAAATGAACAACTTACAACAGTAGATGCTCTTGCTACATTACACGCAGGAGATGGATTATCAGCATCAAGTGCTGTAATGGCAGTAGATTTAGGTACTAACCCTGGTTTAGAAATATCAAGTAACAAATTGCAAATAGCCAAAGGTATATCACAACACGATACAGCACAGTTTGGTTCAGGCGTAGTGGATGATGACTTTCTTAGAATTGATGGAACAACAGTTGAGGGTAGAAGTGCATCAGAAGTTTTATCTGATATAGGAGCAGGAGCAGCAGCAGGTAGTTCAAGTATTGTAACTACTGGAGCCTTAGATTCTGGTTCAATTACATCTGGATTTGGAAACATAGATAATGGCAGTTCGACATTAGATACAGGTGCATTAGATGCTTCTACAGGTACGTTCTCAGGAGTATTAAAAACAGATGATACTACTAATGCAACTTCAACTACAGATGGTTCACTTCAAACGGATGGTGGATTAAGCGTAGCACTAGATGCAATATTCGGAGATGACGTTACGCTGATTACAGATGCTGCTGTACTTAACTTAGGTATAGGTAGTGATGTGAGCTTAACTCACGATGGAACTACTGGTGGTACTTTATCTGGTACTCCTATGACAATAGATTCACTAGGTGCTTCGGCACTTGCTAACGATACTTATACTGGTATTGTTCTTGGATTTATATCAAATG
>Ga0208813_1001077_pt1 | contig 15981 bp, 15 predicted proteins | sample MalvireepMed_904_FD_184250 | JGI IMG/M metagenome (GOLD analysis project Ga0208813, IMG submission 184250) | Marine viral communities from the Global Malaspina Expedition - Malaspina viral metaG DeepMed_904 (SPAdes) (version 2) | ecosystem: Environmental > Aquatic > Marine > Oceanic | place... | reverse complement strand
TCTTTATAAAACAACGTCTTATTTATATTTTATTGGATGCTTTTCGATCTTTTTGGCCGTTTCACTTCCCGATACAGAATGACCCGAAAATTTGACCGAGTAAATCATCAGACGTGAATTCACCGGTTATTTCATTTAGGTGTTGCTGAGCTAAGCGAAGTTCTTCTGCCAATAACTCTCCGGCTAAACTCATTTCTAATTGTTCCTGGCCTTGTAATAAATGATCTTTAGCTTTTGCTAACGCGTCTAAATGACGACGCCGTGCCATAAAACTACCTTCTGCGCTCGTCGAATAACCAACGCAGTGCTTAAGGTGCTCGCGCAGTAATTCAATGCCATGACCTGTTTTCGCCGATAAATGAACAACCGGGATGCCGTTATGCTCATCCATGCCTGTCGACTCTTTAGTCAAGTCGACCTTATTTCGAACAACGGTATATGGCATATCTTCGGGTAATTGAGCGAAAAACTCGGGCCAAATATCATCAGGATGGACAGCATTGGTCTCCTGGCTATCAACCATAAACAATACACGGTCGGCTTGGCGTATTTCTTCCCAGGCCCGCTCGATACCGATCTGTTCCACTTGGTCGGGAGATTCACGTAGCCCGGCGGTATCGATAATATGTAATGGCATACCATCGATTTGGATATGTTCGCGTAATACGTCGCGCGTCGTTCCGGCAATTTCTGTGACGATTGCTGATTCGCGTCCGGCTAACGCGTTGAGTAAGCTGGACTTACCCGCATTGGGTCGGCCTGCGATGACAATACGCATGCCTTCGCGCATTAAAGTACCTTGGCGAGCCTGTTGTTCTATATGGAACAATTGTTCGATGATGTTGGTTAAGTCGCCGGCAACTTTACCATCCGAAAGAAAGTCGATTTCTTCGTCAGGAAAATCAATAGCGGCCTCAACGTACATTCGCAAGTGGATAACAGCGTCGACGAGTTGGTCGATTTTATGTGAGAACTCGCCTTTTAAACTCTGTAGTGCCGCTTTAGCTGCTTGTTCAGAGTTGGTATCGATAAGGTCTGCAATTGCTTCAGCTTGAGTCAAATCTAACTTGTCGTTAAGAAATGCTCGTTCGCTGAATTCGCCAGGGCGGGCAGGGCGTATGTCGGGAATTTCCAGAATGGCTTTGATGATCATATCAATCAAAATTGGACCACCATGCCCCTGAAGTTCTAAGACATCTTCACCGGTAAAGGAATTAGGACCCGGGAAGTAAATAGCGATACCTTCGTCAAGTAATTCACCGGCGCTATTATAAAATGGCAGGTATTCCGCCTTGCGAGGTTTAGGACATTGGCGAAGCAATATTTCTGCAACGTTTTTGCAGGCTTTACCGCTGACCCGAACAATACCAACACCACCGCGCCCAGGCGGGGTAGCCTGGGCAACAATGGTGTCGTGGGTAAAGTCATTATCGTGCATGGCGATTACTTACCGCGAACGTTAATGCCTTTTTTCTCGAGGCCTTTGTAAATAATTAACATCTGCGCAATGGTAATCAAGTTACTAACCAACCAGTATAGTACCAGCCCTGATGGGAACCACAGGAAAAATACTGTAAAGATAACCGGCATGTACTGGAACAGTTTCTGTTGCATTGGATCCGCAGTCGGTGTCGGCTGCAGTTTTTGCATCAGGAACATGCTGGCGCCCATTAGGATAGGTAAGATGTAATACGGGTCTTTAGTTGACAGATCCTGAATCCAGAATACGAATTCTGAGTGACGCAGTTCCACACTCTCCAGTAATACCCAGTATAACGCCAGGAATATTGGAAGTTGTAACAACATCGGTAGGCAACCACCCAGAGGATTAACTTTTTCCTCTTTGTAGAGCTTCATCATTGCCTGAGACATTTTCTGACGGTCAGAACCATAACGCTCGCGCATTGCCGTCATTTTAGGCTGCAGCATCCGCATTTTTGCCATTGACACATATTGTGCCTTGGTCAGTGGGAATAGCGCTGCTTTTACCACAACGGTCGTTAGGATAATTGCCAGACCCCAGTTTAAGACCAGGCTTTGTAAGAACTGAAGCAGTTTGAAAATGGGCTGCGCCAGCCACCACAAGAAACCATAATCAACTGTTAAATCAAGATTCTCGACTAAAGCAGCCATTGAGTCTTGATCTTTAGGGCCAAGATAAACGGTTGATTCAATCACCGCCGTTTCACCGGCATTGATTTGCTCCATTGGGTAGATGACACCAATGATAGCTTGCGAGTTATCGGCTACACGGGAGAATAAGCGGTTATCTTGCTGCTGCGTCGGAATCCACGCAGATACAAAATAATGCTCGAGCATACTAACCCAACCAGTCTGAGTCGAAACATTCAGACGTTGGTCTTGCATGTCCTCAAAATCGTATTTTTCAAACTTATCGTCATCGTGTGAGTAGGCAGCACCAAAGTATGTCGGCATGATCATGCTGCCGCCTTCGCCTGCTGTCATTGTTTGCTGCAGTTGACCATAAAATTGTAGTTGTTGTGCCTCGTTTGCGTTGTTTGAAATTTCGTAACGCACGCCAACGTCATACTGGCCTTGTTTGAACGAAAATATCTTTTTAACAACCGTGCCATCTGCTTTTTGATAGGTTAGGGGAACTTCTAAGGTTCCGTTTTCCATCACATATTCAGTTTTCTCGACAGAGAATTCAGCCCGGCCGCCACTTGAGTCAATACCATCTGGACCAATCAGACCAGATTGAGCGATATAAAGGTTACCTGGCTCTCGCTGCAGTAATTGAAAACGTTGTTCTGAATCCAGCGATTGAGCAAATTCGAGCAATTTTGCCGAAACGATATCGCCGCCTTTTGCGTCAATAACAATATCAAGAACATCGGTTTTAACTTCGACTAGCTCACCGGTATTTGTTTTAGCAACCGGACTATCACCATCAGGAACTGATGAATCACCGGGCACACTACCTTGAGGTTCTGGTACTGTGGAGTCGCTATTACTCGTTGTTGACGTGCTTGTCGTGTTGCTTGGTGCCTGAGTTCCCGGCGCTGTATCGACCATCCAGGTCTGAAACAGGAAAAAGGACACCACTAAAAAAGCAATAAAAAGTATCGATCGTGGCGAATTCATAGTGATTTCGTCTCTAAGTTGCTACTGTTCTTGTGAATGAAAAGCGTCTTTGTTGTCACGGGTAGGTTCGGGAACCGGATCAAATCCGCCCTCGCTACCCGGGTGGCAGCGAGCTATGCGCTTAGCCGCCAATCCAACGCCCTTAATTGTACCGTGTTTCTCTATCGCCTCACAGGCATAATGTGAACAACTCGGGTAAAAACGACAGCGTGGACCTAATAGTGGCGAAATAACCCACTGATAGATCTTGATTACTGCGATTGGTATTGCTTGCAGCGCTTTGCCAGTTTTCGCCATAAATAGTTCAACGTGTCATTGAGTTCGGTATTGTCGAGGTCTACGATACCTTGTTTGGCAATAACCACAATGTCGAAATTAGGGATTTTGTGTTGCTTTAAGCGAAAGGTTTCGCGAACTCTGCGTTTAATGCGATTACGCTGCACCGCTGTTTTAGCGCGTTTTTTACTGACCGTTACGCCAATTCTTGGATTATCTAGCGTATTTGGGGTTGCGAGCATTGTAATATGCGCAGTGACTGCTTTTACAGGGGGGCTTGAGAAAACAGTTTGAAACTGAGAGGGAGTTAGCAGGCGCAACTCCCTTCCATAAGCGAGAGTGTTATTATGCACTCAGTACTTTACGACCACGTGCACGACGACGTGCAATGACTTTACGGCCGTTTTTTGTTGCCATGCGAGCACGGAAACCGTGACTACGCTTGCGTTTTAATACGCTGGGTTGAAAAGTTCTTTTCATAACAGTTATTCCATCGGTCAAAGCTAAAATTTTAGAGCGCGGATCTTACCGATCTTTTTGGCAGTAGTCAACAAGTGAATGGTCTCCGGGTGATTATATTTTGTATTTTTTAATCCACATTTTAAGAGTCCATAACTATGATTTATGTGGATAATAGTATGGGTTACTCACAATTATGCTCATGACTAAAGCGTTAAATTTATTCGTTATTTATCGTTTATAGGTGGCGTGATAAAACGCGCTGAAGTACAATCATTGTAACGAATAATTATAAAGAAGATGGAGATGTTAGTGTGAATAATTCGCTTTGGCAGCAGTGTTCAGAACGACTGCAATCTGATCTACCCTTGCAGCAGTTCAACACATGGATTCGCCCGATTCAGGCAGAACAGTCAAGCGACACACTAAGCTTATACGCGCCGAATATTTACTCAGTGGATTGGGTCCGTGATAAGTACTTAAAGACGATCAACACGATCCTCAATGAATTGACGGATAACAAAGCGCCAAAGGTCATCATAAAGGTTGGTAATGTAAGCAGTAGTAGTGAATCCAAGACGGCTCCAGCCCGCTCGCGACAAGCGCCCAGACGAACGGGCCCTACCTTTGGTCAGCTGGCAACCGATGAAAATGAAGTGTTTGAAAGTAATATTCACCCGGAATACACCTTTGATAATTTCGTCGAGGGTAAGTCGAATCAATTAGCGCGAGCAGCAGCCATTCAAGTCGCTGAAAATCCAGGTGGCGTTTATAACCCATTATTTGTGTATGGTGGTACAGGTCTGGGTAAAACTCACTTGTTACATGCGGTTGGCAACGGGATCATGGCACACAAGAAGGGTGCAAAGGTTTTTTATATCCGCGCTGAGCGTTTTGTTCAGGACATGGTTAACTCAATTCGCAACAGTTCGACCAATGAGTTCAAACGCTATTATCGCTCTGTCGATGCGTTACTTATCGATGACATTCATTTCTTCGCGAATAAAAAAGGTTCTCAAGAGGAGTTTTTCCATACCTTTAACGCTTTGCTTGAGGGTAATCAGCAGATCATAATGACAAGCGATCTTTACCCTAAAGAGATCGATGGGGTGGAAGACAGGTTAAAGTCTCGTTTTGGCTGGGGATTGACTATAGCTATTGAACCACCTGAACTTGAAACACGTGTTGCGATTCTTATGCGTAAGGCAGAAGAGCGCGGTTTGCACATGCCGCATGAAGTTGCTTTTTTCATTGCCAAACGTCTGCGCTCGAATGTACGCGAACTTGAAGGGGCGCTAAACCGTGTGGTGGCAAATGTGTCTTTAACAGGACGTGCGATTACGATAGATTTTGTCAGAGAGGCGTTACGCGATCTTATTGCAGCGCAGGAAAAGCTCGTTACGATAGATAATATCCAAAAAACTGTGGCCGAGTATTACAATATAAAGTTGGCAGATATTTTATCGAAGAGGCGCAGTCGCAGTGTTGCCCGGCCGAGGCAGTTAGCTATGGCGTTAGCAAAAGAGTTGACCAACCATAGCTTACCGGAGATTGGCGATGCATTCGGAGGTCGCGATCATACAACGGTTTTGCACGCATGTCGGCAAATACAAAAGTTGAAAGACGAACAACACGATATAAAAGAAGACTATAGAAACCTTATTCGCACCTTGTCGTCGTAGTGCGGACCGGGATAGCCAGGGGAAGAACAATGAAATTTAACGTAAGTCGGGATGCGTTTTTAAAACCGTTGCAGGTAGTAAGCGGAGCAGTAGAGCGTCGTCATACTTTACCTATTCTTTCGAATTTGCTGTTACAAATTGAAGGCGATCGTCTACGATTAACGGGCACTGATCTCGAAGTAGAGTTAGTTTCTTCGGTTGCTGTAAATGCCGCTGGCGGCGATGGTGCGGTTACGGTGCCCGCAAAAAAGCTTGTCGATATCGTGAGGAGCTTGCCGGAAGACTCGAACATTGAATTTTCTGCAGAGGAAGATAAAGCGTTCGTTCGCTCGGGGCGGTCGAAATTCAAACTTAGCACACTTCCCGCTGATGACTTTCCCAATATCGACGACTGGACTAGCGATATAAATTTCGTTAGCGACCAAGTCGTATTAAAACGATTGATGGAAAAAACCCACTTTTCGATGGCGAACCAAGATGTTCGCTATTACCTCAATGGCATGTTATTTGAAACAGATAATGGCATGCTTCGCTCGGTAGCAACTGACGGGCATCGTTTAGCGATGAGTAGCTGCGCAGTAGAGCAACCTGGATTGGCACAAAAACAGGTGATTGTCCCACGTAAAGGCGTAGTTGAACTTCTGCGTCTGCTCGGCGAAGAGGAAGCCGAGGTGTCCGTGGCTATTGGTAACAATCATATTCGAATTGAAAGTGAAACGATTGTGTTCACCAGTAAATTGGTTGACGGCCGCTTTCCTGATTACCGACGCGTACTCCCTAGCGGTGGCGATAAAATCGTGGTTGCTGATCGCGATTTGCTGCGGCAAGCTTTCGGACGCGCGTCGATTCTGTCTAATGAGAAATTCCGGGGCGTGCGCTTAAATCTAGCTTCGGGCGAGTTATGTATTACTGCGACTAACCCTGAACAGGAACAGGCTGAAGAAGTTATTGAAGTCGATTACCAGGGTGAGGAATTGGAGATAGGGTTTAACGTAAGTTATCTTCTGGATGTTTTAAATAATGTTGACGATAACGAAATTCGTTTTACTTTAGCAGACTCCAATAGCAGTGCGTTGATTGAACCAAATCATGACGACTCCTGTTGTTATGTTGTTATGCCAATGAGGTTGTAACTCAATAATGCGGGTTGTTCGTTTTATGGGGGAGGATTTTCGTAATTTTAAACGGTTTGAATTCTCTCCCCATAACAACGTAAATATTATTTTTGGCGATAATGGCTCCGGTAAAACGAGTTTATTGGAAGCATTATATTTGTTTGGCTTCGGGCGTAGTTTTCGGCCTGGAGGATTCCGTCCCTTAATTAATTCGCAAGCGGAAAAGTTTACGTTGTTTATTGAGGCAAAATCGGATTTTGGTGATGCTTTGAATAAATTCGGAATGGCTCGCTACCAAGACGGTGATAACCAAATCCGTATTAATGGTGGAGGCAACACCAAGCTTTCTGAACTTGCGAGTTATTTTCCAGTCCAGTTGTTTACTCCCGAATCGGTAGACGTAGTTTATGGCGGGCCGAGTGGAAGGCGTCAATTAATTGATTGGGGTGTGTTCCACGTGGAACATTCTTTTTTTGAAGTTTGGTCGAATTACAATAAAGTACTTCAACACCGAAACAAACTACTAAAACGGAATCGTAGTAATTATAGCCTTTCACAAGACAAGTTTTGGCTCGACCAACTTAAAAAGTATGGTGAAAAAATCACTTTGCTTAGAAAACAGTACCTTTCAAACCTACGTAAATATTTCCTGGATACGACGAAATTATTCTTACCAAATGTTACACTGGACGTTTCGCTAAAGCTTGGTTGGGATCAGAATAAGACTTTCGAAGAAGCGCTTACTAGTGCTCTTGATAGTGACCTAAAATACGGCCATACGACAGTGGGGCCTCATAAAGCAGATCTAACCATAACTGCGGATGGTGTTTCTGCACGAGAATACCTATCGAGAGGACAGATGAAAGTTCTCGTCGCAAGTTTAAAATTGAGCCAAGCACAACTTCTGCGAGAGACCACAGGTAAGTCGTGTATAATAATTGTAGATGATTTAACCTCAGAGCTTGACCGAGAAAATCAAAAGAAGTTTTGCACAGTACTAGAGAATAGTGGATCACAAGTTTTTTTAAGTACGGTGAGCATTAATAATCTTACCGAAAATTTCAAAGAACGACCCGAAATGTTCCACGTGGAACAGGGAATTCTAAAACGTCATATTGAGAAATAACTATGGAAGAGAATAACTACGGATCATCCAGTATTAAGGTCTTAAAAGGGCTTGATGCGGTGCGTAAACGTCCAGGCATGTACATCGGGGATACTGATGATGGAACGGGTCTTCACCATATGGTTTTTGAAGTGGTGGATAACTCGATAGATGAAGCGTTGGCTGGGCATTGTTCTGAAATTCTGGTTACCATTCACTCGGACGGCTCAGTGTCAGTACGAGATGACGGACGGGGAATTCCCGTAGATATCCACGAGGAAGAGGGTGTATCTGCAGCTCAGGTCATCATGACGGTATTGCATGCCGGCGGTAAGTTCGATGATAACTCCTATAAAGTTTCCGGTGGTCTTCATGGTGTTGGGGTTTCAGTTGTTAACGCCTTATCAGATAAGCTGACGTTAACCATCCGACGTCAGGGGCATATCTACGAGCAGACCTACCATCTAGGCGAACCAGAGTCTGATGTACAACAGGTTGGAGATACTGAGGGAACAGGAACCGAACTTCGTTTTTGGCCTAGCAACGAAATTTTCACTGATACGCTATTCCATTACGATATTCTGGCAAAACGCTTACGCGAATTATCATTTCTGAATTCGGGTGTAGCTATCAGATTACGTGATGAAAGAGATGAGCGTGAAGATTTATTTAAATACGAGGGTGGCATCGCGGCTTTTGTTAATTATTTGAATAAAGCAAAAACGCCGATTCACCCAGAGGCATTTCATTTCTCGCTTGAAAGAGAAGACGGTATTGCCGTTGAAGTGAGTATGCAATGGAACGATTCATTTCAGGAAAATATCTACTGTTATACTAACAATATTCCGCAACGTGATGGCGGCACCCACTTAGCCGGCTTTAGAGCCGCGTTGACTCGTACTTTAAATAGCTTTATGGAAAAAGAAGGCTTTGCCAAAAAAGCTAAAACCAGTGCGACGGGTGATGATGCTCGTGAAGGTCTAACTGCTGTAATTTCAGTTAAAGTACCGGATCCTAAATTTTCTTCACAGACCAAAGATAAATTGGTGTCATCAGAAGTTAAAACAGCGGTTGAGCAGGCGATGAATGAACGTTTGTCAGACTTTTTGCTCGAACGTCCACAAGACGCCAAACTGATCGTTAATAAGATTATTGATGCGGCTCGTGCGCGAGAAGCAGCCCGTAAAGCGCGCGAAATGACACGTCGCAAAGGGGCTCTGGACATCGCCGGCTTACCTGGGAAATTGGCAGATTGCCAGGAAAAAGATCCTGCACTATCTGAACTTTATATTGTGGAGGGTGACTCTGCGGGCGGTTCAGCGAAGCAAGGACGTAACAGAAAGAACCAAGCCATTTTGCCACTAAAAGGTAAAATCCTTAACGTAGAAAAGGCTCGGTTTGACAAGATGCTATCGTCGCAAGAGGTCGGAACATTAATTACCGCAATGGGTTGTGGTATCGGCCGTGACGAATACGATCCCGATAAAACGCGTTATCACCGAATTATTATCATGACGGATGCCGACGTAGATGGTTCTCACATTCGGACACTATTGCTAACGTTTTTCTATAGACAAATGCCTGAAATTATTGAACGCGGCTATATTTATATTGCACAGCCACCGCTTTATAAGGTTAAAAAAGGTAAGCAGGAAACCTACATAAAAGACGATCCAGCTTTAATTCGCTATTTAACCAGTCTCGCATTGGACAACGCTTCGTTGCATGTGAATGCCGACGCACCCGGTATTGCTGGTGAGCGCCTGGAATACTTAGTCAATGGCTATCAATTAGCTCAAGAAACAATTAAGCGTCTTAGTCGCAGAATTCCTGAGAAGTTTCTTCAACGTCTTTTCTATGCCGAACAGTTAACAGATGAGCGTTTAAAAGATAGAAGCTTTATGGAAGGCTGGGTAAAAGCGCTTAATGAAGATCTAACAGCGCGTGAGGTTGATTCCGCAACTTACACTATCAGTCTAAAAGAAGACGCTGAGCGCAACATGTGGCTTCCGTCGACGAACATTCGCCAACACGGCGTTGATACTGAATACCCTTTAAGTTACGAATTTCTCATGTCTAAAGATTATGAACAGATAGTAACGGTAGGGTGGGAAATTGACTCGCTAATAGAAGAGGGTGGTTACGTAACACGTGGCGACAAGAAGCAGCCGATTGACCATTTTGTTGAAGCTGTCGAATGGCTTATTGGCGAATCAAAGCGCGGTTTGTACGTGCAGCGTTATAAAGGGTTAGGTGAGATGAACCCTGAACAACTTTGGGAAACAACTATGGATCCTGAAACACGCCGTATGTTGCAAGTAACCATTGAAGATGCGATTGGCGCGGACCAACTATTTACTACCTTAATGGGTGACGATGTTGAGCCACGTCGAGCATTCATTGAAAGTAACGCGTTAAAAGTAGCAAACTTGGATGTCTAATTAAATTAGATGACCGGGAATAAAAAAAGGCCTCGAGTATCGAGGCCTTTTTTTTAATTGATGTATTACTGTAATAACGAGATATCAGCGACTTTTAAAAATAGTTGTCGCAACTGATGTAATAGATTCAAACGGTTGGTTTTGATTTTATCATCTTCGGCATTAACCATAACGTTATCAAAAAATGCATCGATATCGTCTTTGAGCAAGGCCATACGGTTAAGTGCTCCTTCGTAATTGCCGCTCTCAATTTCCGGGGCACTGGAGGTTTCCGTTTCACTGAGTTTAGCCGCGAGAGTCTTTTCTTCCGCTTCAACAAGCAGGCTGTGATTAACCAAACCGTCTAATTCGACTTCACTCTTCGCAAGAATATTGCCCACCCGCTTATTAGCTTCTGCAAGGCTTGTGGCTGCGTCGAGACGTTTAAACGCAGTTATAGCCTTTATTCGTGCATCAAAGTCCGCAGGGCGCGACGGCGCGCGTGCAATAACAGCCTGTATGACATCGACGTCTACGCCTTGTTCCTGGTACCAGGGACGGAACCGACCCATGACAAAGTTAAACACGTCTTCGACTACGGTATTATTTGTTAAAAGACCACCAAACTGCTGTTGTGCTAGTTCAATCATATTCTTCAAATCAAGCGGCAAATTGCCCTCGACTAATATCCGAATAAGACCCAGTGCTGCGCGGCGCAGAGCAAAAGGATCTCGGTCTCCCTTAGGGGTCTGTCCAATACCAAAAATACCAACCAAGGTATCAAGCTTATCGGCAAGCGCGACGGCTGCGGCTACATCTGATTGAGGTAAGGTATCCCCCGAAAAACGAGGCCAATAGTGTTGCTCGATTGCATCGGCTACGGAACTGGGTTCGCCATCGTTAAGCGCATAATGCTTACCCATAACACCTTGCGTTTCCGGGAATTCAAGCACCATTTCGGTCACTAAGTCGGCTTTACATAATAAGCCGGCTCTAGCAGCGTTATCAGCTGACGCGTTTAATTGTGTTGCCAATTTACCCGCTAACGCACTGATGCGTCTTACTTTGTCTTCGACAGTACCCAGTTGCTTTTGGAAAAGTACCGCACCAAGTTTAGATAACCTGGATTCGAGGGTTAGCTTTTTATCAGCTTCAAAAAAGAACTGTGCATCTGCCAGGCGAGGTCGAACAACTTTTTCGTTGCCGCTAATAATTTGTTGCGGGTCTTTACTCTCGATATTGGTGATAAAAATAAAGGCAGGCAGGAGATTGCCTTGTTTATCCTCTACCGGGAAGTACCGCTGGTCATCTTTCATGGTGACTATGAGTGGCTCTTTCGGCACTGATAAGAACTCTTTATCAAAGCTCGCGTGCAGCGCAACAGGCCACTCAACAAGAGCCGAGACTTCCTCGACTAACTCATCGTCATTAACTACATTGCCACCAAGCTGTTCGGCTAGGCGAGCCACTTCTTTTTGAATAATGCTTATACGGCGCTGCTGATCTGCTATAACATGATGTTGCTCTAGTAGAGACTCGTACTCGTCGGCTGATTGAAGTTGAAAGCCAGCCGGCGAATGAAAACGATGGCCACTTACATGACGGCTACTGACCGTGTCAAGCAGTTCGCCCTCTATCAAGCGCTGTCCATAGACCATGGTTAGATTGTGTACCGGGCGGATAAATTGCGCGTCACTATCACCCCAACGCATTGGCTTGGGAATAGGCAGCTGCTTTAACGCTGACTCAACAATTCCCGGCAATAACGTTTCGATAGATTGTCCTTTGACTTCGGCTTTGTGTAACAGCCATTCACCCTTGTCCGTTTTCAGTCGTTGTGCTTGTGAAACTTCAATGCCGTTAGAACGAGCCCAACCTTGTGCGGCTTTGGTTGGGTTGCCATCTGCATCAAACGCTACATCAACTGACGGGCCTCGCTTTTCTACCACCTTATCGGCTTGTTGTGCCTGCAATCCCTCTACCGAAACCGCTAAGCGACGCGGTGTGGCCAATGGACGTAAGTTATCGTATTGCAACTCGTTCTGCTGCAGACCCTGCATAATACCTTGCGCAAAAGCCTCGCTCAGGTTTTTTAATGCCTTGGGTGGTAACTCTTCGGTGCCAAGCTCAACAATTAGGTTATCCGTGTTCACGAGTTAGCTCCTTCTGGTTGTGATTGGCACATAGGAAAGCCCAACGCTTCTCTGGATTCGTAATAGACACTAGCAACAGCTTTGGCCATAGTACGCACGCGAAGGATATAGCGCTGGCGCTCAGTGACTGAGATGGCATGTCGGGCGTCGAGTAAATTAAATGCATGCGAAGCACGCATTACCTGTTCATAAGCAGGCAGTGCCAAGCGTTTTTCAATAAGCAACTCACACTCTTTCTCGCAATCCTCAAAACGTTGGAATAACACGTCCACATCTGCGTACTCAAAATTGTAGGTCGATTGTTCAACCTCGTTTTGATGAAACACATCGCGATAATAAATCTTACCGCGAGGGCCGTCTGTCCAGACCAAGTCATAAATACTGTCAACACCCTGGATGTACATGGCTAAACGCTCTAGCCCATAGGTTATTTCGCCGGCGACAGGTTTGCACTCAATACCGCCGACTTGTTGGAAGTAGGTAAACTGCGTTACCTCCATTCCATTAAGCCAAACTTCCCAGCCAAGACCCCAGGCGCCGAGTGTCGGCGACTCCCAGTTGTCTTCTACAAACCGAATATCATGGATCAACGTATCAAAACCGAGCATCTCAAGTGAGCCTAGATAGAGTTGTTGAATATCTTTAGGCGAGGGCTTCATGATGACCTGAAATTGGTAGTAATGTTGCAGCCGGTTCGGGTTTTCGCCGTAGCGACCATCAGTAGGACGGCGACACGGTTGAACATAGGCAAAGCTCGCTGGCTCAGGCCCAATGGAACGAATGAACGTCATTGGATGAAAGGTTCCTGCTCCGACTTCCATATCAAGTGGCTGTACCACGGCACAGCCTTGCTGCGCCCAATAATCTTGTAGCGCCAGGATCAATCCCTGAAAGGTTTTAACATCGTATTTAGACATAAGACTTCTCTTATTGCGAGATGGCGGTTGACCATTGACTAAAAAATATGCCTAGATTATACCCTTTGATGCGCGTTGGTTATAGGGGAGCAAATGACAAAACTGACGCAAAAACGATGCCCATGGTGTGAACAAGCGGATGATTATAGGCGATATCACGACGAACAGTGGGGACGACCCGTTACTGATCCGGTTGAGCTGTTCGCTAAACTTTGCCTGGACGGGCAACAAGCCGGCTTAAGCTGGTTGACGATTTTACGAAAGCAAGCTGGTTACGAAGCCGCGTTTTATGGTCTGGATCCGGACAAAATTGTAGAAATGCCGGATAATGAGCGGCAACAATTGTACAGCAACCCTGAAATAATCCGCAGTAAAGCAAAAATCAATGCAATTTTTGTTAATGCTCAAGCTTATATAAAAATGCGTAACCAAGGCCTTAACTTCAGTCACTGGTTATGGCAGTTTATAGGCGGTAAGCCGCAAATTAATGGCTATCGCACGCTAAGCGAGGTGCCGACTGAGTCAGAAGCGTCACAAGCTATGGCAAAGGCGTTGAAACAACAAGGATTTAAGTTTGTTGGCCCGACAATTTGTTATGCTTTTATGCAAGCTGTCGGTATGATGAATGACCACCTGGTGGATTGTCACTGTTATCAACCCGTGTGTGAGCAGATGCGTCAGTTCACCCCATTGGACACTTAAACGGTTAATGGATCGATAATGATAGAAATTACTCTAGCGGATTACTCTAACCCCGCTCACGCGCAAGCAGTTATCGCAATGCTTGATGCCTATGCAAAAGACCCTATGGGTGGCAGTGAAGGTATCAGCGACGAGGTAAAAGAAAACCTCATCAAAGAAATGGACAAGCGTGAACATGTATTTTCGTTGCTTGCCTTTGATGGCGATCAGCCTGTTGGCGTTGCCAACTGTGTTGAAGGGTTTTCAACTTTTGCGGCTAAGCCCTTGATGAATATCCACGATATTGCCGTAATTCCGGAGTATCGCGGTGAGGGCGTTGCACAGAAGTTACTCGAAGAGGTCAAAACACTGGCGCAATTTCGGGGTTGTGTGAAGTTAACGTTAGAAGTTTTGGACAAGAATGACCGCGCCAAAAAAGCCTACGAAAAGTTTGGCTTTAAACCTTACGAGCTAGGCGATGTTGGCCAGGCTGAGTTTTGGGAGATGTACCTTTAGCGAGAACTGCTGAAGTTCGGGTTAGTCGTGTATTTTTTTAACCCAATAACGATAGGGCGTTGTTTCAACGTCCTGCGCGACTAATTCGTGCTCCATAAACTCACAGAAGCCGGGAATATCCCGGGTGGTTGCCGGATCATCCGCAATCACTAACAGGATCTCTCCAATCGACATCTTTCGAATACTTGCACGTACCATCATTACCGGCTCAGGGCATCGCAACCCGAGGGTATCCAGTGACTTATCTTCCTGCATATTCTGACATCACCAATAATCAGTAAAGCACCAACAAAAAAACGGCTAAAACGCTATCCAAGCGCTTTAGCCGCTTTCATAACTCGCGATTTATTATAAAACCTAAACGCGCTCAAATACAGTCGCAATACCTTGACCTAAACCAATACACATGGTTGCTAAGCCAAGCTTCGCGTCTTTCTCTTCCATTAAGTTGATTAGCGTCGTTGAGATACGTGCGCCAGAGCAGCCTAATGGGTGGCCTAAAGCGATAGCACCACCGTTCAGGTTCACTTTCTCTTCCATCTTGTCGAACAGTTTTAAGCCTTTAAGTACAGGCAGTGACTGCGCGGCAAAGGCTTCGTTGAGTTCAACCACGTCGATGTCGTCCATGCTGACACCAGCACGTTTCAGCGCTTTTTCTGTAGCTGGTACAGGACCATAGCCCATAATAGAAGGATCGCAGCCTGCAACGGCCATTGAGCGAATCTTAACGCGTGGCGTCAGACCCAGAGCTTTGGCTTTTTCAGCAGACATAACCAGCATAGCAGCTGCACCGTCAGACAAGGCTGACGAGGTACCCGCGGTTACCGTGCCGTTGGCCGGGTCAAACACAGGACGAAGCTGTGACAGGCCTTCTGCGGTAGTTTCCGGACGAATAACTTCGTCTTCTGTCACGCGTACCAGTTCGCCGTCGGCATTATGGCCGTTAATTGGGTAAATCTCTTTGGCAAAACGGCCTTCAACCGTCGCTTCGTGCGCTTTCTTATGTGAGCGCGCGCCGAATTCGTCTTGTTGTTCACGGGTAATACCGAACTTGCGAGATAACAATTCAGCGGTCATACCCATGCTGCCAGAAGCTTTTGCAACAGACTTATTCATGCCCGGGTGAAAATCGATGCCGTGAGTCATTGGTACGTGCCCCATGTGCTCAACACCACCGGCCATAAAGATTTCGCCGTCGCCGTTCATAATAGCGCGGGTAGCGTCGTGCAACGCCTGCATGGATGAGCCGCACAAACGGTTAACGGTAACACCGGCTACTTTGTGTGGAATGCCGGCAATTAACGCTGAGTTACGCGCAATGTTGAAGCCTTGTTCTAAGGTTTGCTGTACACAACCCCAGTAAATGTCTTCCAGTTCTTCCGGGTCAACTTCCGGGTTACGCTCAAGCAAGCCCTTCATCAGCGCAGCTGAGAGGTCTTCGGCACGAGTATGGCGGAAAACACCATTTTTTGAACGCCCCATTGGCGTACGAATACAATCTACAATGACGATGTCTTTCATTTTAATAACCTCCTCAAGCCTTACTTCGCGC
>Ga0208813_1001063_pt1 | contig 16108 bp, 12 predicted proteins | sample MalvireepMed_904_FD_184250 | JGI IMG/M metagenome (GOLD analysis project Ga0208813, IMG submission 184250) | Marine viral communities from the Global Malaspina Expedition - Malaspina viral metaG DeepMed_904 (SPAdes) (version 2) | ecosystem: Environmental > Aquatic > Marine > Oceanic | place... | reverse complement strand
ACCTGATCAATAGCCAGGGCAAGTCTGTATCTGGCGATGATTACAGTGGCCGCGTGAGAATGCTGTTTTTCGGGTTCACCTCGTGCCCCGATGTTTGCCCGACCGCCCTGCAAAAACTCAATCAGGTAACCAGTGGCCTGGACCCCGAGCTTCAGGATGAAGTACTCACTTTGTTCGTGAGTGTCGATCCGAAACGTGACACGCCCGAGCGCCTCGCAAAATACGTGGATTTCTTCGGTGACAATATTGTAGGGCTCACTGGAAAAGAACCCCAGCTTCGTGAACTGGCAAAACGATATAGGACAACCTTCGGTTATGACGAACCTGACGCTGATGGAAATTATGCGGTGTCACACAGCAGCGCGATTTATGTATTTGATCGCGAAGGTAACCCTCGCCTTTTAATGCGGCCCGATTTGAGCGGGGAAGAAATTCGGCATGACCTCGCTGCTCTTATTCAGGAGGATGCCTGAGTTAACGAAGCTTGCCATTGGAAAGTAATGCTTAGCTGCTGCGGAATACGGCAGCAGCCCGTGACTCAAGATTTGATTGTCGGATGCTTATGTTCATCTTTTGCCGGGCTTCACATATCCAGTTTTTTTGGCCTTTGGAAAGCTGGGGGCAGGTCAATCGGGGTAAACATCGGCTTAGCCCATTATCGCTAACTCTATACCGGAATTAGTTGGCACCTGAAAGTTGCTCCATCAACCATGATGAATCAAAGGCCAATGACGAGCTTGGAACCTTCGGGGGGGAGAAGGAAGGCCTGACTCGAATGTTCGCTTTTGTTTAGCTGAGTTCAGAGGATGCCCTGGTCGCAAAACGAACGCTCTGAATCGGCAACCCGGCATGACCTATCGCCTTGTAGATCGCTATCAATCCCTACATGCTGTCGCGCTTGAGTGAAAGAACGCCGTTGCGGATTTTCCAACGGCGTACCTTACGGATATGCAGTTCTTTAACCGCCCAACCAAAGAGTGCAATTGCGAGCTTGGCTGAACGAATCCCCATCCGAAAACACTGAGAAGGGACCTGTATTTTCGGAAGGCGCTTGCAGCGATTGATAACCCTGATTCACAAAGGACAGCCACGAAGGAAGAGTCCCGTCGCTTGGAGTTGGATCGCCTGTGCGAGCAAATGCCGCCCAGTAGCGCACCATCGTCTCTGCGAGCGTTGCAGAATCTGCGGAGAACTCGGCTTCGAGCTCACCCTGAGAGGCAAATACATATGGAATTTCAGTGGCGTGCGCAGCACCTAAAGCGGGTTGAACTGTTGCAAATAATGGTGAAGGCAGCGGTGCATTTCGGTCTGCAAATTCGTATGCGTAGACCGGGACATGTTGCGCGGCAGCCGCAATGTTACCAAAGCCTGGACAGGCAAAGATCGCATCGGTGCCCACGGCAGAGACCGCGATATCGGCATTGTCATAACTACTAAGCGGATAGAGATCTACCACCGCATCCGCATTGGTTTCAGTGACTGAGCCATATCGCCGTATCAGTTCTTGCCGGTAGGCTGTCGAACTTCCTGCGAGTAGTTCCTCAAGGGAATTGCGTCCACTCACAAGTTGTTCAGCGGCAACAAACAAACGCCATTCATCCCGGTTGGAGCCTTCCAACACCTGGTCAGCAGTGAACTGTCCACTTGCCAACGCGGCTGCCACCGTCTGTTCAAGAACACCCGGTCGCTGGACAATTTCCGAACCGAATTCAGGTTCGCCGGCCTGCAAAGCGAGAAGCTGCTCAAGGGTCAGATTACGCAGACACTCTGCCGCTTCAGGCGATGCATCATCTGCGCATAGGCTGGCCATGAATCCGGCACCGCGTTGCTCGGCTTCTGTAGCTGTTTCCTGGAAGAAGGATGGACCGCTCTGAACAATGACGCGATGGAACAAACCGTCGGTTCGATCATTTGCAGCCATTAACCCCTTAATGCTGAATCCGCCTGCGGACTCACCGACCAATGTTACATTATTCGGGTCCCCGCCAAACTCAGCAACGTTGGCTTGAAGCCATTCGAGAGCTTTGATCTGATCCATCAGACCGTAATTACCTGATCCCTTCTCAGACATTTGTGAGGTTGCAGTAAGTGCCGGGTGCGCCAGATAGCCGAGCACGCCCAGGCGATAATTGATGGCCACAACAACGATGCCTTCTTTCACCAACCTGTCAGGATTCGCGCTGGACTGAAAGCCGGCACCAGTATCCAGACTGCCGCCGTGAATCCACACAACGACCGGGTAATTGTCACCTTCAGCAGGCGCATAAATATTGAGGTTCAAACAATCCTCTGAGGTGCTCGATCCTGGATTTGAACTTTGGATGGCAAACGGAGATTGCGCTGGCGTTTGCGGACAAGCATCACCAAACTCTGTTGCTTCCAAGACATCCGTCCTCGGCCCCAGGCTTTGAGGCGCACGAAAACGGTTTGCTCCCTCCGTTGATAGGGCATAAGGAACGCCGAGCCATTGTTTCATCTCGCCGCCACTAGTGTCGGTAACAAGTTCCCCTGTGACCTCTCCCTCAGCGGTGGTAACCGCAGTCGGGTCACTTGGGCCCGATGATGAGTCGTCACAGGCGGACAGTGAAAAAACGAAGGCTGATAAGATCAGCATTCGCAAAGCCGTTGGCATTCGGTGGGTGTAAACACGCATTAGGTCTTCTCCATATGATGCATTGTTTTGTTTTAGTTCTGAGAACATCGAGAGCCCGTTGAGTGAATTCATTTTCAGCGTACACATGTTAGCTAAGGCTCCCAATGGAGCGTAACTTGCGCCTATGGATTGTCAAAGATGCGTGCACTTGCGAATAGATGAGAACTTAATATTCCAGTAGCTTCCGGAGGCTGCCTTAAACCCAAAACACAGCGCAATTCTCAATTCGGAATCGAACTTCCGCCTGATGAGCTAGATCGTGAGTTAGAAAGTTGGGTTCAGGTCAGGTGTTCAATAACTGGGTGAAGGTCGCGTGACCGCTTTCTTATAAAAAGCGGTCCTTCCGACCCTTTCGCTGTGAAAAAATAAATTCTGGCTTGCCAGGTCTACATCCTTAACCCGAAGGGACAACGCATCCGCTGATGCTTTTGCAAGTGGGGGGCTCGTGAAACCCGGAGCCTCCAGGCGCGTCTATCCCAGAAAAAATCACAGACTGTTGCTTTCATTGGTTTATTTTCTCAGGCAGGCTTACATAGGTGATCTTACTCAAGGCGCAACTATCCCGGGGCGCGTTTTCGTGCGTGATAAGAGGACGGTTTTTGGATAGCCGACTACAGTAGCTGATTGATAGATTTGAATAATTCCTTCTGGGACTGCCGCTCATTTCTTCGCGAGCGATTGCGGTATAGTCGGAATTCAAACTAATAAGCTGTTAGTTTCCTTTAATAATTGAGGCTTATGGGAAGAATCGGCAAGAAGTTAAAAATGAAAAGATTCAAGCAAGCCATAAATGACATCAAAAAAAATAGGTCTGGGGCGGGCAGGAAGGTTGTGCAAAAAATATACAAATATTTCAGTCATGATGTAATGGAGCTGGTCTTTAACAGAGAGGGTTTCTGTGGCATAAAGTGCTCTTTCCCCAAGGACTACAACGACCCTTTTGAGCTATTCTTGGGGATGGACTTGAACTGTCCCCCAGACCATTTGGCTTTCTATAATGATATAGTAAATGATATACCCCAGAATCCAACAACATGTTTTTCGGAATCACCTATTGTTTCTCCTATGTGGGCTCACTATTCAAGCAATCATTCGGGATTCGTTCTCGAATTTGATTTAGATGGGCTGCGAAAGCATTTTGAGGGTAACCCAATTTGGGAAGTTAGTTATCGTACGGGACCCCATGAGAATTTAAAAAAGATACTTGAAAGGGCAGCAGTTTTAAAAAAGCCGAGGTATTCATATCAACTCCAGGAATTTGTATTCGTTGAGTCGTATTTTACGAAGTATGATGAATGGAGCTATGAGCGTGAGTGTAGATTCGTTGATATGAAGAATGTCACTGAGGATGTAGCGGGAAACAAAATATTGTTCATTCCCATAGAATTTGTCACCTCAATTATTATGGGGCCTAAGTTTCCTGACGAGAAGTTGGAAGAAAGTCTAGCGATCGCTGAAGAAAACGATATTGATTGGTATCAGCTTTATATCGGAAAAAGTCATCCCAAGCCATATATGAAAAATGGAGGGGAAGATGTTTTCATCTTCGATAATAGCTCCATTGTGAACACCCAAAATCTGTGTGAAAGCTGTTCGGAACCCCTATCCAATCCCAGCACTCTCTGCCCATGGTGTAGCATAACTGAAGCACACCAACAGGAAGCAGCTCAAAACAATCCATTCAGACTTATAGATTCGATCGGGGAGCTTGAAAACTACATGGAATCAATGGGAAAAATCGGTCGATGATTTTGAGCAAAAGAACTAACAATCTGCTGCACGGCGACCGATTTTCCGCCGCTTCGCGGCTCCAAACCGGCGCGTGAGCCGGGTGTTATGTGCTGACGGTGCTCTAGGGGTAGCCGAAATATGAGCGATTTAAGAAAAGTATGTTTCTTTTGCGATGAAGTAATTGAAGAGAAGAAAACGCTAGAGCACATTATTCCAAATAGCCTTCTTGGTAGGCTCGGAATTAAAGAGCAGACGATTACCGGTCGAAAGGAAACTCAGTATAGTCGGATAAAGGTACCTGCACACTCGAGCTGTAATAGTGAATTTGGTAGCCACTATGAGAGTAGAGTTCTTAGCTTTCTTGATGACCTAGATTCGCTTTATGAGACTATAAAGTCAGAGGAGGCTGGCATTCCGATGGTGTACGGGCCAGATGAATCGGTAACAGCGATTATTACAACTTGGTTGTCAAAAATTTATTACGGACTCTTCTACTATGACTTGATTTCGACTCAAGATGAGGAATGGAGAGAAATTTGCTCATCCGTCGTGATGGGTCAGAATTTCGAGTACGTTCGAGCTTCGTATCGAAATGGTCACGGGTTTCAACTGCCATCGAGTCTTTATGCCTTTAAAACAAAAAATGCCAATACAGACCTTGTGACTTTAGTTGACCCAAGCAGTATCTTGCTAAAGATAGGTTCGCTGACTCTTATTCTTTGCATTTGCGATGGCTACCTCACAAAAAATTACCTAAGCGGCGAGGTGCTGGATCGGTTAAGGGATTGTGTAAGGCAAGAAGATGAAAGAGATATTGGTTTTCCATCACATAAACTTGCACTTGGTGAAATAGTGGCACTTAGAAGCTGCATTCCCAAAACACCAAAGTTTATATCAAGCGACAATCAAATTATTAACATGAGCTTATCAACGATGGTAGCCGATCCAGATGCGTATTACAGAATTGATGAGCAGGCTCTATCTCATGCGAGAGTGGAAATTCTTCGTCGATTTAACATTGAGCTTGGTTGGACAAGCACATAACAAATGGCAGTTGTCGGACGCACCCTCGCTGGCGCCCCGTTGCTCCCCAAAGCCAAGGCGTTAATCGTCCTACCTGATTGTTCGCTTTGCGACCTTAGCTTCACTGCTATATCACCGCCAATCAGCCTTTGGAACGCCGCATTGAACTTCGTGTGACCTGCTACGCTGGAGGATTTACCCTAACCCCACATTAGGCCCTGCTAGTTGGGAGCGGGTCATTCCTCGCTAGCTCTATGGGCCAAGGGCGTCAACCATTCACCGGCTGAGGCCGCAGCACCCGGCGACTCCGCTGACGCGAACGCAACCCCACCATGATAAGTGGCACCACAATCATGGCACTGCCCACGGCGAACCAAAGGTCGGGCACCTCATTGAAACCAATCCATCCAATAAGCACCGCCCAGATCAGGCCGGTGTATTCGGCGCTGGTGACTTGGTTTGCGTCCACTTGGCGGTAGGCCAGAAGAACAGTGATGTTGTAACCCAGTATAAACAACGCCGAGCCCAGAGCGCTGAGGAGTATTGACGGGTCCCAGGCCGCGCCTTCCGCTAGCATCAGAACGAAACTCGCGGGCAGGATCAGTAGGTAGTTGAGCATCAGCTTGTGTACGGTTGACTGGCCGCTGGGCAGTTTGCGCACCATCACGGCGTTTATGGCCAGTGCCAGAGCCGAGCCCAGAGCGGCGAGGGCTCCCCATCCGAGTTCCACGGGGCGCAATATCACCAGAATGCCGATAAAACCGCTGATCACCGCCAGCAGACTTAGTAGCGACAGGTTTTCGCGAAAAATCAGCACTGAGAGCAGCATCACTAAGATTGGGGCGGCGTAGAAAACCGCATTGGCCGTGGCTAGCGGCAAGCTCATCAGGGCAACGACCATGCAGATAAGACCAGCCAGGTGAATGTGGGCTCTGAAGAAGTGGACACTCAGACCTTCGAAGAATCGGCTGCGATTGATTTGCGGCCAAAGTGGCAGCAGCATCAGTAGAGTCAGAAGACAGCGCAGGAAAGCAAACTGGAACACCGGGGAGCCGGGTTCGAGGAGTTTGATGAATACGTCAGAGATCAACGCCATGGCGTTGCCAATTACCAACAGCAGAATGGCACTGTTTACGGTTTTTCCTGACATGTTGATCTCCTATGGTTTCGGCTGCGACGGACAGGAGCCGTATCGCGCCTGGGTGAATTTGATCCAGTGCCTTCCACCGCCAGACAAGTCAGGCCGAAAAACTCTCGGTGACGAATGCCGAAACGAGATAAGACGGGCGGAATCTCACACTAAAATGGTGAAGCCCTTTTTCAGATAGGAAAGAAGCTGCCTCAAAAGCCTTGATAACTCTGGCCTGGAGCAATCCCACGTATCATGAGATCGAATCTCAATCTCGAGTTGGAATGACACTAACTGGCTCAGGAATTCTATTTAGGTTTTAATATCCGATAAAATGATCATTATTAAGCACCCATTAGAAAATTAGATAATGAAACTGCCACCGCTGAAAGCCCTGCCCGTATTCGAAGCCGTTGCCCGTCTCAACAGCTTTTCACTTGCTGCCGATGAGTTGGCGGTGAGCCAGAGCGCCGTGAGTCATCAGATCAAACAGCTGGAAACTTACCTTGGGGAGCGGCTTTTCTGGCGCAGCGGGCGGACGCTGTCGCTGACCGATCAGGGGCGCCAGTATCTGGATGCGGTCAGTTCGGCGTTGTTGCAGATTGAGCGGGCAAGTGAGCAGTTAGTGGGACATGAGGAAGCCCGGCTGCGGTTGTCGGTGTTCAGTTCGTTTGCAGTGCGCTGGCTGGTGCCGCGGCTGCCGGAATTGCAGCGGCTGCATCCCCAGCTGGATCTGGCGCTTGAGATGAGCAGCGCCAATCCTGTGTTGTCCGATCGGGTGGCTGACTGTTTCATTACGGTTGGCAGGGGTTCGTCGGCTTACAGCTATGAGTTGCTGTATGTGGAGCGGTTGTTTCCAGTCTGCAGTCAGGATTATTGGCAAAGAGTCCGTCGGGAACTGGGGCGTGCGGAAACGGATGGGGAAGAGGCTCCGCTGACACCAGAGGATGTGGCGCAGTTTCCGTTGTTGTCGACCCACAGCATTTTCGAGAAACCGGCGGGAGACTGGGAGGTGTGGTATAGGTCGGTAGAGCGGGACATTCCCGTGGGCGCCCGGATCCAGCATTTCAGTCACATGCTGCTGGCTCTGGAGGCAGCCCGGTTCCACCAGGGTATCGCGTTGACCAATGATTACATGCTGAGCACCCGTAAGGATTCGGAGGACTTTGTCCGGCTGCCCTGCCATCCGGTGATGACGGGGGATGAATTCTACTTTGCCTGGAAAACCAGTCGGCGCAAGGAGCGGGGCATTCAGTTGTTGCGGCGCTGGCTGGTGAGCCAGGCCATTGAGGGCGGGCTGCGTGGTGAAGCGGATTAGCCCCTTTCCAGAGCTTCCCAGACTTCGATAGCGGCGGCCAGGTCTTCCAGCGAGGCACCCACGGATTTGAACAGGGTGATCGCGCTATCGCTTGTGCGCCCCGGCTTGGCGCCTCGCAGCAGTTCTGCCAGTTCAGCCCTCAGATCGGTTTGGCGAAACGCGCCTTCGTCGATGGCCTGGAGAATGTCGCCGGCCTCGCCCAGGGCCCCGGCGTAGGTGTCCACGAAGACTTCACTGCGGGCCAGGCACTCACTGTTGGTTTCCCGCATGGAGGGCCGGAATGCGCCGACCAGATCGAGATGGCTGCCAGGCTGCAGCCATTCACCCCGGACCAGCGGTTCCGTCGACAGCGTTGCGCAGCTGATGATGTCAGCTTCCGGTACTGCGGTTTCCAGGTCGGTGACCGCTTTGCAATCAAACCGGTCCCGGAATGTGTCGGCCAGGGCTTTTGCCTTGTCTGGATGTCGGCCCCAGACCCTCACCCTTCGGATGGGGCGAACGGCCGCGTGGGCCTCAATCAGCATCGGTGCGAGTTTTCCGGTGCCTACCACCAGCAGAGATTCTGCGTCGTCCCTTGCCAGCTCTCGGGCCGCCAGGGCTGACGCCGCGGCTGTCCGCCGGCTGGTCAGGGCGCCGCCTTCGATACAGGCGAGTGGGGTGCCATGCTGACCCTCGCACAGGATGTACAGACCCGAGATGGCAGGCAGGCCGGCGTTAGCATTCTGCGGAAACACGTTGACCATTTTCATGCCGATGTAACCGGTCTCTTCCCAGGCCGGCATAAGAAGCATGGTGGCCTCACCGTCCGGGCGGTGCATGGCGTGATGATGTCGTGGCGGCGCTTCCACGCCCTCACGAAAGGTGCTGGCAAGACGCTCGATCAGTGCCGGCCATTTCAGCGCGCCGGCCACCTCTTGTGCAGAAATAATGCGCATAGACGTTAACCCTGTTTACGACTTGCCAGGCGCTGGATCTCACCGATGATGCCGCGACGGAAGACCATGACGCAGACCACGAAAATGGTGCCGAGAATGACTTGGACCCAGGAGCCGAAAGCTGACAGTTCGTGGCTGAGGGCACCTACGGTAATGGCGCCAAGCACCGGGCCGAAAACCGTGCCCAGGCCGCCGACCAGGGTCATGAGGATAACCTCCCCGGAGGTTTGCCAGTGAGCGTTGGTCAGGGCGGCAAACTGGAAAATGATGGCCTTGGTGGCGCCGGCCAGCCCGGCCAGGGTGGCGGAGATTACGAACGCCAGCAGTTTGAAGTGATCGACATCGTAGCCAAGGGACAGTGCCCGCGATTCGTTTTCCCGGATTGCCTGCAAAACTTCGCCGAATGGTGAATTGATGGTGCGGTAGATGATGCCAAATCCGATGAGGAAGATGGCAAATACGAAGTAGTACATGGCCAGGGAGTTGTTCAGGTCAATCAGGCCGAACAGGTGCCCCCGGGGGATGCCCTGGAGGCCGTTTTCACCGCCTGTGAAGGGCATTTGCAGGGCAAGGAAGTATATGATCTGGGCCAGTGCCAGGGTCACCATGGCGAAGTAAATGCCCTGACGGCGTATGGCCAGAAAGCCAAACACCGTGCCGATTACCAGGGCAAATCCGGCTCCGGCGAGTACGCCAAGCAGTGGGGTGAAACCCCATTCCTTGGTTACGTAGCCCGTAATGTAGGCGGCGCCGCCAAAGAAGGCGGCATGACCAAACGATAACAGGCCGGCGTATCCGAGCAACAGGTTGAAGGCACAGGCAAACAGTGCAAAGCACAGCAGGTCCATGACGAACACCGGATAGGCATACAGAGGTGCGGTCAGGCCTGCCACCAGCATAATGATAAAGAGGATGCGGTTGGTCATGGCGCTTACTTCTCCTTACCAAACAGGCCGGCGGGCCGGAATAGCAGTACCAGCACCATCAGGAAGAAAATTACGGTACTGGCGGCGGGCGGGTAGAACACCTTGGTCAGTCCCTCAACCAGGCCCAGGGCAAGGCCGGAGAGAATGGCCCCCATAATGGAGCCCATGCCGCCGATCACCACGACTGCGAACACCACGATGATCAGATCGGCCCCCATCAGCGGACTCACTGAGTAAATCGGCGCCGCCAGAACACCGGCCAGGCCCGCAAGGCCGGCGCCGAAGGCAAAGGTCAGGGTAATCATCAGCGGAACATTGAGGCCAAACGCCTGGGTCAGATCCGGGTTTTCGACGCCCGCTCGCAGCCGCGAGCCGAGCTTGGTGTGCTCAATGAAGAACCAGGTGGCAAAGCACACAACCAGAGAAAAAACGATGGCAAACAAGCGGTAAGTAGGGAAGTACATAAAGCCGAGATCTACCACACCGCTCAGGCTTTCCGGCTGGCCCGGGTAGGGGGTGCCGGAAACATTGAAATAGTTGGAAAACAGGCCCTGCAGAATCAGCGTGATGCCGAAGGTCAGCAACAGCCCGTAGATATGATCCAGGTCGTACAGTCGCCGGAGCAGGAGGCGCTCAATGGTAACCCCCAGAAGGCCGACGAGCAGTGGCACCAGAATCAGTGACGCCCAGAAGCCAATCTGGACGCTGATACCAAACCATTGCTCCAGAAAGGAATAGCCAATCAATGCGATGAAGGCACCGAGCATATACATGGCGCCGTGGGCAAAGTTGATGATATTCAGCAGTCCGAATATCACCGCGAGCCCGAGGCTCAACATGGCGTAGAACACACCGACATTAAGCCCAAGCAGCGCCTGGGCCAGAATGACCTGCATCGACACGTTGGCTATCTCCCCTTCAATTGGTAGTCAAACGGTGTGTTAGTTCACCAGCGAACATTTTGTGTCCGCCATCGAGATGTAGGCCTGGTCGGCGGGGATCTTTGAGATCACGTTCAGCAAGTCCCACTCACTGTTCGATTCCGACGGCTTTTTCACTTCGACCAGGTACATGTCGTGCAGCATTGAGCCGTTGGGGGCGATTTTGCCACCTTTCACAAACATGTCGTTGAGGGTCATTTCACCCAGCTTGGCGCGGACCGTGTCGGAATCGTCCGTTCCGGTCTCCTTGACGGCTTCCAGGTAGTGGGTCACCGCTGAATAGACGCCCGCATGAACCATCGTTGGCATGGCGCCATGACGCTCACGGAACCGTTCAGACCACGCTCTGGTTTCGTCATTCTGGTTCCAGACGAAGGCGGTGGTAAATTGAAGACCCTGCGCAATGTCCAGACCCATGCTGTGGACATCCGTGATAAACACCAGCATGCCGGCCAGTTTCTGGCCACTCTGAACAATCCTGAACTGGTTAGCCTGTTTGATGGCGTTAACAGTATCCTGACCGGCGTTGGCGAGACCGATAACATCGGCACCGGACGATTGTGCCTGCAGAAGGTAGGAGGAAAAGTCGTTGGTGGAAAGCGGTGCGTTCACATTGCCAACCACCTCGCCACCCAGGCTTTCTACAACGGCGCCTGTGTTGTCTCGCAGGGAATGACCGAAGGCGTAGTCTGCGGTAATAAAGAACCAGCGCTTGCCACCATTTTTGACCATGGCAGTGGCTGTGCCTACCGGCAATGCATGGGTGTCATAGACGTAGTGAATGCCATAGGGTGAGCACTGCTCTTCGGTCAGCGCGGTGGTGCCTGCCCCGGTGTTCATGGTGATAATTTTCTTGTCCTTGGCAAGGCCCTGCACCGAGAGTGCGACCGAAGAGTTATCCAGGGCCGTGATCATGTCCACTTCTTTGGCGTCGATCCATTCACGTGCTGTGCTGGCGCCAATATCCGGTTTGTTCTGGTGATCAGCAGAGATGATCTCAATGGGTTTGCCCATCACCGAGCCACCGAAGTCTTCGATGGCCATTTGGGCGGCTATCACGGCACCGGGGCCCTCCAGGGACTTATAAACCCCCGACATGTCACTGAGTACACCGATCTTGATCTTGTCGTCAGACAGAGCTCCAGCTGCGGCCAGCGGCAATGTGAGTGTCGCTGCAGCCACAGCGCCGACCAGTCCTTGTTTCCAGTGCTTGAACATAGTGGGTATCCTTTTGTTATTAGATTCCGGGTCAGACCGGTGAAACCGGTCCAGGCCCACAGGCTCAGACACTCAGGTGTCTGTTCAACTGCTCTTTTTTGGCCTCTAGATCGGCCGCATCGATCTGCTCAACCACCTGACCATGCTCGATGACGTAGTGTCGATCGGCCAGAGGCGCGGCAAACCGGAAATTCTGTTCCACCAGAATGATCGTGAAGCCCCGCTCCCTCAGTTTGCGAATAACATCATCCAGGGCTCTCAGGATCACCGGGGCAAGCCCCTCTGTAATTTCGTCCAGTAACAGAAGATTGGCTCCGGTGCGCAGGATTCGGGCAATCGCCAGCATCTGCTGTTCACCACCCGAGAGTTTGGAGCCCTGGCTTTTTCGTCGCTCTTTCAGGTTTGGAAACATGGTGTAGATTTCGTCCACCGACAGACCGCCTTTCGCGATGACCGGTGGCAACTCGAGGTTTTCATCGACGTTGAGAGAAGCAAAAATTCCCCGTTCTTCCGGGCAATATCCCAGCTTGCCAATGTGGGCAATCCGATGTGTGGGCATATTGATGATTTCGGTGCCGTGAATCTTGATCGAGCCGGTGCGACGGCCCACCAGGCCGAGAATAGCCTTCAGGGTGGTGGTGCGCCCGGATCCATTGCGGCCCAGCAGTGTAATCACCTCGCCCTCCCGTAGGTTGAGGTTCATTCCGTGAAGAATGTGGGACTCGCCGTACCAGGCGTGCAAGTTCTCGATTCGGAGCAGGTCCTGGCTTTGATCAGGCGGCATCGGTGGTTCCCATGTAGGCTTCCATTACGGCGGGGTTGGTAGAAACGGTATCGTAATCGCCCTCTGCCAGAACCTCTCCCCGGTTCAGTACGGTGATGGTGTCTGCCAGAGTGGCTACTACATTCAGGTTGTGCTCCACCATCACGATGGTCCGACCTTTGACCACTCGCCTGATCAGATCGGTGACCGTACCCACATCCTCTGCACTCATGCCTTGAGTGGGTTCGTCCAACAGCATGAGCCGGGGTTTCAGGGCTATCGTGGTGGCGATTTCCAGGGCCCGCTTCTGGCCGTAGGGCAGTTCCACGGCTTTGGTGTCAGCCGAGCGGCCAAGCTCCACCAGTTCGAGAGTCGACTGAGCTTCTTCGTTCAGTTGATCGAGTACCCGTTTGGAACGCCAGAACTGGTAGGACACGCCCAGGGTCCGTTGCAGAGCAATTCTCACGTTTTCGCGGGCAGAGAGGTGCGGAAAAACCGCCGAGATCTGGAATGAGCGAATCAGGCCTTGCTGGGCGATACCGGCGGGTCTGGAGTGGGTTATATCGTTACCGTCGTAGATAATCTGGCCGGCACTGGGCTTGAGAAATTGGGTCAGCAGGTTGAAAAAGGTGGTTTTGCCGGCACCGTTGGGACCGATCAAGGCATGTATGCTGCCCGTCTCCACTTTTACGTTGACGTTGTTGATTGCTGTGAAGCCCTTAAAATCCTTCTTTAGATTCCGGGTTTCAAGGATTATCGGGGAGGGCGTTGCATGCTGGCCCGCAGCTTGGTCGTTCACGGAAATACACCCCTTTCGGTTCAAGTCGGCGATTGGCTCGCCGTTGGTTCATTATTATTTGTTATTTAAACTTTTTTTCTGAAAGGTTGCAGATACTGCCAACTGAACTGACATTCAGTAATAGTCGGGGTGTGTGGAGTCTGTCAAGAAAAGACCGGAGGGCGAGCGCTTCCCGGAAAGGGGTTTTGCAAATACTGATAACGCAGTTTGGCGGTGGTCAGTACGTCCCGGGCTGCGACCGACACTGTCGACAATGTTCGGGCCTGTACTCGCCAAGCCGCAGAAGTTATTGTCAGGAAAACTGACAGTCGCCGGCCTTCGGCGGCGCCTTCGGGCTGAAGGCGCAGCGGTCTGGTTTGATGTCCAACAGTGGCGTGCCATCCAGACAGTCCAGGCCGCGCACGATCAGGGTTCCCTTTTCGATGCGAACGAGTTTGACCATGGACGTGCCAATCGGATTGGGTCGCACCGGGGAGCGCAGGGCGAAGGTGCCGAAGGTCTGGCCGTCGCTTCTGGGGCTTTGCCGGATCAGGTCCCGGCGGCTCTGGTCGAGCCAGTAAAGCACCTCAATGGTGTCGTAGTCTTCGAGCCCCGCCAGCGCGTTGTGCCAGACGGGGTCCAGAACCAGCTGGCACTCCGGGCCGTCAAGGCGGCCCTGGCGCGGGCAGTCCTTGCGATCGCGCCAGGGGGTATGAATGGTGCCGATGAATCGCAGCGTTGCATCGGAGGCCGGTTCAAGTGCCACGGCCTCCTCATTCGGACGCAAATCACCAGGATCGTTCATCGGCTGGCCCACGCTTTATTGCTCGTCATTTCTCTTCTCTGGGTGGGCGCTCGACCACCTTGCGTTTGCCCTTGGCACAGCGCGAAAGCGCTTTCAGGCCGTCGGCATCGAAAGCATCGACGCGGATCACATCATAGAGCGCTTCCAGTGCTTCCAGCAGTTTGTCGCACTCGTCTGCCTTGACCACGCCCTGGGCACAGGCCCAGTCAACCAGTTCCTTGCGCTGATGCCCCATCAACAGGTCAATGCCGCCCAGTTCGTCTTCATCGCGGTTGCGCATGGCGTCATGCAGCCGGCTGCGCATGTCCGCGGTCTCGTTGGCCAGCTTGTAGGCATTGAGCACCCGCCCGAGCGGATCTTCCGGGTCCATGGTGGTGTAGGTACCGCGACTGATGCGCTGGCGTACCGGGGTGTCCTTGACGATGGATTCCGCGACCTGTGCGCCCAGCTTGTCGTCCGGGCCGTTCAGGCCAGTGGCACCCAGCGGGAACACCAGCAGTCGCAGGGGCCAGCGCAGGGCCGGAACCGGGAAGTTGATGATGGCTTCGCGCATGGAGCCCTGTAGATCCCTGAGGCAGGTCTGTAGGCACCACTCTACCAGCGGCCGCTGGTCATCCGGGTAACCCTCCTCATGCCATTGTTTGATGACGGCGGTGGCGTAATAGAGTTGCACCAGGCAGTCGGCCATGCGCCCTGAGAGGCGTTGCCGGGCCTTGAGGCCACCACCAACGGTAAGCAGAGTGACGTCGGTCATCAGGGCGAAGGCTGCTGAGAACCGCGCCAGCTGTCGGTAGCTGGACTTGATGTTGCCTTGCCGTGGCACCGATTCGGCCCATCCCCTGGTCAGTCCCAGCAGCAGGGCCCGAAGGGCGTTGCGGGTGGTATGGGCCAGATGCCGGTAGAAGATACCGTCGAATTTCTTCGCTGCCTTGTCCTCGTCTTCCATGCCTGCTGCTTCGATTTCCTCAACAATGAACGGATGGCAGCGGATGGAACCCTGGCCGAAGATCATCAGGCTCCGGGTAAGGATATTGGCGCCTTCCACGGTGATCCCGATGGGGACCGCCTGGTAGGCCCGGGCCAGGAAGTTGCGGGGGCCGGTGATGACACCGCGGCCTGCCACCACGTCCATGGCATGGTTGATGACTTCCCGCATCAGGTCGGTATTGCGGTATTTCAGCACGGCGGACGGCACCGAGGGCCGCACGCCACGGTCCAGCATGCCGGAGGTCAGCAGCCGGGCAGCGTCCATCATGTAGGTGTAGCCTGCGATGGGCTCCAGGGCTTCCTGCACGCCTTCAAACTGGCTGATGGTCCGGCCGAACTGTTCCCGGGTGTAGGCGTAGGAGCCGGTGGCCAGGCTGGCCACCTTGCCGGCACCGGTGCCGAGGGCGGGCAGGGAGATGGAGCGGCCGATAGACAGACACTCCAGCAGCATGGTCCAGCCCTTGCCGAGCATATCCTGGCCGCCGATGACCTGTTCCATGGGAATGAACACGTCGTTGCCCCAGGTGGGACCATTCATGAATACGGTGTTCATGGGCAGGTGGCGGGCACCGGCGTTGACGCCGTCCGTGTCTTTGGGCACCAGTACACAGGTCACACCGATTTCATCGGAATCGCCCAGCAGCTTGTCCGGATCATAGACCTTGATGGCCAGGCCGATCAGTGTCGCCACCGGGGCCAGGGTGATGTAGCGCTTGTTCCAGGTGACTTTCAGGCCCAGCACTTCCTTGCCGTTCCATTTGCCCTTGCAGACGATGCCTTTGTCCGGAATGGCGCCGGCGTCGGAGCCGGCCACCGGGGAGGTGAGGGCGAAACAGGGAATCTCGTCGCCGCCGGCGAGTCTGGGCAGATTATGCTGTTTCTGCTCATCGGTGCCGTAGTG
>Ga0208813_1001060_pt1 | contig 16150 bp, 11 predicted proteins | sample MalvireepMed_904_FD_184250 | JGI IMG/M metagenome (GOLD analysis project Ga0208813, IMG submission 184250) | Marine viral communities from the Global Malaspina Expedition - Malaspina viral metaG DeepMed_904 (SPAdes) (version 2) | ecosystem: Environmental > Aquatic > Marine > Oceanic | place... | reverse complement strand
AAGAAGGCGGCCGCTTCGACCTGCCCATTGCCCTGGGTATCCTGGCGGCCTCCGGCCAGGTTCCTGCCGAAAGCCTGAAAGACCTGGAGTGTATTGGCGAGTTGTCCCTTGATGGTGCGTTGCGGCCGCTCAAAGGGATATTGCCGGCGGTGCTGGCGGCCCGGGAGGCGGGGCGTTCACTGCTGCTGCCCCAGGACAATGCCGATGAAGCCGCGTTGGCCAGTAACGGCGATGTGTTGGCGGCCAGCCACCTGTTGACGGTGTGCGAGCATTTGTCGGGCCGGGCGCGGCTGGTACCGGTGCCCCGGGCAGAAGATCCTGAGCCGCAGGGGCAGTATGCCGGCGCCGACCTGGCGGATGTCCGGGGCCAGCAGGTACCCAGGAGAGCGCTGGAAGTGGCCGCAGCCGGTGGCCATAACCTTCTGTTCTTCGGCCCGCCGGGCACCGGCAAAAGCATGCTGGCCAGCCGGCTTCCCGGCATTCTGCCCGCGCTGGATGATGCCGCGGCCATGGAAGTTGCCAGCGTACATTCCGTTGCGGGTTTGCCGGTGAAGCCCGGTGGCTGGCGCCAGCCACCGTTCCGGGCGCCGCACCATACTGCCTCGGCGGTGGCCCTGGTGGGCGGAGGCTGTCAGATATAACAATAGCTGCGACTATATAGAAATAATTGCGATAATGTAGGTGCTTCCGTTAAAGTCAGAGCTCATTTTGATACGCAGAGCGACATGATACGAGGCTGAAGTGCCAGAGCGACTTGAATGGAATCTAAAGCGGGCTAGCAGCTCCCTGCAACTCAAAGATAGTCTGACGGAAAATTCCGAAAACTGGGTTGTTTGGTGGTATTGCGGCATTTACAAAAACCAACAGGCCGGCTCGCAGCCAAATGTCCTCGTGGCATTTCGGGAACTATTAGATTCGGGATACCTCTCTGATAGCTTCATACTCCGGCGAGTCCCACTAACGACGCTGGGCCATGTTAGACTGGGTAGCGTATGGAAAAGTGGTATTTGTCGCCAAGAGATCGAGTTCGATACCCATGAATTTGATGTGGATTATCGGACAGGAAATTGGCAGTTTTCATCTTTTCAGTATGCAAATCAGAATAATATTCCTCCTCCTTTCCCGCCTTCCTTGTACCCTCTTCAATACAAGCGAGATCGTAATTGGGTGATCGAATTTAACCTTAGCTCGGGAGGGAAATTAGTACTTCCTTGTCTGGAGTTCTTTTCTAGATGCTACGGTCGTTCGGCAGAGCTTCGGAGAGTCTTGGCCACTTACCCATGGCGTGGAACTGACGGCGGTAGTGGTAATCGGCTATACGCACCGTTGGATCAGCCGGAGGAAAAAGGAAAGTGGAAGGTTAAGCTGAGACAACGCATGGTGAATGGGGATGCCTTGTTTCTAGCGCACGTGAAATATGATAGTTATGCGGAACATAGGGCGAAAGGAATATATGCTCAGATTGAAGCGCAGCACGATCCCTCCGGCAAGCATCCTATCTTCCTGACTGCTGGACCATGGTATAAAGAGCCCGCCCGACTTAAGGTTAGAGGTATCTGGTTTGACAATGGGAAGTCGTTTCTTGGTCTTCAAATTGTTGGAGCTAGCGATCCAGGTGGTGTTCCGATCGAGAGAAATCGCGACAATAGAAATAATGCTGAACAACCGGCAGGGATAACTGCAGGACGACAAGCGTGGCAAGGTGCGCCAGAGTGCGCAACCGCCAAGCCTTCGCAAATTATTGATCTTACGCGAGACGCTGAGCCTGATCGAGGTGGTGAAGGTCTTGGGATCGAAGAGCCGGAATTTGAGTTGCTTGGTGCTCAGAGGCTGATCACTAATTATCGAGACAAGCAGGCACGAGACTCTGCTGGCATCAAAGTGAAAGGTGGTGATTCAGGGAGTTACTCAACGGGAGAGTCTTTTGGCGAGGGCAAAGGAGTTGGTTACGCATCCATACGAACGGAACCCGTCATGGAGTCGCAGGGCGTAATGCGGGATATGTGGAATGCGATGGAGTTTCTACGTGAACTCTATCCTCGAAAAATATATAAGGTCGAATGGTTTACGTTCGAGGATGGATACCGCTCTGACAAGGAGCCCAAGCTTATCGCGCTAGAGCCTTTCAGCACACAGGAATTAATTGGCGAAGGAAAAGAGCTGCCGACCGCGACCCTAAACTGGCCGTATATGGATCGTCACCGCTCTGAATTAAGGGGCGTATTGGTTGCTCGCCTCTCTTTGGCTAGAAAAACGATACATATTGTCGAAATTCAGAGGAGAAGAAAGGGGAAAGCGAGCGGAAGCCCACAGGATACTGAGGAGCACTTCAAAGGGCTGGTATTTGTATTGGACGATCAGAAACACTTCGCAAGTTGGTTGCGCAAATTGCTTTCTCGGGTTCGCTATGCACACGGTGTGCTCCAGAAGCTAGAAAAACAGTGCCCCGGGGAAGCCGCGTCCTTTAGTCACCGCCCTGCTCGGAATGAACGTGTGCCTTGTGAGGGCGCCGTAAGGCTGGCTCTGAAGAAAGTTGGCTTTCATTTATAAAGTTTTTTATTAAAAGATTATTGCAAGGGCGATGTGCTGGGAGAGTGTCAGTGGCAAAGAAGCATAAAACATTGTGGGAGTTAGAGGAGCACTCCCTGGGTAAGCATTTGGTCTTCAAGAGCTATCTGAACGCTTGGCTGCCTATACTCTCAAAATGGCATGGTCGACTTCTGATAATCGATGGATTCGCAGGCCCTGGGGAGTATTGTAATGGCCATGTTGGGTCCCCGATCATCGCGTTAGATGCTGCTCTATCTCACCGGCATCAAGCGGTCCGAGATCAGGAGATAGTGTTTTATTTTGTGGAGTCCGACAAAAAAAGGCTGGAGCATCTAAAAGCTCTTGTTGCTGAAAAGTACCCTGCCTTGCCGAAAAATTTCATGGTTCGTTATGCAGACAGCTCATTTGATAATGCTGTGAGTGAATTGCTTGACTATGTGGAGGAGCAAAATAAACGATTGGCACCTTGTTTTGCAATGATAGACCCATTCGGTGTATCAGACACACCTATGTCTATAATTCACCGGATTTTGCAGAACCCAAGGGCCGAAGTTTATATATCGGTTATGTATGAGTTCATAAATCGATTTCTGAAGTCGAACGAGTTTGCGCCTCACCTCGACGGACTATTTGGGGGTAATGAATGGACTCAAGTTCAATCCATATCAGATCGGTCACAGCGAAAGGATCTACTTTATAATTTGTACAAGCAGAAGCTAAAGAAAACGAAAGCCACGAATGCCGTCCATTTTGAGTTGTTTAAAGGCAACAGGCACGTCTACAGCATATTCTTTGCAACACAGTCATGGAAAGGGGCTGACAAGATGAAGGCTGCAATCTGGAATGTTGCCCCTTCAGGTGACTTTGTGTTTCGAGGCTCTGCCAACGGCGAGTTAGATGTTGCCGAGCCAGACTTTACGCCCTTGATAGACGCCATTTCGAAAGAATTTGCTGGGCGCTGGGTCACACCGGCGCAGATTGCTAGGTTCGTTGGTTCGGATAGAACAAACTATCATTCCTCCCAGATTAAGAAGAACGCTCTCAAACCTTTGGAGCAAGAGGGGAGATTGATTGTTCATCCTGATGATGCAGACAAGCGCTCTCGCCGTTTTTCATATCGGAATGATATCCGGTTCAAGATCCCAGCCTGAGGTCATGCATATCGTCAAAGTGGGAGATGCTTCCGTGCTTCACCAATAGCTCGAATGCATTTCGCCAACGCCTTTGCATCATCAACCTCACCAGTCCAGACTTCGGAGAGCGCTTGCATTAATTCATCATTTTGTCGTGGATCGGCTGTAGCTTCAACGCCGATAGCCTTGCAAATTTTTCTGATCCGACCGCTTTTCCGCTTCCAATTTCGGTTCAATACTCGACTTATATGTGCCTGACTAACCTTCAGCTCTTCGGCGACCTGAGCTTGGGTTAGCGAGTTCTCCTCCATGTAGTGTCTGAGGGCTGTGGCGAGCGCTTCTTTTGTAAACGTATTCATATATTCATATTAACTAAGATAAAAGAATATGATAATATACATGAGCTGTAGCTGCTATCTGGTTTTCTATACAGTAGACTTCATCAAGGGAGGCGGGGTCATGAGTAACAAAAGTACGATTGAATGGACTGAACATACTTGGAACCCAATGACCGGGTGCACGAAGGTATCGCCGGGCTGCAAGCACTGCTACGCAGAAGAAATGGCCAAGCGACTCAAGGCCATGGGCACTCCAGGATATGAAAACGGTTTTGAGCTCTCGCTTTTACCCGAGCGCCTTGAGCAGCCCTTGCGTCGGAAAAAACCAACAAAGTATTTTGTTAACTCGATGAGCGATCTTTTCCATGAGGCTGTTCCTGCTCGATTTCTTGACCAAGTCTTTGATGTTATTGGTCGCACCCCTCAGCACACGTACCAAATATTGACCAAGCGCGCTGACCGAATGGCAGATTACTTCAGGTCCAATAAGGCTCCTGAAAATGCCTGGTTGGGGGTTTCTGTAGAGGATATTAACTACGGTGTTCCGCGAATCGACCACTTAAGAAAGGTAGATGCCACGGTGCGATTTCTCTCTGTAGAACCTTTGCTTGAGGACATTGGCGCCATTAATCTTTCTGGAATTCATTGGGTCATCGTTGGGGGGGAGTCTGGTCGTCACGCCCGACCGCTCAAAGTGGAATGGGTCGATAATATCCAAAGCCAGTGCGAGGCTCAGGATGTTGCCTTTTTCTTCAAACAATGGGGAACGTGGGGCGCTGATGGAAAGAAGAGAAACAAAAAAGCGAACGGTCGCGAGTTTCAAGGTCGAGTATGGGATGAGATGCCACGCATCGAGGCAATTAACCTGTAGACACATGCCTGTTCTGTGGTAAATTGAATAAGAAAGGTGGCCGGATGCCAAAGAAAAAAGGGTACGATTGGTCAGATATTGCCAATCCACCTGAACTGGACAGCCATAGCTCAGTAAAGCATGAAATAATTTGTGATTATCTCCAAAGATATATTGCGGTTTTCACAAAAAACCCGACGATTGATAGATTTCGGATCAATATCATTGATGGGTTTGCGGGTGGTGGTCGTTATCGCTCACCCTTCAACTCAGAGATCCTTCCCGGCTCCCCAATTCTTATCTTACGAGCAATGCAGCTTGCAGAAGCTGAGATCAACGCTGGTAGAAAAAAACCCTTTGTCTTGGACGCAACCTACTATTTTGTTGAAATCGATGGTGGGGCGATCGAGCACTTGAAGTTTGCCTTGACTGAGGCTGCCCTCGGCGGTAATGAAAAAATTCACGTCTTGCACAAGGACTTTTTGAAAGCCTTGCCAAAGATCTGTGACGACGTAAAGCGTAACAGCAGGAAGCCTAGAAACATTTTTATTTTAGACCAGTATGGCTATAAAGATGTTCCGCCTCAGGTTTTGAGGCAGCTATTCAAGACCTTTCCAAGCGGAACCGAGGTGATTCTGACATTCTCGACCGATAGTTTGATAAATTATATGTCTGACACGCCGGCTTATGTCACGGCTCTCAAAAAACTGAATTTAGATGGAATTCTCAAGCATCCTGACCTGCAAAACGCCATAGAGGTTAAGCACTGTCGGTTGCTTATTGAGCAGCTGCTGTACGCCGAGATACAAAGCCAGTGTGGTGCCTCATTTTTAACGCCATTTTTTATCGTTTCCCAAAAGAGCAATCGAGCATACTGGTTGATCCACCTGTCTTCGCATCCGACTGCACGTAATGAAATGTTGCTGACTCATTGGCAAAGCCAGAATGCGTTCGAGCACCATGGGGGGGAAGGGCTTAACATGATGCTGGGTTACAATCCCACATTTGAAGCCATTGCAAATCAGCAAACATTCGACTTCATTTTCGATGACGATGCAGAGCGGCGCGTAGTGAATGCGCTACTTGAAGATATACCGGAGTTTCTGTCCGCATCCGAGGTTTTCACTGTCCAAGATTTGGTATTCAAAACCTGTAACAAGTCGCCGGCAACGCTTGCTCAATACAAGGAAGCATTATTCAAGCTTCAGCAAGCTAAAGTCATTCAAGTTTTGACACCACATGGAAAAATGCGAAGAACCGCACTTGCAATACAATTTGAAGACAATTTGCTTGTGACGAACCAGCTAGTCTTTTCTCTAGTGTGAGGCACTGTGAATATCGCATAGGCTGATGGATTGACGTCCTAAAGCTCTTTCATGCTTCCTACGACCATTCCTGGCTGGTCGTAGGAAGCGCGCGGAGAGTATTGCTATTAATCTCTAATCTTCAAGCTATAAATCAAGCTGCGGCTGTGATCCACTCGTTACAGGAGCATCCCGCATCCATTCCGGTGGCGCACCAAAAGTAGAAGCAAGTAGTTGGTTGCCATCAACAATGTCAGCAAGCAAGCTATCGTTCGATGAGAAGATGTCGATGGTTTGAGTCAACAGGTTTAAAAGGTCCAGAAGCTCTGTGGTGTATTCCGCACTCCACCCAGATGAAGCGATCTCGTCTAGGGGTGATGACTTTTTCCCCTTCCGTTTTTTAAGGCGGTAGCCGAGCCAGCTTTGAACCACATTAAATCCCGAGATTTCATAATTATAAACAGCTGCTTTTACGGGCGAGAACTCACCATCTCCCACGATCAGGACTTCACCCTCTGGGTCATAATCGAAATGCTCAGGATGGGTTTTACTGCTGATGGCCTTCCTATTTTTTACGGTCGAAGACGGCCACTTTTGACCTTCAGAAAATCGGTCTCCGTAGGTGTGCAAAAATATTAGCTTGCGACCCAGCTCTACCGCTCGCAGGAACAGCTTCGCATCAGCCGTAAAAGGGATTCGTAATTCTTTAGTTAACAGTTCCTTTTTGAATTTTTTTGTAAATTGAGGGTTAGCTAAGATTGCGTACAGATAGGCAGCTATTTGCTCAGGGGTTACCTGAAAATCATAGGCCTTTGCTGCATGCTTCAGAAGAGCGGGATGAAGATTCGGTATAGTGCTTTGTGCGTCCCGGTATAGCGGTAATATATCTTTAGCACCATAAGATCCGCGGAAATAGTGCAGGTCAGGAACGGCGGCAGTAACTGACAATGCGGGGCCATCACTCAGCGGGTGAGTTAAGAGACCTGCAAAGTAAATCTGTTTGGCGCTATAAGACTGCCATAAAGGGGGGCGCAAATAGTCCGATACACGCGGATCTAATAAAAGATACTGGCGATCAAATGAGCGATAACCATACGCGACGACCTCCGGTGTTGGAGCGTCGTGCTCCAACTCGCTCAGTGGACAAAGCTTTTCTGCACCGCTCAACGAATTGACTCTTTTATTGATTGTTCGGTCACGAGATTCTTTGAACGCAACAGATTTATTGGTAGCGGTAAGTAACTCTTTCCACCTGAGGGCTAATGTTTCAGTATCACTGGCAATAGGCCAGGTACGCTTTACCTGTACGCCAGAATGTTGCCATGGCATTAGATCGGTCAGCAAGGGCCAATCAAAGTATTCGCCTACACCCTTTGGGCGAAACGGTGCATCCCATTCATCAGGGCACGACTCAAAAGGAAATGTATCAACACGCTCAAGGTGCTCTAAGGCTTCAAGCTTATCTTGCTTCGTTCCCTCTAGTTTTACGTAGTGCACCTTGGCGGGCACGTCCGGATTTGGTTCGCCGTATCTCACAGCCATCGTTATGGCAACAGGTGTCTGAATTGCGAAAAGGTTGTCGTCGCGCCTGGTTCCGCGCCCATCCCCGCCAAGATCTATTATCCAGATTTCGTCGCAAACCTTGCGCATGTGCTGACGCATACCCAGAAACGCATCTCCATCTAGGAAAGAGTTGGCAGTTACATACGTCACAATCCCTGGACCCTGACTCATGTCATGTTCGAAAACTTTCCAGAGCCCCCAACGCCAAAAATAGACATAAAGGTTGTATAGGTTCTTTAGCCCAGCCCCTTTTCCAGCTTCCCTAACAGGCTCAATAAAGTCCTGCAGGATAGCATCATTACCGTGGTTGGATTCGCCCCACCGAACCCAACCGCCTGTCATTGCTCGATTATTGGCGGTTGCGGCGACGTGCCGGTCATATGGAGGGTTTCCAATACAAACCATGACCGGCACAGTTTCCTTCACCCGCTTTGCACGCTGATGTTCTTTGCCGATTGGCTGATACATGAGCGGTAGCTCAGGCATCATTTCGTAAGGTGACTCTAAGGTATTGTTCAGCATGACTTGAACGCCATCAGCGGGCGGGTAACCTCCAAACTGATTGAACATTCGAGTCAAGCGCAACGATGCAACCGCATACGGCCCAACCATAATCTCGAAGCCAAAAAGGTGCGATGCAAGGTAGTCGGCTCTTGCTGGAAGCGCGCCTTTACCCTCATTTTTTTCGACTGACTCCATAGCGTGCTCTGTAATGCCGAGTAGATAGGTGCCGGTACCAACGGCTGGGTCGATGACGTTTACCCCACCTGTTGCAAAGCCATGTTTTTTATTGAGTTTGCGCCTCAATAGGTCATCAACCATTCGAACCTGTGCCTGCACTATCTCCACTGGAGTATAGTAAGCGCCTGCATCTCGCCTGAGATCTGGATCATACTCAGCGAGGAAATCCTCATAAAAATGTAACCAGGGGTCTTTGCGCCCACCGCTCATCGTGCCTGTTGGTACTCTGTCAATGACTCTTTGTAACATCCCCAAAGAGGTACTCAAATGCCCCTTAACTAAGGGGTCCGTTAAAACACTTAGTGCTCGTGCGAGCAAAGTATTGGCATGAGTCAAAGACTGAATTGCTTTATCGAGAAAAAGAGTGTCACTCCCGTTTGACCGTGCTAGCAGAAGTGCGAACGTAACTGTTTGTGCATAGTCATTTGCAAACCTGGCATTGTCTGCCCCGGGAAACAGGTACCGCCTCCAGTCTTCTGCTGCAGATTGAACGTTCGACACCCCATTGTTTAGCGCTTCTAAAACGTCATCTCGCAGCATTCTGCATAGTGGTGCGAGGAACTGCGCCAACTGCTTGGAGCTACCGGGGACTTCCGGCTCCCAGCAGAAGAATGCGGTAAAGAGTGCCTCCAGGTCGCGTGCATTAATATCGGTAACTGCTGAATGGCCCACTGTAGTGGGATTACCGTCAAGTTTGATGAGCTTTTCCAGCTCTCCCCTTCGATACAGAGCGAACTCTCGGCCATCACTATATAAAATATTGGGCAGTTCCGAGAAACGAGACCATTGCTTTTTATCGTGTCCGGTATAGCGTGAAGTATCAGCCCCTTTGCCAGGGGCTTTTAGCTCAACGTGGCCACATAACAAGCCGTTATACTCTATGCCGTAGTCCGGCTTACCTAGCCCCGAGGCGAGCAAAGTTTCACCAATTGGAACGATTTTAAAACCAGACGCGATGCCGCCCTCCGTGAGCAGAAGCTCAAAAGGACTTCGTAACTGGTCTTCGGGCTCTCCGCTGGTAATAGCTGCAAACTTCACTCTTAAAGTGTCTGCGTACTTCGCCAATGGACTTTTCCATTTGCTGCTCACTACACGTCACTCCACTTGTTCGTTAATGGGTAGTTCCACGGTGATTTATCACGGGGCGATTGAGGCCGTGCTCTTTGCTCGTGGCGCGAAATTGTGTGCTTGTTTTGTGATCAATAAACTAACGTCAGCGTTGAAGTTCAGTTTTCGATGTTGCGCCACGCGTTGGTCAATTCCTCTGCGGTGTTCCCTTGGCTGTGTCGATAGACCCTATGCTTATCTTCCCTGAAGATGTCTTAGGAGAGTTTATCTGAAAATGTCGTGATTTTTGGGATTGCCCTTTATTGGAACAGGGATGTAACAGGCCTGACCATTCACGATAACGTTTACACCCAGGTCGTCTACACATTCGGCGGATTCTAACAACGATCGGAGCAAGCGTTTGGGTATTTTTACATTATGAAAATATTCCAAAGCAACGGGTGCCCATTGCACCAGAAACTGCGCACCTTCGAGTTCGTTTTGCATCATGGTGGCGAGAGCTTGCTCAAGTTTTTTGCGTCGGTTCTGTCGAGTTAACTTAGGATCAACTCTCGCCGTAAGGTTAATTTTATACTCGCTGTTCAAAAAATTAATGAAGCCGGTAATGGCGGCCTTTTGGCCAGGGCGGTCCCTGAGATATGCATCCAACAGGTTCTGACTAGGAAGACCCAGGCCCGCTTGAACCACGATTTGGGAAAGGCCTTCCGCTGGCGTTAACGCAAGTCGAATTGAGCGAATAGTCGTTTTTCCTTCACTCAGTCGCGCCTGGAGTTTCGCCATGTAGCTGTGAAGTGCCTGGCCAGTGACGGTCTGCTTTGGATGGCGAGCCAATATGTTTTCCAATCGAGCCCTTTCTGAGGTTTCTTCTCTGACCGCTGGATTTGGTCTGATTTTATGTGTTTCGGAGAGCCATCTCATTGGTCGCCGTATCCGGCGCAACCCCTCGGCTTTAAAGTGGTCAACGAGAGAGCGGTAGCCAGGGAAAGACCCCCAAGTTTTTTCAACCTCCAAAAAGAAAGTGATGTACCGGTGTATAGATAAAGCTGCCGTCTTGCTCCCGTAGGTTGCTAATAACCAGTTACCAAAGCGATCAAACTCCCTGGCCATATAAAAAGAGGTAAAGGCTGCCCGATCAATAGCCAGGCGGTTACGGGCGGTTCTGGCCCAGTAGCAATCTATACAGCAACTCACACGACCGGCCGGCATCAACTTTCCACAGATTTTACACGGTATCTCACCGAGATGATGGCAGGACTTACAAAGCGGATGACCTGTTGGAGATATGTAAGACACGAGCCTGAAGTGGCGACATGCCGAGCAGGTTCGAAAGTCTGACCGCTGACAACGAGGGCACAGGCGCAATACTCCACCTAGGCGTGATACGCGGGAGAGCTGTGATGATGGCTGCCCACAAGCTTCGCATGGACTCTGAGGTCTGAAAAATACGGAACAGGTTTTGCAGACACGGCCATATTGCGTTATCAGGCCCGTTTCGACATCACTTCTATGACATCGTATACAGGGTTTCGATGTTTCACATTTTGAGCAGATTGCGCTGAGGTTATCTTTGGGCAAGCGCCGTATTTCCCCGCAGCCTGAGCACTGGCGCTCCTTAAAGACTCTGGCGTAGCACGTCGAGCAATAGCCGTGAGATCGAAAGACGCGATGAATCTTCTGTACAAGGCGACCGCACTCATCACAAAACTTCGGCTGTAGCTCAAGCATTTTACGGCCCCATCTTTCTTTGTAGACGAGCCCAAGCCATAAGAACAGAGCGCCGTGAACGTGTGCGTGGAAGTATTGATCTTGATGATCTGGCCCGCTTGTCGTTTGTGGATAGGTTGATAAAGAGCTCCGAAAGCCCTGGAGGAATTGATTCACTGTTCGATCTCAGGCAGTTGGCCGTCACCCCAGCATCCAGTAGTGCTTGCAATAGGTCACTCCGCCCAACAAGCATGAGACGGTATGCCTGGTTGAATAGGAAGTCTCGCTCTAGGGGCAGCAAGAGCTCCAAGGGAAGTCCAAGTAACGGAGCATTATCTATACCACTCAATACTTCAAGGCGGCGTAAGGCTCCAGCAAGTTGTGATGACGGCTGCCGCAAAGCCTGCCGGACCACTCCGGTGAAGAAGCGCGCTATGGCAAACCAATTGTGTGGTGCGAACGCTTGGCTATCATAAAAGGCATGACGAGAGTGAATCACGTTATTGGATGCAGCTTGAAAGATCTTTGATCCGGTGCTTATAGGATATCGGATAGCACGGGCGAGATTGAAACCGCAAATTGGACATTTTGAGAGTAGGATAGACTCGGCCGTTAGCCTATGAGGCTGTACGGGGGAACAGCACCGGTCACAGTGGCTCACCAAACGAACCTGATGCGTTTCGCAGCCGCTTTGCCATGCAAAGCGCCATTTGCGCCGAAAGTACGGCTTACTATCAGTTTGGAGGCAATCAGGGCAGTACTGGAGCCCACTCTGTCGCCGCCGATTTTTGGAGCCAAGAGCTAGAATCCATGGCCAGGATCTTGACACTTCAAGATCACCTCCGGCGATTACTTCAGCTTCTCTGCGTAGAGACATAGCCTTGAATGTGCCAGCTGGAATACCGGAAACGGGAGGAAGCTCCGATAGTTGCTGATCACCTAGACCTCGATCAATATCCATTGTCCAGGCTCGCCATCCAGGCCAAATCGAACCGGTTAATACGAGCGGGTCGCAACCTTGTGCCAGCGCAGCCCTGGTCAACCAGGACGAAAGCGTTTCATCAGGCAGCACGGGTACGGGCAGCATCCATTGCATAGTCAGGCAACAGTCTCTCGAATACCCTTCGTTGGTCGGAGCCATGACTTTGACTCAATGATGTCCCCGGTAATCTGTTCACTTCCAGACTGAATGACTTCTCGTGCGCACTCGACCAGCAGTCTATGCAAATCACCTAAATTTCCACCAGAAATTGTATGCAGGACAGATGCGAGTTCTGGCTGATGCAAGCGAGATGGTTTCTGTAACGGTAGAACCTGCTCAAAGGAGGCAAGCAAACGTTGAAAGTCTTGATTTAGCTGCCAAACAGGCAGGCTCAGAACATCGAAACGGCTCGCATGTTGAGGGTCGCTGTGCAGAACTCTCACAGCTTCACGCGTACCGACTCCAACTATTGGTATGGCTAACTCGTTACAGAGAAGCTTTATTGCATTCATAACCTCACGCTGTTTTACTGGTGTTCCGGTGAGCAGGGAGTGAAACTCGTCAATAACCAACATCTGAACGTGGCAAGCCCTGCACAGGTGAATGATTTGATATCGGAGCTTTGCAGAAGGGTCAGTTGCACGATACGGAGTAAAAAAACGCTCTAGAATTGAGATGTAAAGACCTTTCTCGTCAGCGCTTGGTGGCGCTTCAGCTAGTATCACGGGCTTTACCGGTTCGGCATCCTCGTTTACATAGCCCTTACCACATAAGTCCATGAAGCGCCGAACAATGGTTGTCTTGCCGTTGTTAGGTTCGCCAACCAAGAGTAGGTTGGGCATTCGAGGGCGCTTTGGTTTATTCAGCAGCCCCTGAAGAGAATCGATAATTCGATGCGCGGAGTTGTAGCCAATCCATCGAGGTTCGTCTAAAAAATCAATGCGTTCTTGTCCGTTTAGAGCAAGAATGTGCTGAAAGTCGGGATGGATATGGTGCCTTTCACTCATGAAATGTCTCCAAACGTATCAATGTCGCCATCAATAAGCTCTGCGTTCTCGGCTAGCTGAGGAGCAGAGGCGCTTTTTTCTTGTAATTTGGGTGAGGTGAGCTGCCTCTCATGTTCTTTGCGCCTCTGAGCTTGACGACGTGCTCGTTTGCTGTTTTCTGTCGCGGCATCTACTTTTGCTCTTAGCTCGGAAATCGCCCGAAAAATCTGACTTTCATTGACGCTGCTGAGCCCTTCCTGCTTCAGCTTTTCTCGCGCTTGCTGGTACTCCCAGATACTCATCGAGGGTAGCGCTTGGTCTGCAAAGGTGACCTTGAAATATTGGCCAATGGCCGGGTCAAAGAACCAGAGGCAGCTAATATCCCTAGGATCTCGACGAAAGACCATTTGCCGCTTTTTTCCTGTTTCCGGATCAGTCGCATTGATCCAGGGCCTGAGCGCTTCAGCGTAGTAGCGCAAACCGTCAATGGTTACTCCGAAGGCTTGTACTGTTCGCCGGAATGAAGGTAGAAAGTCCAGAAGAGCTGTCATTCGGTCGGCCGGCTTCGGAGGGACCCCTATGCCCTGATTAGTAGCATCACCAAAAATACCTATTTCCCACTTTCGCATCGGAGACATACCAATACTTGAGTGACGGCGTTGGTGGTAAACCTTGCAAATCAGTGTGACCAGCCAAGCTTCAAACTCGGTTTTAGTTAGAACTGCATGCTTTTCAGAATCATACCCCTCTCTCGCTTTAATGGAGGAAAAGGTAGTGCCAGGAAGCTCATGAATTTCTCGGAGTAGCGTGCCTAGAAGTCGCTCTATGTGCCCCCCGTAGCGGGGCTGCCGAACAGGACGAAATTCTAAATCAATGCCGTAGGCCAAACAGGATTGCTGGAAATTATTGGAGCGAAAGTCTGCTCCGTTGTCCACATGGATGGTCTTTGGGACACCCCATACAGGCCATTGGGCATCCACATTATGGAGGAGCAGCCATTCGTCTTTGGGCAGCATGCAATTAGCCACACACATCGCTACCGAGGTTTCTGATGGAGGGTCGAAAGAAAGATAGTAGCCTGCTACCATGCGAGAGTAGATATCAACGGCTAGCGTAATCCATGGGCGGCCAATAGGTTTGCGGTAAACGTCATCCACCAGGATTATGTCAGTTGGGGTGTGGTCGATTTGAACGACGGCAAGTGGATAGTCTGCGTTAGGAAAACGACCGGGAACTGGAGTGAATCGGTTCAAGGCCTTCTCCCGGTAGCCCCTGGCCCGCAGTCGATCTTTCTCTGAAATTTGGGCTATCCGTGTTCTGATGGTCATGTGAGACGGTGGTGTGAGCCCCAGTTCATCACAGCGCCGCGAAACTTCGATGACGGTCTTCTTCACTGTGGGACGCTGCCGGGTAAGATAATAATCCCTTATTACCTGAGAAATAATGTTATCCGTTTCTTTGGAAATACGGCTATTTCCTCTCTTCCAGCCTCGCTTCATCGGAATCAGGGCCGTAACAGAGCCGTAAGCGTTAAAACGCTGAAGCCAGCGATAGATGGTTGCTGGATTCACGTTGATTTCTTTGGCTCGTTGTTCCGCCTGTTTTCTTCCAATATGTGGTTGGTTAATGAGCGGCTGGATTGCTGCAAATCGCTTTTGTGCAGTCTGCCAATCGTCATCAGCGATGTCAGAGAGATCTTGTGGGGCGTTGAGCGATGGGTTTTCGGTAACGTCAACCGCTCTCAACTCCCCAATTCGTAGCGGAACACTACGGCCCGTCTCGACGTTGACACCAATTACGGAGTTAAAGTCAATAAGTTGAATAATGCGATAGACGACGTCTTGACTCTGAACTAAAGCCCCTATCTCTATCTCTACACGGCCACGTCTAGGTTCAAATGATTCATTATACGCGGCTTGCTGGCTATCGTTACTCATGATTTGGTACCCACATTTCAGTCAGTTCATCTAATGGGCGAGTAATGTCACAGTCCAGCTGCCGCGTCGCCAACAGGTGCCTGATATGGGTGATGCCCTCAGATCGATATACACCCATGAAGTAGCGCGCCAACAGATAATCAATAGTTGTGCAGCCCATCTGTTGCACCGTTTCCAGTATTAAACGGCTTTCCTCACAAGGAAAATCCATGCGTTCATATCTACTGAGCATGCGAATATTGTCCAGCGCCACACCACGGATGCGCGACTCATCAACGATGTGAAATGACCATCCTTGCTGTTGAGCAAAGCGCCAGGCAGCCTTCCATTTCGGTAACCACTTCCTCCAGTTGGCGCGCCACTCTTTTTCCGGCTTCACTTCTACGAGTGCCGGTTTGGGATAATCGTCGTAGCTCTGATCACCTAGTCGATAGTACACAAGGAAATCCGGTGTATAGCGGTAGGAGCGGCCGGTAGGAAGTGTAAATGGGATCGTTACCGGCTGAGGGATAACGTCGAGTACTGTGGTACAAAATTCCATTCGAATAAGAAAATCCCGCTCTAGGGTTGATTCAAATGGTATGGAGGTTTCTGACCTAAAAGCCATACGCCCAGAAACACTACGGCGTGTTGGTCCAATTCGGCGCGCTTGCTCGGGTTGAACGGTGTTGCAGCTATTTGTAGTCGTATATGGTCTCATCGCAGCTATTCTGGCCTTTTGTGTCGCATGATTTTCTATATTTCTGCTTCGCAACCATCAAGAACTCGCCTAGATTGTCGCACTTATTTCATTATATTACAGAGGCAGCAGCCCGCGCCCCGGGGAAATCTCCCTGGCGCACCGGGGCGTATTGTTCCTGGACGAGCTGCCGGAATTTCAGCGGCGGGTACTGGAAGTACTGAGGGAGCCGATGGAAAGCGGCGAGATTGCCATCAGCCGGGCTGCCCGGCAGGTAACCTTTCCTGCCCGGTTCCAGGTGGTTGCCGCCATGAA